>Ga0206878_10093_pt2 | contig 24584 bp, 16 predicted proteins | sample Alteio_BWOrgCont_8_FD_152621 | JGI IMG/M metagenome (GOLD analysis project Ga0206878, IMG submission 152621) | Enriched cells from forest soil in Barre Woods Harvard Forest LTER site, Petersham, Massachusetts, United States -... | ecosystem: Environmental > Terrestrial > Soil > Temperate forest >... | reverse complement strand
AGCAGCAAAAAAAACTGGCCCAGATGGATTTCTTGAGTTTTTAAAAGGATGCTCAGAATTAGATCGTATGCAAATTTTGAATAAAACAGATGAGAATGGTCTAACGTTATTACAACAGGCGGCAAGTAATGTAACCAATTTAAAGGTCAGTGATGTTTTGGATTTATACCCGACTCCTGTTGAACGTATGGAGGCTTTAAATAAACCCGACATACATGGCAATACATTATTGCATCTTGCTGCTCGGTATAATTCCAGTGTATTAAGCTATCTTCTAAATGAGCATCCTCCTGAAAAGCAACTTAATGCTCTGAAACAAACCAACAATACTGGCGAAACGGTATTGCATAATGCCGTATCTAACGCAGAATCGCTGACTATAGTTTTAAACAGGTATCCTACTAAAGAAGAGCGACTGACTGCTATAGAACATGTCAACAAGGTCGAGAACAACGCGGTGATTATTGCGGCACAATATGGGCCAGCTACCATGTCAATCATTTTGAACGAATATTCAAATGATGATGCACGTATAAATGCCGTGGAAAAGATAAATGACGATTTTAGCCCATTGTGTATAGCTGCCCGAAATGATTCGGATACGTTGGCTATGATGCTGAACATGTATAGTGATGAAGAACGTTGCTTCAAAGCCGTAAATAGGAGCGGCTCATACTCGGCTCTCAATGAAGCGATATACAAGGCGAGGGTCAATGGTGAATTTGATGCATTGAATGTCATATTTAATAAATTACCGCTTACCATTCAAGACAATCAGTTAATGGATCTAGTAACCCGTAGACGCATGCATGGAGAATCACTATTATCGACAGCAATACAGGATCCTTCTCTTTTAAAAAAAATAATAGACAAGTTTTCTCCATTAATGTTAAAGAAGGCTCTAGACACAGCTGTCTCCAACCATAATAGTTTGTTAGATTTTGCAGAAATCTATTATCCAGTTTCTTTTGCTTTGTTAATGGATAAATTATCACCAAAAACAGTAGCGAATCAAATACTCCCTGGGTTAACGTACTCTAAGGATGCGACTTCGATTGTTACCCCTGCCGAACCAGCAGTCTCTCAAGAACTGGAGACAAACAAAGCCTGTTTCATACGATTGAAAAACGCGGTTTCTGATATAAAAGAACCCATTATATTGGAAGAGGCGAAGTCTGAACGCACAAGCCCAGTTGCCCCTAAAAAGTGACTTTTTCAAAGTGATGCCCTTTGCACTGGTGGGCCCCACCCTACGTTGTACCCGTGCGCAGTATAATCACAGCTGTCAGAGCGGTTGAGATATATTTCACTCCAGGTTTCAGTTAGAGTATTGTATAGATAGCAACACGGCCATGGATTGCAAATAAATGCGTAAATATTTTACAAATATACCTGCTTGGGCTCACCGCTCGGATCGTCAAAAGAAATATGGATTATCTTTAACTATTGCACTGCTCCTTCTGGTCATCTATTTTATTTGGCATGCGAATCACAAGCCTAAGGTACCAGTCAAGTCAGTAGCCGTTGTTGTCGCGACGGCGCTCAAAAAAGATGTGCCCGTGTACATTACTGCCTTGGGTAATGTCACTGCCACTTATACCGTCACACTCAAAACCCAGATCGATGGTCTGCTCATGAAAGTGCTGTATAAAGAGGGGCAACTGGTGAAAAAAGGCGACTTGCTGGCCGAAATCGATCAGCGATTATTACAAGCTCAACTGATCCAGTATGAAGGGCAATTAGTACGTGACCAAGCCTTGCTTGATAACGCGCTGATTGACTTGAAGCGTTATCAGGTCCTGTGGAAACAGGATTCTGTTTCTCAACAAACGCTGGCAACACAGATCTCTCTGGTCAAGCAATATCAAGGGACTGTGGCTACAGATAAAGGCTTGATTGAGACTACGCAGATTAATTTAATCTATTGCCATATCACATCCCCAGTTGATGGACGCATTGGTTTACGCTTGGTTGATCCCGGCAATTTTGTTCAAACCACCGATACGACTGGAATCGCGGTCATTACGACCCTGGACCCTATCACCGTGATATTCACAATACCTGAAGATAATATCCCTGATGTCCTGCCAAAAGTCTATGCTAATAAAAAAATGCAAGTTCAGGCCTACAACCGTCAGGACGATACATTATTGGCGACAGGGCAATTGATAACCATGGATAACCAGATTAATACAACAACAGGAACCGTTAACCTGCGTGCCTCATTTGATAATCCCCAAAACAAATTATTCTCCAATCAGTTTGTGAATATAAAAATCTTGGCCCACACATTGCATAATGCAATCACCGTATCAACAGCCGCCATTCAGCATGGCAGTAAGGGTGATTATGTCTATCGATTAAATTCAGATTCAACAGTCACGACTCAATCCATTAAAACAGGCATCACTCAGGGAGATGATACGGTTATACTCGAAGGCCTACTGCCTGGACAACAGGTCGTAACAGAAGGGACAGATCAGTTGAAAAATGGTGCCAAAGTAAGGGTATCATGAATATTTCAGCCCCATTTATTCAGCGCGCGATAGCGACGTCTTTATTGATGCTGGCCATTATTCTGGTTGGTGTGTTGGCGTTTCAGTTATTGCCCGTGTCATCATTGCCGGAAATAGAATACCCGACGATTCAAGTGTCAACATTTTACCCGGGCGGGAGTCCTGAGGTGATGGCAACGTATGTCACCGCACCCCTCGAGCGACAATTTGGAGAAATGCCCGGACTGGCACTCATGACATCCTCCAGCTCTAATGGCTCCTCGATGATTACGTTGCAATTTACACTGGAAATGAACATTGATGTGGCAGAGCAGGAGGTCCAGGCCGCCATTAACGCGGCCACGAGCTACTTGCCTATAGATTTACCCGTTCCGCCTGTGTATAACAAAATTAATCCAGCAGACGCACCGATTATAACCCTGGCATTAACCTCAGAAACACTCCCTCTGCCTCAGCTTGAAGATTATGCGGATACACGTCTTGTCCCTAAAATTGCTCAATTAAGTGGGGTTGGGCAGGTTAGTATTAGTGGTGGTCAACGGCCGGCCGTTCGAGTGCATGCCAATCCAATGGCGTTGTCTTCATATGGGTTGACACTGGAAGATCTGCGTACGGCCATTACTACGGCCAATATCAATGCGGCAAAAGGCAGTTTTGATGGTCCGCGACTCGCTTATACGATTAATGCAAATGATCAGCTATTAACCAGTGCGGACTATAAACCCATCATCATCAGATATCAAAATAACAGCCCTGTGCGAATACAGGATGTGGCCTTGGTTGAGGATGGCGCAGAAAACGTCATGCAAGCAGCCTGGATGAACTCAAAGCCAGCTATTATCCTGAACATTCAACGCCAGCCGGGTGCCAATGTCATCGCTGTTGTTGACAGGATTCAAACTTTATTAACTCAATTACGCAAAACATTACCCAAATCCATTCACGTATCTGTTTTGACAGACAGAACCATCACTATTCGAGCATCCGTGCATGATGTGCAATTTGAATTGGTCTTGGCGGTGGTATTGGTGGTATTGGTTATCTTTCTTTTTCTGCGTAAAATTTATGCCACGATTATCCCGGCAATAGCGGTCCCCCTGTCATTGATAGGTACCTTTGGTGCCATGTATTTACTCGGGTTCAGTTTAAATAATTTGACCTTGATGGCATTAACCATTGCGACCGGTTTTGTCGTCGATGATGCGATTGTTATGATAGAAAATATCACGCGTTATCTTGAACAAGGTGAAACACCTCTTGAAGCCGCTTTGAAAGGGTCAAAACAAATTGGCTTTACCATCATTTCATTGACCGTTTCACTCATTGCCGTTCTGATTCCATTGTTGTTTATGGGGGACATTATTGGCCGATTATTCCGTGAATTTGCAATGACATTGGGTGTGACCATTCTGATTTCTGCATTCGTGTCATTGGTTTGCACACCGATGTTATGTGCTCGCTTGCTGCATCAAACTGAACCCAATAAATCCACTCGCTTTGAACGTGTATCGGAGTCATTATTTAACAAGCTACTTGATCAGTACAAACGTTCATTATTATGGATTCTTGAGCACCAACCATTAACGCTCGTCATTGCCGTTTGTTCATTATTACTGGCACTTATTTTGTTCTATTTTATTCCAAAAGGTTTTTTTCCAGTCCAGGATACCGGCGTTATCCAAGGCATTTCACAAACAGCTCAATCGATTTCATTTGATGCCATGGCTGAGCGACAACAAGCTCTGGCGAAGGTTGTGCTGGAGGATCCGGCTGTAGAGAATATTTCATCATTTATTGGCATTGACGGTACCAACGTCACACTCAATAGTGGTCGTATACTGATTACATTAAAACCGCTTTCTGAACGAAATATTAGCGCGACAGGTGTGATTCATCGCCTGCAGAACAAGCTCGTGTCGGTCAAAGATGCAACATTGTATATGCAACCTGTGCAGGATTTAACGATTGATACCCACGTTAGTCGCACCCTGTATCAATACAGTATCAGCTCTCATGATCAAAACGACGTAACGCGGATGAGCAACCTATTAATAAAAAAACTAAAACAGTTGCCTGAATTAAGTGATGTGGCCAGTGATCAGCAAAATTCAGGATTAAGAACCGTCATCGATGTGGATAGGGATACTGCGTCAAAACTGGGCATTACCATGCAAATGATTGATGACACTCTGTACGATGCTTTTGGTCAGCGACAGGTGTCGATTATGTACACCCCGCGCAATCAATACCGTGTGGTGCTGGATGTATTGCCCAAGCTACAACTCGGACCAGACACATTGAATAATATTTATCTGAATTCCTCTACAGGTGGTTCCATTCCCTTGCGCACGTTTTCCAAAATCTCCGAACAGCTGGGAACATTGGTTGTTAACCACCAAAATCAATTTCCGGTGGAAACATTGTCATTCAATTTAGGCCCTCATACCGTATTGGGTGATGCCATCCGTGCAATCGATCAGGTTACTACCAGCCTCAATGTCCCCATGAGCGTTCAAATGGATTTTCAAGGATCTGCAAAAACATTTAAAAATTCCCTCAACAATGAACTATGGTTGGTCATGGCTGCGATTATTGTCGTGTATATTGTTTTGGGGGTGTTGTATGAAAGTTATATTCATCCCATTACGATTTTATCAACGCTGCCCTCAGCTGGAATGGGTGCGTTACTCGCACTGATATTGACGGGGAATGATCTGAGTATCATTGCATTGATCGGCATTATTTTGCTTATCGGTATTGTAATGAAAAATGCGATCATGATGATCGACTTTGCGCTGGAGCAAGAGCGAGTATTGAAAAAATCCCCCCGAGAGGCTATTTATGAAGCCTGTCAATTACGTTTTCGCCCCATTATCATGACAACCATGGCGTCCATGCTCGGGGCCTTCCCACTGGCTTTTAGTTTTGGAATGGGGTCTGAATTGCGCCGCCCCTTGGGGATCGCCATTGTTGGCGGGCTTATCGTGAGTCAATTGCTTACGCTGTATACAACGCCGGTTATTTATCTCGCGTTTGATAGACTGAAGCATAAAATAATGAACTGGGGCGGACGAAGAGTGAATACCAGCAGACCTAAAGAGGGGTTTTAATGGGGTTCTCTACACTCGCCATTCAACGACCCATTGCAACCTCCCTGTTGGCATTTGGGTTGGCTATTGCTGGCTGGGGTGCGTTTAATCTGTTACCGCTGGCATCGCTTCCACATGTGGATTTTCCAACCATTAGCGTGACAACCCAATTGCCTGGGGCAAGTCCTGAAAATATGGCATCCTCGGTTACATCCCCGCTGGAGCGCTACCTTGGGCATATTTCTGGCATTTCACAAATGACATCCAGCAGTACACTGGGTCTTTCACGCATTATCCTGCAGTTTGATTTGTCACGTGATATTGATGGTGCGGCTCGTGATGTGCAATCAGCCATTAATGCGGCCAATAGCCAATTGCCCACAAATTTGCCGAGCCTTCCAACCTATCGTAAAGTCAATCCTTCAGATAGCCCTATTTTGGTGCTGGCACTGACCTCGGATACATTATCACCAGGCCAAATGTATGATCTGGGATCGACCATACTCATGCAAAAAATATCGCAAATGGATGGTGTAGGCCAAGTCATTGTCAGTGGTAGTTCATTGCCAGCGGTACGGGTTGAATTAAATCCAACCACATTAAATGATTATGGAATCGGACTTCCAGAGGTAGCCCAAGCCATTGCCGCACAGAATGTTAATGGCGCCAAAGGACAAATTACGCTCAATAAAAATACCTCTTCACAAATCTCCACCAATGACCAAATTTTTAAAATTCATGATTATGAATCGCTTATTATCAAATATCAAAACAATAGCCCGGTGCGTATATCCGATGTGGGTCACGTTTATGAGTCTGTTTCAGATGTGCGTAATGGAGGGTTATTTAATGGAAAACCCAGTGTTTTGTTGGTGATATTCAGGCAACCAGGCGCCAATATCATTGACACCGTTGATCAAGTGACGGCTGCATTACCTCAACTTAAAGCAGCAATGCCTGCATCGCTTGACATAGGTGTGGCAGTTGATCGAACAAGAACCATCCGTGTGTCGTTGGCAGATGTAGAATTTACACTGGTTATTGCCATGCTCTTGGTTATTTTTGTAGCCTATCTTTTTTTGGGCAATATACGAACCATGCTCATACCCGGCATTGCGGTTCCTTTGTCCCTGCTGGGCACGTTTTGTGCCATGAGATTACTAGGGTACAGTCTGGACAATATTTCGTTCATGGCGCTAATCATATCAACTGGATTTGTGGTTGATGATGCCATCGTGGTACTTGAAAATGTATCTCGCCATCTTGAGAAAGGCACCCCACCCATTGAAGCTGCCATACTTGGCGTAAAAGAAGTGGGATTTACTGTGATGTCCATGAGTATTTCATTGATAGCCGTATTTATTCCTATCCTATTAATGGGAGGATTGGTAGGACGCCTGTTTCGTGAGTTTTCCGTAACCCTGTCGGTAGCCATTCTTATTTCAATGATCATTTCACTGACCGTGACACCGATGATGTGTTCGCGTTTTTTGCGACCGGCTCACGTGGGAGAGCCTAATCGATTATTGAAGGGCGTTGAGCACGGGCTGCATTACTATCAAAGAAGCCTGGACTGGTCATTGCGTCACTCCAAATTCATGTTATTTATATCAGCCCTGATGATAATCTTGAATATTTTACTATTTATAATTGTTCCAAAAGGGTTTTTTCCTCAGCAGGATACCGGCCAAATCAATGGTCTGATTCAAACAGATCAAAACCTGTCCTTTCAGGCACTCAATAAAAAATTAAGCGAATTTGTCAGCATAGTACGCGCTGATCCGGCGGTTCAGGACGTGACAGGCATCATTGGCGGGGCGAACAACACATCACCCGGCTCCATGTATATTACGCTTAAACCCACTAATCAACGCGATGCGTCTGCTGATCAAGTCATCAATCGACTGCGTAACAAAACCGCGCAAATAGCCGGGGCTACATTATACCTGCAAGCCTCTCAGGATCTGTCGGTTGGGGGGAGGCAGTCGAGTGCCCAATTCCAATATACGTTATTTGGGGATCACCTTGCGCAGCTGAACAAATGGGGCATTAAAGCCACCGATGTAATCCGTCAGTTGCCGGGTGTTATTGATGTAAACAGTGATCAGCGAGACCAGGGCTTGCAGGATTTTGTGACGATCGATCATGATATGGCTTCGCAGCTTGGCATCACGACACAGCAAATTGATGCAACACTCTATGACGCATTTGGTCAAAGCGAAGTGTCTACGATGTATACTCCAATGAATCAATATTACGTTGTCATGGAAGTTGCACCCAAATATTGGCAACGCCCAGATACACTGGATAAAATTTATGTGCGGTCAACTACGGGTGCTGAAGTGCCTTTATCGGCCATTGCTACATTCAAGCCTTCATCAACCCTGTTGTCCGTTAATCATCAGGATTTGTCACCATCGGTGACTATATCGTTTAATTTACTTCCCAATATTGCCCTCAGTGACGCTGTCGATAGCGTCACTACCGCAATAGATGACATGCATTTGCCCGCGAAAATTCGTGGTGCATTTCAAGGTACTGCACAAGTGTTTCAATCATCACTGGCCAGTGAACCTTGGTTGATATTAACCGCTCTGATTGCCGTGTATATTGTACTGGGGATGCTCTATGAGAGCCTGGTTCACCCGATTACGATTCTCTCGACTCTACCTTCGGCAGGTGTTGGTGCCCTGCTCGCGTTAATTCTGACAGGCACAGATCTGAGTGTTATTTCTTTAATTGGTATTATTCTGTTAATTGGAATTGTCAAAAAAAATGCGATCATGATGATCGATTTTGCGTTACAGATTGAACGAACTGAAAATAAATCTCCTCGCGATGCAATTTACACCGCAGCATTGTTACGCTTTCGTCCGATCATGATGACTACCATGGCCGCCATGTTCGGTGCAGTGCCATTAATATTGGGCATGGGATTGGGGTCAGAACTGCGCCGTCCATTGGGTATTGCAATTTTTGGTGGGTTATTTGTTAGTCAGCTGTTAACGCTATATACAACGCCAGTTATTTATTTAGCCATGGAAAGCATGAGAATCAGATTTCATCACATTATGAAAAACATCAAGCTTCGGGGTGGTGTTTTCGCTAAACGAGGACGCATGAATGCGCAATAAACTTAGGATGACGTGGGGAGTTATGCCTCTCTTTATCACCTCATGTATGGTTGGACCTGATTATGTCCGCGCTCCTGTGGCGGTTCCTGCTCATTTCAAGGAAGCCAAGGGCAAGACTCTGATCGCGCCTCCAAAAAAACATTGGAAATTTGCTGAACCTCGCGATGATATCAATCGGGGTGAGTGGTGGAAAATATTTGGTGATTCAAGATTAAATACCCTGGAAGAACAACTCATTGCGTGCAACCAAAGCATTGTGAATGCCGCAGCCAATTACCGCCAGGCCAGTGCTATTATCGATGAAGCTCGCGCCAGTTTGTACCCCAATTTGAGCGGCTCGTTTAATCTTATCCGGCAAACAGTGGGCAGTGGAACCACATCCTTCACCAGCTCATCCATTCAGACTGGGACAACAACAGGTACCGCTACAACGGGCGCTTTAGCAGAAAAACCGCCCACACTAACCAGCTATTCTGATGTTTTAACAGCGAATTGGGAGCCTGATATCTGGGGGCAAGTACGTCGTACCATTGAATCGGATGAAGCCGCTGCGCAATCCAGTGCTGCGTTGTGGGCGGCTACACGTTTGTCAGCCGAGGGCTCACTGGCACAGTTTTATTTTGAATTACGCGCACTGGATATGGATCAAAAATTATTGGATGAGACAGTCGTTGGCTATAAAAAAACACTTCAAATCACTCGTAATCAATACGCATCAGGAGTGGCAGACCAAGCTGACATTGTTCAGGCTCAAAGTCAGGTTGAGGTGGCTGAAGCTCAAGCCATCAACAATGGCATTTTGCGTGGTCAATATGAACATGCCATCGCGATATTGATAGGCCTTCCTCCGGCTAATTTTTCCATGCCATTTATGCCCTTAAACACAACACCACCTGCAATTCCTGTAGCTATACCCACTGTATGGCTGGAACGACGACCTGATATTGCACAAGCTGAACGCTTGATGCAGCAAACCAATGCGACGATTGGGGTAGCCATTTCAGCGTATTACCCTGCATTAAATCTGTCCAGTTCGCTCAGCGGTGCGAGCACTAATTTAGGCGATTTAATCCGGTCACCCGTTATGGGTTGGTCTATAGGCATGAACATTATCGAAGCAATTTATGATGGTGGTTTACGCCGTGCAGCTGTACGAGCGGCCAAAGCGGGTTATGAAGCACAGGTGGCAGCTTATCGTCAAACGGTACTTACAGCGTTTCAGGATGTGGAGGACAACCTCATTTCATTACGCATTCTTGAGAAACAGGGTATCGTGCTAAATCAAGCCGCAGCCAGCGCCAAACTGGCCCTGAAACTCGTGATCAATCAATACAAGGCTGGCACTGTGCCCTATTCAAGTGTCCTTACATCACAAATTGCGGCCTATAGTGCAAGAAAGAATGCAGCCGATGTGGTTGGTTTACAAATGACTTCGGCGGTTGGTTTAATAAAATCACTGGGAGGGGGGTGGAATGCGACTCTGTTGGATACATGTAATTCGGGTGTTAGGGATCACTAAGAAATAAATGAACCTCAGTTTCAAATACGTTCAAAACTGAGGTTCAGGGAAGGTCTATTAATTAGCAGCTTTTTCTGATTTCTCAGCTTTTTCTGCTTTAACATGTTTAGCATGTTTAGCATGGTGTTTGCCGTGGTGCTTGCCGTGATGTTTATGATGTTTGGCAGCTTTAGCAGGTGATACTGCGCCTGTCATGGCATCAATTTTGAATTCAACTTCTTTACCGTTGGCATCAAAGGCTTCTACTTTATAGTGGCTATGGCATAACACAATCTTGTGAAGATTTTTATAACCAGCTTTTTCAGTAATGTCTAACGCTTGTTGAAAACTCACTTCAGTTTTGTGAACTGCGTGATGAGCAGCGTGATGAGCTGCAAATGTAGCTGAACAACCGAACAACAAAGGCAATGCCAATGCTGCAATACGTAAATTCTTCATTTAAAACTCCTGTAGTGTTCTCGAAAATTACCCGAATCTGATTGAAATATAATGAAAACATGTACTTCAAGCACAGATCTCAATCCATTACAGCATAGTTAAATTAAGTTGTCACTACCCACTTGTTGGAGTTTGGACAAAGCCACATGCAAAAACACGCATGTAGCTTGTCCAAATAGTGAAAATCCGAGCCATGACCGTTAGCGAATCACACTCACGTGCGTGTCAGAGGATTAATGTGGTTGTCGCTTAACTTAGTGCCAGTTATACTAGAATCAATTGGTGAAAAAAATAATATTCAAGAGGTCATTGTTATGCATATCGACATGAAAGGTCATCTGTCTCGAAAAGCTATTTTCGCTTTCACATTATTTGCCAGTACCGTTTGTACAGGGCATGGGGGTTATGGTGGAGGGGGTGGTTACCATGGTGGCGGTGGCTATAACCATGGTGGAGGGGGCTACTATCATGGTGGCGGTGGCTATTACCATGGTCATGGCGGCGGTTATTATTATGGAGGCCCCGGGATTGTGATTGGTGTGCCCCTTGGCGGATATTATGGACCTGGATATTACTCTCCACCCTGTGAAACTGTGCGGGTATGCAATCCAGTTGGGCATTGTTGGTTACAACAAATGTGTGACTAGTCAACATTCTATTGCTCGACTTTAGCCATTTTTAACCAGCCAAAGTCCATTATCCTAGAAAAAGCAGTTGAATCTACTCCGATGGCCTACTGCACTGATTCATCAAGACTTTTCGATGATTTTTTACTTCACCGTATGGGTGATACGGTTTCAGCAAAAAATCATCGAAAAGTCTTGATGAATCAGCACATTAGACCATCTCGCTACGATTCAACTGCTTTTTCTAGGATTATTGCAGTAACTGGCTAAAATCAATAATGTTAACAAAAAAATCACTGTCCAGAACGCTATCCATGACCCCGTTCACATGAATTAAAACTGGGCGACATGAAAATCCTTTTGGACGTTTAAGTCGCTGTATTTTTTGTTGCATGTCATTAATGATGCTTGCACCAATTTCTTTCCTGGAGAATTTAATTTCACATACATACAGGGTATTAAACCGTGTGTGTATGAGGTAATCGATTTGACATCCCGGCGCTCTTAATGTTGTTCTTTGAAAAAATGGATTGTCTGACAGAATATCTTCCGGATAAATATGAAGCAGATCCCATATTTGGCGTCGATTGTTGATCACAAGATTTTCGAACTGCAAGCTCATAATGGTATCCCAACCGGGAAAACTGGCCAGTGAACGTCCATCAAAGTGATCAGATTCTATTTTTCCGCGGTTTTTTTCAATGTATTTTAAATAGAATCGCAAATAATTATCACTGAGTCGATAATGACTCAAGCGGGATTCAATCCCTGATTTTAAATGCCAAGTGTAGTCTCTAGAAATAAATCCTGATTGGATTAAATCATCAAGCTGCTCGCTCAGATAGCCGCTTTTAGATAAATTCAATTTTCTACAAATATCATTATACTCAACACTTCCATCCACTAAAATACTGACTATGTTTTTATAATCGTCACTTCGTTTAGAAAACAAATCTGAAAAAATATCATTAAACTCTCTGAATAAAATTCCTTTTGGTGAAAAACAAAGTCGTTTAATGTTTTCTTCAGCACTCAGGCTGGGGTGTATTTCTTCTAAATACCTTGGAACGCCGCCTGTAATGGACAATATTTTAAATTTTTCATGCGCTGAAACAGAGTCATCCAGTTGTTTTAAAAATTGATTACAATCGTTTAACGGCAATTCCTTTAATTTAAATGCAAGAGAAATTCTGCCTAAAAAACCAGTTGATTTAAGGATGTTTTCGTCGATCCACGTTGAAACAGATCCACACAACACAAGGATTAATTGAGGATTTTTCTTCAATTATTTTTTTCATGCCTGCATCTCAATCCATCACATAATCGACAATTGTTGATTATGTGATGGATTTTGTCAGTTGATATTTATTCACATAATCGACAATTGTTGATTATGTGAATAAATATCAATAAAGAAACCCAAAAAAAACCAGTGGCAACATGCCTTTCATTGCGGCTACGGTGTCATCTTTCACTATAAATGCGTTTTCTATGACCGTGATTTGTTTTCTGGTTTTATTTTTTCCGCCAATTTCAAAGGTGAATGGGCCAATTTGATAGTCGCCCTGTTTGCTGTGAAAAACATCCAGTCCTGCCTGTTTCGTTGCCTGAATAAATGAGAGTTCACGAATGGTGCCCAGAACAATATCACTGGCCAAATGTTCGCCCAGTGCGTACTGTAAATTGGTGTTATTCAAGAATACTTTTTCAGGTTTACGTAGCCCCTGATTGCCTCCTTCGCGCGGGTATATTATTTCTACAAGCCCTGTTTCTTTCAGCATGTTTAAATAGTTAGCTGCTGTTTTGTCATCGATGCTTAGATTTTTACCTAAATTGTAGGTGCTAATGTCTCCAGGCGGTATTGCAGCAAGATAATTAAGTATTTTACCCATGTGACGGAGATTCGTGGTTTTCATGCTGTAATAGTTGCTAATATCTTCATAGATTGTTTTATCAACGACGCGCAATAATTTTTGATAATAAGATAGAGGGTCTTCTGCAAAAAATGGGTAAAAGCCTTGCTTAAGGTAGTTGTGAAAATGACCCAGCAGGCCCGGCGTGTTTGAAATATCCCTGCTGATGGTTGTGTAATTTTGCATTAACTCAGAAAATGTATACGGCTTGTGATCCATGTCAAATGAAAAGTTCAGGTATTCTCGAAAGGATAGTCCTGGCAAATGGTATATATTGGCACGACGTGAGAGATCGTAGCTGCCTTTAATCAAGTCCAGACTCGAACTTCCAGAGAAAAATATTTTGATTGCAGGAAACCCGTCGTAGATATTTTTTAATTCCTGATTCCAGTTTTCATATGTGTGGATTTCATCAATAAAAAAAGTGGTTATCGATTGCTTAAGGTAAAGCTCCTCAATAAAGCTATAGATTTTTTTTTCTTTAAAATAAATATGATCCGCCGAAAAATAAAACACATGATTCATCCCGGCATAATGCTGTTTGATTAATTGCAACAATAAAGTGGTTTTACCAACCCCGCGCGGGCCAATCAGTCCGGTCAACCGATTGCTCATATTAAACTGGTGAAATAAAAAACGGTGATGAAGCATGCTTGTTTCATCAAGCAGACGTTCGAATATCATTTGCAAAGAATCTAACATGCCACACCTTTTTCATTGATCCTCGGAGTTGGTTCCGAGAAAATGCAGTTTATCTCGGAGTATAGTCCGAGAATCCCTGCGGTGCAAGAATCACAGTGTAGTCCTTCGTCAACATTAAATACTTCGCCCACCATCTACAGATAACGTTTGCCCCGTAATAAACAAATTTTCTGCCAGAGATAGTACTGCCTGCGCAATAAACAAAGGGCTGCCGTGTTGTTTGAGTGGGGTTTTATCAATGATGTTTTGTTGTTGTTCTTCACTCAGCTGATTGCCTTGCTCTGGCCACATGATGGCCCCAGGAGCTACGGCGTTCACTCGAACGTTGGGTGCGAATTCTCGAGCCAGTGCTTTGGTTTGCATGCTGAGAGCCGATTTTGACTGGCAGTAAATGGCATACCCTTTAAGCGGTGTGTCTGCGTGAATATCCGTTATATTAATGATAGATCCGTGGGTTTTGGCGAGGTGTGGTAATGCCGCATGACTGAGTAAAAACGGTGCTTTGACATTCAGGTTAAACATGGCATCCCAATCGGTTTCGTTTCGCGTAAAAAGAGAAGCATTGTTAACCAATAAATCCATGCGACCTGCCCAGGTCAATGCATCGGCGATGAGTTGGTGTGCCGAATCAGGAAAACACAAATTGGCCGTTAATACGATGGCACTATCGGCTCGCATTCGATCCATGTCGTTGGCCAGCGCATGAGCTGCTGTGTGAGATTGATGACAATGAATGATCACACGATACCCTGCTGTATGCAGGTATTGGGCTATGGCTGCCCCAATGCGTCTTGCCGCTCCGGTGACCAGAGCAACGGGTGCATCTTGTTTGTTTGTCTGATTCAAGGTATGTTCCTCTTTTTTACAATAATGATGATAATGAGCTTATTCGAACACATATGCAAACGCGTGCAGCACGGCGCGATACCGTTCTCAGAATTCATGCAAGAGGCGTTATATGCGCCCAATCTTGGTTATTATACGGCAGGATTGCAGAAACTTGGCCCCGGTGGTGATTTTATTACGGCACCTGAATTAACCCCTTTATTCGGAAAAACACTGGCGAACCAATGCCAGCAAGTGCTTGTTGAACTGGATGCTCCCATTGTATTTGAATTTGGTGCGGGATCGGGTCGCTTGTGTGTTGACTTGTTAACTCATCTTGAACACCTGAATTCTCTGCCATTTGAATACCATATTCTTGAGGTGAGTAGTAATCTGCGGCATCGACAAGAGGAATTAATTCAGCTTGAAATTCCGCATTTGGCGAATAAAATTCGATGGCTCTCGACTTGGCCGGCACAACCATTTAACGGTGTCGTGATTGCGAATGAAGTGCTGGACGCCATGCCCGTGGAGCGCTTTTTGCAAACTTCGGATGGACTGTTGGACAGTTATGTCGCTCTGAATGAAGAAGCTTATCAGTTTTTGTTGGCAAACATCGAGAAAGGACTTCGCACAGGCAACCCCTCATCCGCCCTTCGGGCACCTTCTCCCCATGTCTGGGGAGAAGGGAATAATGAAGAAGGTCTATTAGAGAAAGGACTTCGCACAGGCAGCCCCTCATCCGCCCTTCGGGCACCTTCTCCCCATGTCTGGGGAGAAGGGAATAATGAAGAAGGTCTATTAAGAGAAGTATTCAAACCATCCACTAATCCCCGCCTGCTTGCGCATGTCCAGACCGTTTTGCCGCCAGATTTGTTTCCTTATCAATCTGAAGCGAATTTATTTATTGATGACTGGCTACAACAATGCCATGCTATGCTGAATAAAGGTGCGGTGTTTTTGCTGGATTACGGCTTCCCTCGCCATGAATATTATCATCCCGATCGACACCATGGCACGCTAATGTGTCATTATCGTCATCTTGCGCACACCAATCCTCTTATACACATTGGAGAGCAGGACATCACGGCTCATGTCGATTTTACCCACGTAGCCGATGCAGCCGTTGCGGCTGGATTTCACGTGGCAGGTTATACCAACCAAGCCTCTTTTTTGCTGTCGAATGGTTTGTTAAACTGCTTGGCAGAGATAGTTGATGAACGCGAGCGTGTGAACAGCCAGCAAGCCGTGAAACAGCTGATTCAACCGAATGAAATGGGTGAGTTGTTTAAAGTGATTGCATTGACTAAACAGCTTGATTTAGCGCTAAATGGTTTCCAACTACATGACAAACGTGTGAGCTTATAATATGACCCGATACCTGACTACAGTAGAACTGCAAAAAGAGTCCATGAAATTTTCTGCAGGCCATACCACCATTTTTTCCGCAACCGATCGAGAGCCCTTGCATGGCCATATGTATGGTGTGTATTTGGCGTTAAGTACCTGGGTTGAAGACAACGGCATGACGTTTGATTATCGATATTATAAAGAACGGATTCATGTCTTGTGCAAACATTTGAATCAAACGTTTCTTATGCCACAATTTTCGCCATTTTTGGAATATGCGGAAGATGATGATTATTATTATTTTACGTTTAATCACAAAAAAATACCGTTTTTAAAAGAAGACGTGACCTTGATGCCGTTAACCAATATTACGGTTGAAGAATTGTCACTCTGGTTTGTAACAGAATTGATAAAAGATAAGGAAGAGCTGGATCGTCATCGAATTGATAATATCGTGGTGAAAGTATTTTCTGCACCAGGTCAGTCGGCAAGCCATACCTGGCAACGCCCCTGAATGAAATCCATTGTTAAAATCTGCATTCCGCACACCAACCGTGACTTTTTTGATTACACGGCTACAGATGTTGAGCCGCAACCAGGTGCTCGTGTTTGGGTGCCGTTTCGCAACAAAACCCGTTTGGGCGTGGTGGTAGGTCTGGGCGCGCCTGAAAATGATACGATTACTCTTAAATCAATTGACTCCGTAATAGATGATACCCCCTTGCTATCCGCTGATATGTTAGCGCTGTGCCATTGGATGAGCCGTTATTATCAATCACCCCTGTCGGAAGTAATTCCTCTGGCCCTGCCGAAAAAATACCGGCGTGGCGATCCGTGTCAATTGCCCATGTCTGAGCATTATCAATTGACGGTCGTACCTGAGCAGGCACACATTCAATTGGGCGTGAAGGCACCTCGGCAACATGCTTTGATAGACTTTATCGCAGCGACCGCGGTGGCACCTTCCAAAAAAATGATTTTGCAAGCAGGATTTAGCGCAGCACAACTTAAAACGCTGGTAGCAAGCGAAATCATTACAGCAATTGAAAAAATCACCATGCCAATATTACCTGGTGAGTCTCCTGATGAACCGTTGCCTTTAAATGAAGAACAAGCCATGGCCGTTCAGGCCATCTGCGACAGTTTGCAATCGTATCGATGTTTTCTGTTGCAAGGCGTGACTGGTAGCGGTAAAACGGAAGTGTATTTGCAGGCTATCGCACAGGTTTTAGCCTCAGGTCGGCAAGTACTGGTACTGGTGCCAGAGATTGGCTTGACACCGCAATTACTGGCTCGTTTTACGGCACGTTTTCGTGAACCCATGGCGGTTATTCATTCGCATTTGAATGACACCGAGCGCCAACAAGCTTGGCAATTGGCAGCCGAGGGTGAGGTCAAACTGATCATTGGGACGCGCTCTGCGATCTTTACACCCATGCCTGCCTTGGGTTTGATTGTCATTGATGAGGAACATGATGCGTCATTAAAACAGATGGATGGAGTGCGGTATTCGGCACGTGATACGGCATTGATGCGCGCACATGCCGCCAATATTCCAATTATATTAGGCTCAGCAACACCCAGCCTTGAAAGCCTGCACAATTGCACAATAAAAAAATACACTTTACTGCCTTTGAACCAGAAGGCATTAGCCAGTACGCCACTACACTATCAAATACTGGATATTCGGAATCAGGTATTGCAACACGGCTTGGCTAGTCCCACACTGGCAACGATTAATGACCACCTGCAACAACAAAATCAGGTGCTGGTATTCATCAATCGCCGTGGTTTTTCACCCGTGCTATTGTGTCATCAATGTGGATGGATGGCGGACTGTCGCGCCTGCGACAGCCATTTAACCCTGCACCGCGGTATCAATCGCCTGATTTGCCACCATTGTGGATTGACGCAACCCGTTCCTAGGCATTGCCAAACCTGCAAGAGTCGCGAGCTGTTACCCGTTGGGATTGGTACGCAACGGGTTCATGATTATTTGACCACGCAATTTCCCGACACATCCATTATACGTGTTGACCGCGATGAAGTGAGTAAAAAACACGCGCTTGATGAGCGCTTGGCCCGCATCAGCACAGGGGAGGCACAATTGATTGTGGGCACACAAATGCTCGCTAAAGGACATCACTTCCCCCGTTTGACCCTGGTCGTGGTGCTCGACACGGATAATGGTTTTTATAATCAGGATTTTCGTGCGCTGGAGCGCTTGGGTCAGCTATTAACCCAAGTCGCGGGACGCGCAGGCCGTGCTGAATTTCCAGGACAGGTTATTATTCAAACCCATTTACCACAACATCCCTTACTGAATCTTCTCATCCAGAAAGGGTACGATCCGTTCGCACAATCTCTGCTGACCATGCGCCTGCAAGCCGCCATGCCACCTTATCATTTTCTTGCCGTGATGCGGGTGCAAGGTAGTGACCAGGCGACGTTATTACAATTTTTACATGCTGTAAAAGATCATCTGAACGCCGCTGAAGTAGATGTATTGGGTCCTGCACCTGCGCCGCTGGCAAGAAAAGCTGACCAGCATCGCATGCAATTACTGATGAAATCATCTTCGCGAAAAAAACTCCACGCGGCCTTAACGCACATGCGTGACTGGTTGGTAAAAGATAAAATGAGCAATCGCGTGCGCTGGAATATCGACGTTGATCCGATGGATTTATCTTGAATTTCTATAATGTATGAAACTGTCATATTTGACAAAAATAATAAGATTATCTATAGTTTGGTTATAAATAATGGTAATTTATGTACGAAGCTGTCATTAAATGACAGTATCAGGATTGAAATGACGGGATCTTTGGAAAACGTTTTAAATGGTTATCAGCGACCTTGGTTAACGGACGTCGATATCAGTCTATTGGCGAAAGGAACGCCAGACAGCCGCTATAGCCAAATCAAACGATTATTGGCGCAGGATAAATTGTTACATATTCGCAGAGGTTTGTATTGTTTTGGTGACAGGATGGGGCAACGTGTTAAACCACATCCGTTTGAGTTGGCACAATACATCTATGGGCCATCCTATATTAGCCTTGAGGCAGCACTTGGTTTTCATGGATTAATTCCAGAAGCGGTGTATGAAATAACCAGTGTCTGCATCAAGCGCTCAAAAGTATTTAACACACCACTGGGAATTTTTAGTTACGCCCACTTGCCGATTGAAAATTTTTACTTGGATGTTGATATTGTAACCGCAAATAATGCTAGATTTTTTGTCGCCAAACCTTGGAAGGCTATTTGTGATTACGTGTTTTGTTATAAAAAAGACTGGACTGGGTTGGAGCCGTTATTTGAAAGTTTGCGTATAGACCCAGATGAACTGCCCACACTGGGTGATAAAGAGATGGAAATGCTAGATGCGTACTATCATAATCAGCGAATAAGTATCTTTTTAAAGAAAATCAAAAACGAGATGACAGGGGTGTAAATCACATGAGTATAGACGTCATTCAGAATCGTTTGTTGACTTACCAGAGTCAAACAATTCTCGAACAGGAACATGCGCTTAAAGAGATTACACAGGAAATTGCGCTACAGGCTTTGGCGCGTGCGGGATTTTTCCGTGTGGCGGCTTTTCAGGGAGGGACTTGTCTCAGAATTTTGTATGGACTTGAGCGATTTTCAGAAGATTTGGATTTTGTACTGGATAAAGCAGATCATCAATTTAATTGGACGAATTACTTGAGTACCATGCGTGACGAATTCAGTGCTTATGGTTTCACATTAGAAATAAATGATAAAAAAAAACTGGGGCGAGCCATTCAAACTGCATTTTTAAAAGCAGACTCTGTTGGTGGCCTATTAATCATTAAAGACATGTCCACGCAACACACTCGGTTAAAAGTTAAACTTGAAATTGACACTAATCCACCTGACGGTTCAACTTATGAACTTAAATATCTTGATTTCCCATTATCATACAGCATTAAAACACAGGATTTACCGAGTTTATTTGCCAGTAAAATCCATGCGTTATTATGTCGACCATATGTAAAAGGCAGAGACTGGTATGATTTCGTATGGTACGTCGCAAGAAAAACACCTATTAATTTTTCATTATTAACTCACGCTATTAACCAGGCTGGCCCTTGGAAAGGACAAAACATCGGTGTCACTCCACAATGGTTTTTACATGCATTAAAAACAAAAATTGATGCGATTGACTGGGACGTGGCCAAGAAAGATGTGGCCCGTTTTTTACGAGCAAGAGAACTGACAGTAATTGACCTGTGGTCGAAAGATTTTTTTCTCTCAAGGGCGGAAAAATTGGAGAATTATTTCGGTTCCGATTTATCAAATAAAATTCCTTAAAACACAGGCCGCGTAAAGCGGTAAATTCATAAAATTTCCTTGCTCATCAAAATTTTTGGGTGAAAGTCGAATGATTTTTTTAGAATTGTATTTTTCTTGAAATGAGATGAGACTTTTTTTGTGTTGTGTTAAACCGCTTTTAACTTCTATTGGGTATATGTGACCTTCTTTCTCAATGAGAAAATCTACTTCAGCTTGGCTGTTACTTTTCCAATAATATAGTTGCTCACCCATAAAGGCTTTCATTTCTTTTGCACAATAGTTTTCAATAAGCGCACCTTTGTATTCGGTGTACAATGAGTTTGTTTGTGTCACTACTTGCTGGATTTTGGACAAAAAATTGAACGAATTACTATTAATTGGAATAACGTCCGTTTTTTTAAAGTCGAATCAATATTTGGAGATTGAGATGGTTGGCATCTGTAAACTCGATAATCCTTAATGCCGAACAGGTAAAAAAATAAAACAATAAGAATAAATATTGAGAATAGTGAAAAACGTAGTCTATACTTAAGTCAATAAAAGCGCATTCACGAAAAAAGTGCTGTAAGGGTGGTGTATAGCGTGCTGGTTCAACTTAGCCGCACAGCCGTTACAAAAGCCTACTTGTAATTGTTTTTTTAACGACTCAACGTTGGATTTATATTCAAGATGGAGGTTATAATGCCATACGAAACAGAAAGGCTAAAAGATCTCAATACATTCGAAAAATTGCTCAAAGCATGGGTTTCAACTAAAAAGACGCCTGCCGACTTAAGGCCTGCAATTGAGATGTTGGCCAAGTTCAATCTACCAACTCAACCACAAGACATGGTCGAAAATAGATGGCGTCCTCCCTTTGTAAAACTATGTAACGCGGCTTTAAGTGACGTTAAACAAAAGGGCGAGCTTTTTGAGGATCTTGAAAATTTAAAAAACTCAATTCAATTCACCAGTCCAGCTCAAATAAAACAACTTTTAGATGACTTATTCGATCCAAAAAACACTGAAAAAACTCCTAAGAATGAAACCGCAGCAACACGCATTATAAATACATTTAATACGTCCTTAATGAATCTGAAAGAGAAACTGCAACTTGCTGAAAAATCATCCGATGTCAGTGTTCAAACACCTGTTAAAAACACGGAAATACAATCCAAAACGGAAATACAATCCAAAGTAGTCGACCCTAGGCCTGTCGTTTCGAGAGGAAATGACAATGTGACGCACCCTCAGTCCAACCAAGGGGTACCGCAAGACAAGCTTATGACTGCAGAGGTTATAATACCAAACAAAAAACTAGAGTCAACGCCGAAAGATATAATACCTCTCGATGATGCAGAAAAACTTTCAAGCACTCCTGATAATGAAACCGCAGCAAAACCCATTATAGAGACATTAAATACGTCCTTAATGAATCCGAAAGAGGAACTGCAACCTGCTGAAAAATCATCCAATGTCAATATCAGTGTTGAAACACCTGTTAAAAACACGGAAATACAATCCAAAGTAGTCAACTCTAAGCCTACCGTTTTGAGGGTAAATGACAAGGTGCCGCCCCCTCAGCCCAACCCAGGGGTACAGAAAGCCGATCGTGCAAAGGCTGTAGATAATATAGAACAGCTATTTGCGCTACAAAAAAACGAGCCCACAAAAACAAATTCCACACGAGCCGATCCTAATACTAATGTCCCCAAAAAAGCAGCTAAGGTTAGCTTTATTAAAGATGAAAAGAAAATCAAAGCATATACAACAATTGTAGATAACCTCATTGTCCAGGCTAACACAGATTCTTTAACCCCTGTAGCGTTTCAAACCATCATGCAAAAGAGTTTTAATGGCAGTAAAATTAATTCAAATGACCCCGCTACGCTTGAAGAGTTGAAAAAAGAATTGGCTCTTACAGGCCGTTCATCATGGCTGTCCGAAGAGGATATTAATATACAATGTTCGCGATTAAAATCAAAAATTGAGGAGCTAGATCATCTAATAGAAGTAATGGTAGACGCGAACAATAAAACCATCAAAACCATACAACCGCTAACTATGAATAAAAATGTCGACACAACAAGCGCTACTAATGATAATGATACTTCCTCACCTCCTGCCAAGAAAAAGCCTGAATTGGTTGACTCTATAGAACATTCCACCGTTATGAAAAATATTGCTCAAGCGGCTGATTTTTTGCGTAAATCCATGTCCGGAAACAAAGTGAAGGCTACTCCAACACCCACTACTGAATCACTGAACGAGAAGCTCGAAGATTTTGGCTTTACACAGAACGATTCATTGACAATTGAAAAGCTGGAAGAAGCATATCAGAAGAAAAACCGTGATCTTGACACGCAAGCAACATTTGCCCTTGAGGACCTTGGTCAGTTAGTTGAGACTTCTGACCATGAGGACGTTGCTTCAAGGCTCCGCGAAAAAAAGGCGGTATTGTTAAGTGACTACCAAGCGTTGGTAGAAAAATATAACGAAGATCTACCATTCAATGATGCACTAACTAAATTAAATAAAACGATAAATAATTTACATATGGATGGGAAATCAGCTCCTCTACTTAATTATGCAGAGAACATCAGAAACAATATTCAGGATCTCAAAGACTTGAGTGTCGGGAAAAAATCTGATCGGGAACTTCTCATCAAATTGACGAAGGGACTAAACCTTTTGAGCGAGTTTGTGCAAATCAAGGACCTCAAAGAACTTCCGCAGAGTTTAGAGGACTTGGATACATTCCAAAAAACATTGCCAGACAAAAAAAGTTTGTTACCGAATCACAATCTTTCCAAACTCTTAGCTGCAGGCGTAGGGATGGCCATAGGCGGAGAAACTGTCATAAAAAAAGGTTTTGCGATTTATAGAAACTCCGAATATGAAAACGCCATGACTACTCTGCAAGGTACAATTATAACAAATTTAGCAAGTGATAACTTGGCTGCAAAGGCTTTAGCTGCTGGAGCACAAGACTCTCTCAATGCAATCAAGCTCATCAAATGGAGTGGAGACAATTCGAGCCAAGTCAAAGAGTTAACCGCCGGGCTGAAGGTAATGAATGATACTTTGAAAGATCCAACAAAGTGGGATACCTTGCAGAAAGCCGCTGTATTTGGAGACAGCCTTCCTCCAAAGTCCAGTCAAGCCATGGCATACTTAAAATTTCTAGCACCTCTGGCCGTTGTAGTGGGCGTTGGAATATACGTCTCTGCCGTTGTATTTTCGAATGTACCAGGCCTTAGTCTAATCTCTCCTTCCATCCGGACACTTGGCTTCAAATTGGCAACCGCCGGAATGGTCGCATTACACCTAGAATTGCCAAAAGATCTTGCATTCGCGATGAAAGGAGCTGTGGCTCCGCAATTAGCCGTCAGCGGAGCAGCCAAGCTCACAACGCTAAAGACCATGGCTCAACTGGAAACTGAGGCCGGGCCAGATAAAACACAGATTAGTCGGAATAACCTTGTTCAAAGCATAATCAATACTGCTGAATCTGGACAGAGTGACCGGACAAAAAGTAATCTAACCCGTACAATGCAGGCTTTTAAAAAAGTTTATCAGGAACAGAAAGAAAACAGTGAGCTTGGTAAGCGCAAAGATGAATCGGATGCTGTTGAAAATCCACTACATCAAGGATCAAAAAAGTCGCCGTAGAGGATCAGTGATAGATACTTGTTGAGCCAAGGCCCAACCTAGTTGTCCTGCATCACATCACAAGAAAGATGTGGTCCGTTTTTTACGAGCAAGAGAACTGACAGTAATTGACCTGTGGTCGAAAGATTTTTTTCTCTCAAGGGCGGAAAAATTGGAGAATTATTTCGGTTCCGATTTATCAAATAAAATTCCTTAAAACACAGGCCGCGTAAAGCGGTAAATTCATAAAATTTCCTTGCTCATCAAAATTTTTGGGTGAAAGTCGAATGATTTTTTTAGAATTGTATTTTTCTTGAAATGAGATGAGACTTTTTTTGTGTTGTGTTAAACCGCTTTTAACTTCTATTGGGTATATGTGACCTTCTTTCTCAATGAGAAAATCTACTTCAGCTTGGCTGTTACTTTTCCAATAATATAGTTGCTCACCCATAAAGGCTTTCATTTCTTTTGCACAATAGTTTTCAATAAGCGCACCTTTGTATTCGGTGTACAATGAGTTTG
>Ga0206878_10008_pt1 | contig 24645 bp, 26 predicted proteins | sample Alteio_BWOrgCont_8_FD_152621 | JGI IMG/M metagenome (GOLD analysis project Ga0206878, IMG submission 152621) | Enriched cells from forest soil in Barre Woods Harvard Forest LTER site, Petersham, Massachusetts, United States -... | ecosystem: Environmental > Terrestrial > Soil > Temperate forest >... | reverse complement strand
CAGATTTGCTACCCTGAATCACACCCTTTATTTCTCTCCATCTGTCATGAATCCAAAAAACCCCCAATTCCCTGGCGACCTTGAGGGAGCCGAAGAGTGGCGACCCGTCGCAGGTTATTCAGGATCCAGAATTTCCAAAGGGAGTTGAATTTAAACAGCAACTGCCTTTCGGTCCAATTTTTTGAACTTTTGAAATGAGGCGTGTATTAAAGTGAATATAACTATATCCCACCTGATAAATCATATTGGCAATCCTTCTGCCCAGAACCCAAATGCAAAATCATTCCATGCTGATCTTGGGAAACATATACAGGCAGCATATTCCAGCGATGGCCAAAATACAAATTTCAGTCATGAATGCACACAAACCTACGGTGGCAATCTTGGTTTTACCACATACTCGTATTGGCAGCTTGGTTATTCTGCCTCATCAGATGAGTGGGAAATGCACAGAATTAATACCCACTCCACCACCTCTAGCAATAACAGTAACACAAGAACTCCTGCTGGCAAGGGTGTACTACTGATTTATCCTAACCAGATTCAAAACTTCACCCAGTCCCGGGATGACCTGTGCGGTAGTGCAAACGGGGAAAAACATCCCTTACACCAGGATTTAAGGAGTTTCGCGGCCCCAAATTGCAAGAGCCGGGAGCTCACAGCCAGTGAAGTTATTTCCGTTCTTGTTGCCGTGAGGGATTCAGAATGGCCTGGAACGCTGGATATTCAGGGAAGAATTCTTACAGAAGAAATGGAAGATGTTCTTGCTGAAGCAATCATCAGAAAAGGTAGAATGCTTGAACTAAAAGGTTTCACTGATCAACAGAAGAATGACCTGAAAAGTGCCTTTGAGCAGAGGAAAAAAGTCCGCGAAGAAAACGCCAGGGCTGAACTGGCCAGACTGACTGCTGAAGTGCAAAGTTTTCGCCTGAACCTGACGCAGACACAGTCAAATCTTGCCAGTGCCAACAGGCAAATTTCTGCCCTTGTTCATGAGAAAAAATCTCTTTCCAGTGAACTTGATCGCGAAAAAATTGCTCACCGCAATAATATCAAAACCAGAAATCATGAGCTTTCAGAATCAGAAGCAGAAATTAAACGTCTTCGTGAAGCATATCGCATCGAAACAGAACAGGTTCGTGGCAACCTTGAAACAAAACTTTCATCCGCCAATAAAAAAATACACGAACTTGAAAATCGCCAGCGTATTCAGGAAGAAGTTCATCAGAATGAACTTGAGAAGCTGGAAAACCGGTTTGAAGAAAAACTCAGGATCAACCATCTGACTGTCAGACTGCAGTCGATGCCTCTTTATGATATTCTAAAGGAATTCCGTAATAATGCTGAAAATCCTGTCATCAGAAAAATTGTTGAGGACAGCATCGTCGATGGTATTGAGGATACAAACCCCTGCAGAATATCAGAACTGCAAAATCTTTCACTGATTGCCCTCCCTTTTGATGATGTGATCAGCACCAGACAGGAAGAGTTGCGCGATCATGGCGCCATTTTGACTGTGTCAGATCTGGTCCAAAAAATCGGGGGGACTGGTAAACCTGATGCCCGCCTGCAAAAAGCTGCTGAAGATCTTTTGCAAATGTTTATGCAGCCCATATCACCTGATGGTGTTCGCATATTGCCTGATGGCGTTTTGAATGATCTCAAAAAACTCATTAAAGCCGAAGAAATTTGTGAAAATTACGCGAGAGAAAGAAACAATCTTGTTTTTGAAAAAGTCGAACTTTTCCTTTCTGGAAAACTCAGGCGTGAGAATGCCAGACTGTTTGAGCAGGCATTTTATGCTGCCATCAATACGCTTCCTGACAGAGATCATTATACCAATACATATAATAACCTGCTGTTATCGGTCATGGAACGGGATCGCTCCAGTAACAGCACAAGGCGCGATCTCAACAAGCTGGTTTCACGGGTCCAGCAGGTCATGGCAGATCAGCTTTACAGGCAGCATTCAGGGCTTTGCGCCTTCGCAGCTGTCAGGGAAACCGGAAATTATATTGACAATAAACCACGCAGCATTAAAGACCACATCCATGGGACCATCAAATCTGCCATAGAGGGCTTGCGCGATCAGGTATCCGGGCGGGAAACTTTGGGCAGACGAGACAGAATAAATCACTCATTGATGTTCCTGCAGGCCAACGACAATCCAAATAATCCGGGGATACTGGCTTTGCCAGAACCTTTCATCCATTTTCATGCGAGAGGTTGTCATGCGAAAGGTTGATCTGATTGCACTGATATAAGGTGAAAATCAGGAGCCTTCAGTCAACTTCTTCAAGACTGTAACGCAGCCCCGGTCTTCTGGAAGATGCTTCCGGAGCATTTCGACGCCATTGCCGGTAACCCTGGAAAAGTGTCAGTTGCCAAGGGGTAAAAGTACTAACCTGCAGGCCAGCATCCGGATTCCCGTCAATAACCGGTTCAAGATGGTCCATTTCAGAGCGCCATGCGTCTTCAGCGACCTCCTGTTCCTCTGGTTCTGCAGGAACCAGAGGACGATGTATCTCCTCCATCTGGAGAACCATTGCCAATAAAGCCTCATCAAAATCATCATCACTGTCATCAAACATACTGACAAGCCCTGAAAGTACCGAAAAACCAGATGATACTGAATGTTGCCGAAATCTTTCTGGCAAATAAAGCTCCCTGACCTCTTCAGCTGTTTTGGAATTAATCATCCCAATAGCATCAGATGGAGACAGGTTTCTCTCGCAAATCAAATATTCAAGCGCAAGCGTGTGCGCGTGGTCGAAGTCCCCACCTGAGGATGGCTTGATCCAGCTGCGCAGATGATCGCCTCTCAGACCATAAAAATAAAATTTCTCGAGACTGGTCTGCATATCCCAATCCAGACCAGCGGCTTCTCGAAGCGCCGTATAAACATCGGGACGAGGATCAAATTCACGCTCTGATTCACCAGTTACCAAATACTTTACGGTTGAGATCATATACGGATAAAATTGATGAGGATCAGGATAAAAAGCCAGAAACATTTCAGGCGTCAGTCCATATTCTGAAAGAATCCTCACGTCATTTTGAAGATCCTCATACAGCCTCAATCGCGCATTTCTCAACCGTGAATCATGATGCGATGGCGGCGGTATTTCCACATAATCCCGAAGAAATGAGAAATTTTCTTCGATGTTCGGATGTCTGTTCTGGGAAGCAACGTACCTGTTGCCAATCTGGTTTGAGATTCCTGCAAGAGCACCACCAGGCAAATACCGCTCAGGCTGGTAAATCATTCTGAGCTGATCGTCTGTTTTTCCATCGAGCATTCTGATGGCCTGTTCTGCCGGAACATGATTGATGCAGATGAGATGTTCGAGCGCACCACGAAGTGCAGTGTAAATTATATCGCCTTGCTCACCAGGTATCCAGCTGCGAATATGTTCGCCTCTGAGTCCATGAATGTATAATTTTTTTAATGTCAATTGAGCCGTCGGGCTCAGTCCCGCCATTTGATTCAGTGCATCTTCGATGGAGATGCCCTGTTCCAGAGTTGGGTAGTATGGCGAATACCCTCTGACCAGATAGAGCAGGGTATGTTCGGCAAGCTCATTAAATTCATTTGTCCGGGGATACCAGGTCTGAAGCATTTCGAGGGTCAGGCCATTTTCACCCAGCAACTGTACAGCGTGCTGCATGCGTTGAAGGCCAAATTGCGCGCAATCCCTGCTTTCCATAACAGCAACAGGGGGCAGTTCACAGGCCTCCAGAACCCAGGCAAGATCTTCTGCAGAAAATGGCTGGCCAGTCAGGGGATTACGGCGGCGGATATTATCCCTGAGCAGCCAGATTTTGAGATTTTCGATATTGAACCAGTGCCCGCTTGAAACCTGCACATAGTCCAAAGGGCGCGACAGATCAATCTCATCATGGGAAAGGGGCTCAACCATCTGGTGTTCAGGAGGGTTCGTTTTTGTGTAATTTTTTGGCATATATTTTCCGGAGCTTTAAATTTGGCGAATATTAATTCATAACTGGCCAAAATATCAAGCAAAAAAGGCTGTATGTAATATTTTTAGTCGAATTTCCCCTCATTCCAGTCCCAGCCACTGGACTTCAGGCGCCAGAAATTCGACAATCACGCCCTGAGGGTGAGGGAGTTGAGAATGACTGGCAACATCATCGAACTGCGTGGGCTGTCAAAGTCCATTCACGGACAGGAAATTCTCTGGGACATCAACCTTGAGGTACGGAATGGTGAATTTCTGACCCTGCTGGGTCCCTCCGGCTGCGGGAAAACCACCCTCCTGCGGTTGATTTCCGGTTTTGAGGAGCCCACCACGGGCAGCATTCACATCAATGGCTGGGATGTCAGCGGCCTTCCTCCCCACCTGCGCCATGTGCATACGGTCTTTCAGAGTTATGCGCTTTTCCCCCACATGACGGTTGCCCAAAATGTTGCCTTTGGCCTGCGCTGCCAGAAACGCCCGGAAGCTGAAATCCGCACGCGGGTTGCAGAAGTCCTGCGCACCGTCAAGCTGGAAAAATTTGCAGAACGCATGCCAGACCAGCTCTCGGGAGGGCAGCAGCAGCGGGTGGCCATCGCGAGAGCGGTTGTCAACCAGCCGCTCGTGCTGCTTCTGGACGAACCCCTGAGTTCCCTTGACTACCGCCTGCGCAAAACCATGCGCATCGAGCTCAAACAGCTGCAGCGCAAGCTGGGGATTACTTTTATCTTTGTCACCCACGACCAGGAAGAAGCCCTCTCGCTTTCCGATCGTGTCGTCGTCATGAAAGAAGGCGGCATCGAACAGGTCGGCACCCCCCGCCAGGTTTATGAAAGTCCGCAAAATCTCACCGTGGCCACCTTCATTGGCGAGGTCAATATCTTCAACTGTGAAGTCACTGCTGTGGATGACGGCAAAATCACAGTCCACATCCAGGGCAGGGAGCGCACCGTCCGAAATACCCGCTACACCTTTGCACCCGGTGACCGCGCCCATATCCTTGTGCGGCCCGAAGATCTGCGCGTCAATGACCGCACGGATGAGTCCGAAACAGAGGCTGACATGTTTCGCGGAGTTGTTGAGGAAGTGATTTACAAGGGTTCCACGGTGGATCTCATGGTCAGGCTGGCCAATAACCAGCTGGTTGCCGCGACCGAGTTCTTTGATGAAGATGATGACAAACTCGAATATGCCATTGGTCAGCCCGTCTGGACCACATGGCTTTCCGGCTGGGAGGTCATACTGCCCCATGAAGCCTGATCACGGTTTTCGCCGCATTTCGCTTACCCTGGTCTGGTTCTGGCTTTTGGTCTTTGCCATGGTGCCACTCGTCCTCGTCACGATTGCCAGTTTTCTCTCCCACAACAATGGCCAGCTGGTCAGTCTGCCTTTTACCCTGCAAAACTATGCCGCCCTCGGCAGTCGTGTTTACATCCGGATTTTGCAGCAATCCTTCTACATCGCCGGTGGCTGCACACTGATCTGTCTGCTGCTGGGCTATCCGTTTGCATGGCTTGTGGCGCGCATGCAGATGCGTGCCCGAAGCCTGATGATTCTGCTCATCATCATTCCCTTCTGGACCAGCTCTTTGATTCGCAGTTATTCCATGATTACCCTGCTGAAACCAGGCGGCGTCATCAATTCCCTGTTGATGTGGACAGGTCTCATCAGTAAACCGCTGCCGCTGCTCTTTTCAGACACCGCCGTCATGACGGGTCTCGTCTATAATCTCCTGCCCTTCATGGTATTACCCCTTTTGACCAACATCGAAAGACTCGATGACCAGCTGATCGATGCCGCGCGTGATCTCGGCGCCAACCGCCTGACCACTTTCCGCAAAGTTATTTTGCCGCTCACCCTCCCTGGAATTCTGTCAGGATGTATTCTGGTTTTTTTGCCGGCCATGACGCTTTTTTATATTCCTGATCTTTTGGGGGGCTCCAAATCCATTTTGCTTGGCAACCTCATCCAGAACCAGTTTCTGGTGGCACAAAACTGGCCGCTGGGTTCCGCAGTCAGCATGGTTTTTACCCTCATGCTGATTGTGCTCCTCGTGATTTACTGGCGCGCCATCCGTCATGACGTGCGGAGGGAACTGGCATGATCCGCCATCTGCCCGCAAGATTGTATGTGACCGCCATTTATCTGTTTTTTTATATTCCCATTCTGGTGCTCATCGCATATTCGTTTAATGAGGCACAATACTCTCTGCTCTGGCACGGTTTTTCGTGGCGGTGGTACACGGAACTGTTTTCGGATCGTGACCTCTGGATTGCTGTGCTGCACACCCTGATACTCGGCGTTTCTGCCGCAACCATTGCCATGTGGATCGGAACCCTTGCGGCCGTCTGTCTCTACCGTTATGTGTTTTATGGCAAGCAGCTGCTGTATGGACTGATTTTTGTGCTGATTTTGTCGCCCGATATTGTTATGGGGATTTCGCTGCTGATTCTTTTCAGTGTGAGTGGCGTCCAGCTGGGTTTTTTTAGTTTACTGCTTGCGCACATTACTTTTTGTATTCCCTTTGTGGCAGTCACCGTCTACAGTCGCATGATCAGTTTTGACCAGAATATTTTTGAGGCTGCGCGTGATCTGGGCGCCCGTGATCATGTGATTTTTGGCCGCATTACCCTGCCACTCATCTGGCCTGCCATGCTCGCCGGATGGCTTTTGTCTTTCACGCTGTCGCAGGATGATGTGATAATCAGCTATTTTGTCGCAGGGCCCGATTTTGAAATCCTGCCGCTCAGAATCTATTCCATGGTTCGCTCTGGCGTCAAACCGGAAATCAATGCGCTCTGTGCCGTCACTTTCGCACTCACCCTGCTGATCGTGATGCTGTCCCAGTTTTTCCTGAGAAAAAAACCATGAAAGCGATTTTTTTATTTCTGTCTGTAACCCTCTTCCTGCTGGCTGCACACACCGGGGTGGCATCAGAAAAAACAGAAAACAAAGAAAAAAAAGAAAAAAAAGACAATATTGTGAATGTTTATGCCTGGCCTGATGTCATTCCGGATTTTATTATTCGTGAATTCGAAAAAGAAACTGGCATCAAGGTCAATTTTTCAACCTATGGCAGCAATGAAGTGCTTTATGCAAGACTGCGGATGAGTCCCGCGCCTGTTTATGATGTCATTGAACCTTCCAGTTATTATCTCGACCGCATGCGTCGTGAAAACATGCTGGAACCGCTTGATCGTGCAAAACTCACAGGATTTCACAATCTTGATCCACTTTTTCTGAACAAAGTCTGGGATCCACACAACCGTTTCAGTGTGCCCTGGATTTGGGGCGTCACCGGCATGTTTTACGATACCCATACGGCACTGCCAGCACCCGCACGCTGGGCAGATTTATGGAAACCAGCCTATGCAAACCAGCTGATGCTGCTGGATGATTCCCGCGAAGTGTTTTCCATGGCGCTCAAATCTCTTGGTTACTCTGTCAATGACCGGAATCCGGAACATATCAAAAAAGCCTATGAAAAATTGCGGGCACTTTCTGCAAACATTCATCTTTTCAAAAGTGATGGCGTCATCAGCCTGCTCGCAGATGGTGAAGCATCCATTGGCATGGCCTGGAATGGGGATCTTTACAGGGCGCGGCTGACCAACCCCGCGCTCCGTTTTGTTTATCCCGCAGATGGATTTGTGATTTGGGTGGACAATCTGGCCATCCCCAAAGCTGCGCCCCACAAGCAAAATGCCCTGCGCTTTATTGATTTTTTGCTGCAGGCAAAAGTTGCAAAAGATTCGGCTTTGGCACATAATTATCCTGTTGCCAATTTGGCGGCACGCAAGCTGCTTCCTGCCGCGATTCGCAATGATCCGGTACAGTATCCTCCTGCAGGCATTTTGCGGCGGGGAGAGTTTCAGCAGGACATTGATGACCAGTCACTGGCCCTGTATGAAAAATACTGGGAACAAATCAAAATGGGCGAATAGAAATACACAGGGAGGTTTTGTTATGTCAATCGGACGCATTCAGGAATTGCTTTCTGCGCAGGCCGCAAACACCAATGAAAGAGAACCTTCAGATCAGGATTTGATCAGCAAGGATATCCGGCATATTTTGCATCAGGATCATCTGGATGAGCTTCGGGCGGGCCTGAAAAAAAATCGCGGACCAGAGCTTGCTGCCCTGATTGATCTTCCGGGTAATGCAAGCGTTCAGGAACACACGCTACTGACAGCTGCCTGTACTGTGGGCGATGCGCTGACTGTGGAGGCCCTGCTGCTGGCAGGAGGGGCTGATGCCATGGCAAAAGGTGGGCTGGACCAGTTACCATTATTTGAAGCCATTCCGCATTTTCACTGTTTGCGCATTTTGCTGGCACATCTCAAAAAAACCGGGAAACTTGCAGATATTTTACAACTCCCCAACAAAAAGGGGCTGTATGCCCTGCATTATGCTGCAGAGGGTGATCACAAACAGGCCATTGATTTGCTGCTTTTGGAAGGTGCGGATCGCAACGCTCCAGACTTCAATGGCCGCATCCCGGTTGAGTATGCAAAATCCGGCTGGGCAACTGACAAACTGATGCCCAAAGATCCGCTGGCTGAAGCAGTGTCTGCGGAAAAAAGAGCGGGTTCGCGCTGTGGCCGGTGAAAAAAACCAGGGCGACCGCAGGTCGCCCCTACATCACATGACAGATACATCCTGTAGCATTAACCGGCTCTTCAGTTTTCCTGGCCCAGCTCTGAAAAAAAACCGCGTTGCGATGCTGCCAGATTCTTTTTTCCTGCAATTCGGAGGGTGTTTGGCGGAGAATTGAAAGCAGTCCCGACATTTTATCCACATTAAAATAGCGGATATTTTCCAAAAATGCATCATCACAGAATGCCAGATACGGATAATCGTGCAACAAACGGGCCTGAAACTGTTTTTCGATTCGAAGCATCCTGAAGCACTCCGGAAAATTCGGTACACCCGCCAGTTTCAGGGTCGCATCCAGCACGCAGGAAATACTGTTTTCATCACTGATGCTGGCTGCATTGCAATGATAAACAGCCACTTCAGGAAAATCCTCAAACAGTCTCGAATAAAATGCCGTCATCGATTCCAGATGCTTGCCATAATCCATCACCAGCAGTCGTGTCTGTCCTTCCTCCTTCCAGAGATACAGGGTCACCCAGACGAGTGGTGAAAATGATACGATAAACTGTTTGCGCTTCAGATCTGGCTTCTCATATTTTTGTTCATTTTCATCTTCTTCTTTCTTCCACCAGTCACACTGTATTGAATAAAGCAAATCAAAAAATGGTTCATAACCCTCTGGTGCAAAGAGATCCAAAACCTCACAATCAAAAGACCTGCCATATTCAGCCAGACGTGCCCGGCAACCTTCCACTACCCCGCGCATTTCATCGGCGGTGCAATATTTTTTTAGAAAAGAAAATAACGGAGAAATGGTTCTGAGATCAATTTCACCTTTCATGCCATTTTCCCCCTGTCACGCGTTCCTGTCCTGACAAATCCCTTTTGGTGAAAATACCAATAAAGCCTGCCTTTTCAAACAGATTCCGTACCTCTTTTGCCTGATCAAATCCATGCTCGATGAAAAGCCAGCCATCCTGTTGCAAGTATTTTCCGCTACCTGAAACAATTTTTCGAATGGCAGAAAGACCATCACTGCCTGACACCAGCGCCAGTTGTGGCTCATGCTGAAGGGCCGCAAGATGAGAATCTCCTGCGGCAATATAGGGCGGATTGCTGACAATCACATCAAATAACATTTCCGGCAGCGCCTGCAGCCAGTCGCCTTTATGAAAGACAATACTCAACCCCAGCCGTGTCGCATTTTTTCTGGCAACATGAAGAGCCTCGCGGCTGATATCTGTCGCATGAATTCGCAAATTTGGCCTTTCAGAGGCCAGCGCAAGTGCAATGGCACCAGATCCCGTTCCCAAATCTGCAATCAGACTACCATCATGAGCAACATGCTGAAGAGCCGTTTCCACAAGAAGTTCAGTTTCAGGTCTCGGAATCAGTGTGTCTGGCGTCACTTCCAGATCCAGCGTCCAAAAAGACTGTGAATGCAACAGATACGCCACAGGCCAGCCATTTTGACGGGCACTGCAAAGATGTTCATATTCCGCAATTTCATTTTCTGTGAGTATTTTTTCTGGAAAAGCGTGAAGATGGGCCCGATTTGATTTCAGAATCCCTGCAAGCAGGATTTCAGCATCCAGAACAGAAATCTTTTCCCGACCAAAACGGATTGCATCGGAAACCGTACAGCCCATCATCCGGCCAATCCTGCCAAAAGATCTGCCTGATACTCATTCATCAGGGCATTGATGAGTTCATCTAGGTTGCCTTCCATGATCGATGACAGCTGATACAGGGTCAGATTGATGCGATGATCCGTCACGCGTCCCTGGGGAAAATTATAGGTGCGAATGCGCTCCGAGCGATCCCCCGTCCCCACCAGATTGCGTCGCGTTTCAGCCTCTGCCTGCTGCTGTTTTGATTTTTCAGCCGCAAGCAGTCTGGATTTTAAAAGTGACATGGCCCGCGCACGGTTTTTGTGCTGCGAACGCTCATCCTGGCATTCCACCACAAGGCCCGACGGCAGATGGGTGATGCGAATAGCTGAATCGGTTTTCTGCACATGCTGGCCGCCCGCGCCGGATGCCCGAAAAGTATCAATGCGCAAATCAGCAGGTGCAATCACCACATCATGCACTTCATCCACCTCAGGCATAACCGCAACCGTACAGGTAGAGGTATGGATCCGTCCCTGGGCTTCGGTTTCAGGAACCCGTTGCACGCGGTGCACACCAGATTCAAACTTGAAACGCGCATAAGCGCCCTGGCCTGCTATCCGTAAAATCACTTCACGATAGCCGCCCTGCTCGCCGCTGCTCGCCTGTATCATTTCGACCTGAAAGCCTTTCGTCTCTGCATGACGGGTATACATGCGACACAGATCGCCTGCAAAAATACCCGCCTCATTGCCACCAGCGCCTGCCCTGATTTCCAGAAAAATATTGCTGTCATCACTGGCATCTTTTGGCAACAGCAAAAGCTGTAATTCCTGTTCGAGACGCCCTGTTTCCGCATCCAGATGAACGAGCTCCTCTTTTGCCATACCCTGCATGGCCGCATCACTGTCTTTAAGCAGTATCAGAGCTTCCTCTTTTCTGGCAATAATGGCCTGATATGCCTGAAAAGTCTCGCAGAGTGCGGAAAGTCCCGCATACTCTTTGGAATAATCCCGAAACCGGTCCTGATGACTGATCACACCGGGATCTGCGAGCATTGCGCCGAGTTCTTCGTGACGCTCCACCAGTATCTGCAGTCTTTTTAAAAGAGAATCTTTCATGCCGGATCCATCTGTGAGTCTGGCATGGCAAAAAGTTCTCGTGCCAGCTGCAGCATTTCAACACGGCCTTCAACCCCTGCCTGGCGCAGCTGAACACTGGGGCTGTGAAGCATTTTCTGGGTCAGCGCTCTGGCAAACAAAGACAGCACTTTCGCAGGGTCTTCGCCACGATCCAGCTGCCGCTTTGCGCGTTCAAGTTCAATTTCGCAAAAATATTCCATGCGTCCGCGAAAGGCGCGGATGGTTTCAGTCACCAGATCAACCGACTGCAGCCATTCCATAAAGCTCGCCGTGCGCTCCAGAATCACTTCACGGGCTTTTTCAGCCTGATGCCTGCGAATGTCCAGTCCCTGTTGCAGGGATACCCTCAGATCATCAATGCAATAGAGAGAGACAGGATCAAATTCACCCACTGCCGCTTCAATATCCCTGGGGACCGCAATATCCACAATCAGCAGGGGAGATTTCCTGTGCGCCAGCATACTCCGTGTGATCAGCGGCTGCGGACTGCCGGTAGCTGAAATCAAAATATCTGCTTTCGAAAGCAAATCCTCACACCTTGCAAGATCCACCCCACTGACCTGATATTTGTCTGCAAGGGTTTCAGCATGGCTGGCATTCCGGCCGGCCACAGTCACTCTTCGGGGCTGGTATGGCATGAGATGGCGCAGCACAAGATCCATGGTCAGCCCTGTTCCCAAAAGCAGGATGCGGGCGCGGGCGAGATCAGGGAATTTTCCGGTGATAAAACGCACAGCGGCGGAAGAAACAGAAACAGGGCAGGCGCCGAGATCGCTACTGGCCCGCACCGCCTTGGCCACAGAAAAGACCTGCTGAAACAGTCGGTTAAACAGGGGCCCCACTGTACCTGCCGCACAGCTTTCTGCGAAAGCGGCTTTCATCTGGCCAAAAATCTGCGACTCCATGGGGATCATGGAATCCAGCCCACAGGCCACCTCCATGATGTGTGCCACGGCTGCATCATGCTCATGACAGAAGAAGACATCGGCGAGTGCGGAAGGGGGAAGCCCATGCTGGCGGGCGAACCAGTTGAGCAGCGCTCGAGCATCTGTCTCTCCTTGGCAGTACAGTTCAGAGCGGTTACAGGTGGAAAGCAGTACACCCTCCTCCACCCCGCCACTTGCCGTCAGGTCCTTCAGATAAATGGGCAGTTTTTCGACGCCAAAAAACACCTGTTCGCGCAGGGCTACAGGGGCGGTTTTATAATTGATGCCGCAGGCAATTACTGGCATGGTAGGTATCAGCGCTCCTGGGCGTCTTCGAAAATGCTGCCTATTGTAAGACCAAACCGGGTTGCCCACAAATGGTTTGTTTTTGATCAGCATGGTCAGGAGACCTTGATGTACAAAAAATTTTCTGTATGGCTTGCGGGCTTCGGTCTGATGTTTGCTTTCCTCACTGCCTGCACCACCCTGCCAGCACCTCCAAAACAGCTGCCACCGCAAAAACTTCGAGAGACGCTTGCGAGCCGTCATATCCAGAATTTCACACTCTCAGGCGCTCTCGCCATTCGCACAGCGAATGATGCCGGGAGTTTGCGCTGGAGCTGGCAGCAGACTGGCAAAAAATATGTGTTGAATTTTTATGCTGCCCTGGGTGCAGGAGCATTTCGCATTACAGGATCGCCCGCAGGCGTACTGCTTGAAGATGCCAATGGAAAAAAACAGTGGGCGAAAGATCCGGAAACGCTTTTGAGACAGCAAACCGGCTGGCAGGTGCCTCTCACCCGACTCTTTGACTGTGTGCGTGGCATCCCCGTGCATGATGGACAATGGCATGTCGTCTATCAGCATGTGACCAATGCCAATGGTATTGAACTTCCTGACCAGCTGCTGTTTTCTTCGCAGGAAGCAAACGGCATCACCGTGCGGGTTATTATCAAACGCTGGTCATTTGGGAATAGGTGAAGATACAGCTGAAGGCCGGGGTGGAAGCCCTCCTGGCAGTTTGTCAACAATCAGTCTTGCCTGTTCCATGATCTCATCTGATGGCCGCTTCGGCACTTCAGTCTGATAACCGGGTTCCCCCAATATATCAGTTCTGTATCGACATAGTTCAATCATGACAGCAACCATCAGCGGATTGGCTCCAGTGATTTTGATGGGATCATTCTTTTCCCGCAGATCCTGATTTTTCTTGTAATTCCCAAGGGCAACCCATGCAGGGAGCAGAAGCAGCTGGGACTGATCTTCCCTGACCCCGGGACGCATATAGACCATGCCCTGATATTTTCCCTCTGCTGTTCTGGAAGTTTCCATACAAAAATTGACGAATGTTTTTTCTGTTACAGGAGGTCTGGACTTTTTTAAGGGGCCATTGTCAATATCACCAATTTCAACGTGCCAGGCCACGATTCTGGATTCGTCTTTTTTAAAACCTCGCGAATGTCGAGCACCGGGAGCCTGGGATTCCAGTTTTACCGCAGGAACTACATTTCCGCCCAGAAATTCTGTCCTGAATTGCTCTGCTTCCTCCATGGACATTTTTTTACTGACACAAAGCTCAAAAGTGACTTCTTTGTCCGGAATACTGAGACAATCCGCTGACACCTTCATCTCTTTCGCAAGTTCCGAAGAACTGAGCGTTCTAAATTTCCGTTCTGCTTTTTCTTCTTCTTTTTTGGCAAGCTCTTTTGTGCTGTCATATAACGCCCCGATATCGATGTCTTTCATGAAACCCGAATTTTTGGGGTCCCCGCCTTTGCTGATTTTTTCCCTGCAGATTTTTATCAGTGTCTCGAAAAATATTTCAAAGTGTTTCCCGGTCATTTCCCAGTTATCACTAACTTGCGGCGATGTCTTCAAATAGACCATAAGACTGGATTGCAGACCAAGGGTCGCTGCTGCAATTGCATCATAAGCAGACTGATCTGGATCCGCTATTTGAGCCTCAGTAATGATTTTGCGAAGCGGTCCCCCTCTCAGTTCAGTTCTTGTATCCCGGTTTGAAACTTCGATGTGCTCGTGTGTTACATTATTAACAATCCAAAAAGGATGCTTGTCTTCATGTTGAAAGGAGATATCACGCACTTCTACATTTTTTAAAAAATTGAATTTATCTTTAACAGGTACTTCTTCTTTATATTCAGGATCATTTTTGCCAGCGTCAAACAGTTCATCTGCCCTGCTCTCGATGGCTTCCTGGACTGTTCTTGCGACCGCATTCAAAATCATTTCACGGTCCGCAATCACTCCCCTTTTTCCTTTATCTTCCGGTGAGTTCCCCAGCATATCATCCCACTCCGGCAACAGGCGCCAGCAAACTCAGCAACAGCATGATCAGCGGATACAGGATCATACTCAAAACCCCTGTCACCATCATGAGAATCAGAATCAGAAATCCCCAGGGCTCCAGACGGCTGAGCATCAGCCCCTGCCGGGGCGGCAGGAGATTGGTCAAAAGACGTCCGCCATCCAAAGGCGGGATGGGGATGAGGTTCAAAACAGCCAGCATCACATTGATCATCATGCCCGCCTGTCCCATATAGGACAAAGGCACCCCAAACCATTCGTTAAAGCCACTGCTGAAACGCACCACCAGTGCCCAAAGTATCGCCATCAACACATTGGCCATGGGGCCTGCTGCTGCCACCACCGCCATGTTCGCACGCGGATGATGCATGTTTCTCGCATCCACCGGCACAGGCTTCGCCCAGCCAAAAATAAATCCGGTATTCATGATCAAAAAAAGCGCTGGCAGAATAATCGTCCCCACCAGATCGATGTGGGGCAGTGGATTCAGGGTCAGACGTCCGGCAAGACGCGCCGTCTGATCGCCAAATTTGGAAGCCACCCAGCCATGGGCCACCTCATGAACAATAATGGCAAACAGCACCGGCAGGGCGTAGATGGCAATTTTTTGCTGTATACTGAATGCGCTCATGGCATCAATTATAGTATGTTAGCGCCTGCGTACCAACGGAAATCACCATGTTTACCTACAAGACAGTGGCCGCCCTTGCCATCCTCCTGACCAGCCTGCTGGCCATTCTTTATCCCCTCAAAATTCGTGCAAGGCCCGGCCACAATGCCCTCCTTGAGCAGGCCGATGCCTTTGCCAGCGGGATTTTTCTGGGGGCTGCGCTTTTTCACATGCTGCCGGAGGCGATCAGCACGTTCAACAGCCATCTCAGCCATATCCACTATCCAATAGCCGAATCCTTCTGCGCCGGGGGTTTTCTGATCCTGCTGTTTCTGGAGAGACTTTCAGGCTGTTGCCCGGATCGCTACACGGCCAATGGTGTCCCACTGATTCTCGCGAGCATCCTCATCATTCACGCCCTGATTGAAGGGGCGGCGCTTGGGGTCAGTACCACACCCGCTGCCACCTCGATCCTGTTTCTCGCCATTATTGCCCACAAGGGCTCTGAAAGTTTCGCACTCGCCATCATCCTGAACCGCAGCAAACTGGCATTTTCAACCATCATCTTCATTGCCTGCCTGTTTTCCTGCATGACGCCACTTGGGATTGGCACGGGCGCTGCGATCACGAGTGAGGCAAGTGCACATACGGCACCCCTCCTGACCGCCTGCTTCAATGCCTTTGCCGCAGGAACCTTCCTGTACATGTCCACCCTGCACCACATCAATCATCACCATCAGCACCACGCCAAAGAAAACCTCACAGAACTCTGGTTTCTCATCGCAGGGTTGCTGCTGATGGCAGCGCTTGCATGGGCATAGTTTCTCTTCTGGCTCTCGCTGGCCAAAACCATCCAAAAAGATTCTGCAGTGAAAGCGGACATCTGCGTGGTTCTTTTTCTGGCAAATGAAAGCGTTTTTCTTCTGGCATGGCTTTATCAAACACTTCACAAAATGCACGCGCAGATGGTCGTTTTGCGGGATTCTGATGCCATCCCGCCTGAAGCATTGCGACCATTTCTGGCAAATACCTCAAAATTTCTGCCGGTATTTCAGGTCTCACGCCATCCAGAATATCATTTGCAACCAGAATACCCCGCATTTTCGCCATCGTGTTTTCATCCGGCATTTTGACCTCTTCTTCATCGCCGAGGTTCTTCATGATCGTGTTTTCGATATTCACTTCATTCCATGGAGAACCCCAGTTGATGATGGCAACCAGTATCAGACAAAGCGCATGAATATCCCCCTCCCTGGGATCTGGCAGTGATGCCAGCTGATAAAATTCCAAGTATTCAGGACTGGCATAGTCCACTGTGCCAAAAGGACCTTTCTTGTTGCCAGCTGCGAAATCACAAAAACTGATCCTGTAATCTGTGCACCCTGTCCAGCCATTATAATCATACGATATCAGAATATTGTCAGGTTTGAGATCCCCATGGGCGATACCAAGCTCATGAAAGATTTCGACCCCATGGGCAACTTCATGCAGCAGGTTCAGACGATCTGGCCATGAAGGGATTTTTTTGCTTTTATTGACAACATCACAGAGCGAACCTGCTGGTTTATATTTTGTGACAAGCGTTAGGGTGTCCCGGTTTTCATTCCAGTAATATCCCAGCAGGGGAACCACATAATCCGTGTGTCTGAACAGCCAGTCATGCATCCTCACTTCATTTTCCAAAAACTGCCGCCGGCTTTTATCATTTGGGAATTTTTCGAGTTCCAGGGAATGGATGCTCATCTCCTTGACCGCAACCATGTGACCCGCAAGCTTTGCCTTTTTGACCGTACTGAATCCGGTCTCACTCAGTAATTCAGCTTTTCCAAAAGAAAATTCCGGCAACGGGCCTTTCATGGGCGCGGGCAATGGCAAAAAATCCACATCAATCAGCGGTGGCGTTTCTCCCTCCTGCAGACGGGACAATATTCTGGTTGAAGACATGCTGTTCCCCTTCTCAGGCCTCAATCAAACCCAGTGCCTGTACTGCATCGCGTTCATGACGCAGCTCATCCAGGGTCAGGCGAATTTTTTCATCCCCAAACGCTTCATGTTTAAGCCCCTTCACCACATTCAGTTTGCCATTTTCAGTGCGGCACGGGAAAGAAAAGATCAAGCCTTCATCCACGCCATATTCTCCCTCTGATGCTTTTGCGACAGAAAAAGTTTCGCCCTGGACCGTATCATGCACCAGATGATGCACACCCATCAGCGCCGCATTTGCAGCAGATGCCGCAGAAGATGCACCGCGTGCTTTAATCACTTCCGCACCGCGCTTTTGAATCAGTGGAATAAAATCATTTTGCAGCCACTGGAGATCAATTTTGTCGGTGACCGGTTTGTCACTGATTCTGGCATTGTAAAAATCCGGATACTGGGTGGAAGAATGATTGCCCCAGATGGTCATGCGCGTAACTTCAGTGACCGGCACGCCCGCTTTAATAGCCAGCTGTTTTCTGGCCCGCAGTTCATCCAGCATGGTCATGGCATAAAAACGGTTGCGCGGCACATCGGGTGCATTATTCATCGCAATCAGACAATTGGTATTGCAGGGATTGCCGACCACAAACACCCGCACATCGTCTGCGGCATGGTCATTGATGGCACGACCCTGAGCGGTAAAAATTCCGCCATTGATTTTGAGCAAATCAGCGCGTTCCATGCCTTCTTTTCGGGGGACCGCCCCGACCAGCACCGCCCAGTTGACATCCTTCATGGCTTCATTGACATCAGAGGTACAGACCACATTTTTGAGCAGCGGAAAGGCGCAGTCATCCAGCTCCATGGCGACCCCCTTTAATCCTCCGAGTGTCTGGGGCAGCTCCAGCAGGTTCAGGCTGACATCGGTATCATTCCCAAACATCTGCCCTGAGGCAATCCTGAAAAGCAGCGCATAGCCGATCTGCCCCGCCGCCCCTGTCACTGCCACCCGTACCTGTTTACGTTTTGTCTCTGCTGCCACTGGCCTTTACCCCGCTTTTTATAAAAATTGGAAAAGAGATGCGTATTCTGCAACAATTCACCCCCCGGAAACCAGTCACCTGACCCCATGACCCAGCCCCTGCCTCTGAGCCTTTATATCCACCTGCCCTGGTGTGTCAAAAAATGCCCCTATTGCGACTTCAATTCCCATGCCGCGAAGGGACCTTTGCCTGAGGCAGACTATGTCTCTGCCCTGCTGGATGAGCTGGATCAGCATACTGCGCTTCTGGGTGGGCAAAATTTTGCCAGTATATTTTTTGGCGGCGGCACCCCCAGTCTTTTTTCGGGGGATGCCATTGCGGAGATTCTTTCAGGGATTCGTAGCCGCGGCCTGCTTTTGGCGGATGCCGAAATCACTCTGGAGGCCAACCCTGGCACAGTGGAAATCCGGCATTTTACGGGTTATCGGGCCGCAGGCGTCAACCGGCTGTCTTTGGGGATTCAGAGCTTTCAGGATGAAAAGCTGAAAATCCTTGGTCGTATCCATGGCAGATCAGAGGCGCTCCATGCCATTGAAACTGCAAAAACTGCCGGATTTGAAAATTTTAATCTGGATATCATGCATGGGTTGCCAGAACAAAGTGTGGCAGATGCCCTGCAGGATCTTGAAGATGCAATTTCCTGTAGACCGACACATCTCTCCTGGTACCAGCTGACACTTGAACCGAATACACTCTTTTACAACAAACCACCCATTCTGCCCAACGAAGATGTTTTGCATGAAATTCAAATCAGGGGTGAAGCACTGCTTCGGGAAAACGGATTCCAGCAATATGAAGTTTCTGCCTGGTCCCGGCAGGACAAACAGTGCCGGCACAACCGCAATTACTGGGAATTTGGAGATTATCTCGGGATTGGCGCAGGTGCCCACAGCAAATTGACTTTGGAGAGTAAAATTCTGCGACATGCGCAGGTGAAACATCCAAAAGACTGGCTGAATCCGCAAAAAAGAAATGCTGTTCTCTTTCAGGAAGTATCTGAAAGTGAACTGCCATTTGAATTCATGCTGAATGCGCTCAGACTGACAGAAGGTGTGCCGATCGCATTTTTTTCAGCAAGAACGGGCCTCTCTCTCGATATCATCAAACCCCTGTTGCAAAAAGCCCATGATCAGGAACTGCTTGAACCCAATCCTGAACTATTGCGTCCAACCCCGCAGGGATTGCGGTTTTTGAATGATTTGACGGCGATTTTTATGCCCGTTCCCTGTAAAAATAAGTCCTGATACCCTCTTGCCAGGGAAAGACCGTAATGCCGTCAATTTTTTTTCTTCGGCTATCCATGGAAAAACACACCGCTTCACATTCACCAAGATCTTTTGAGAGCTCCATCAATGATCGCAAATCCTCCCGTCTGACGGAGGTGGAGCTCTTGATTTCAATACAAAGCAATGGCTGTCCTGGCCTTTCCACAATCAGATCAATTTCTGCATCATCTTTTGTTTTCAGATACGAAAAACGAAAGTCTTCCTGAAAGTAGCTTGCCAGTTTTTTGCATTCCAGAATCACAAAATGTTCGAACAGCTCTCCAAAATAACTGGTCCGTGGATTGAGCGGCATGGTCAGCATATTGGCAAGAGCTCGTGTTACACCCACATCAAAAAAATAAAATTTTGGTTTCAGGCTTAACCGTTTGCGAAAAGAATGCTGCCATGGTTCAAGAACAAACCCAAGCAGGGTATCTTCCAAAATGGAAAAATATTCCCTGACCGTTTTGTCATCCACACCCACATCACGGGAAATATTTGAATAATTAATAATTTTGCCATTACACTGGGCCGCCACTTCCAGAAACCTGCGAAAGGGATCAAGCTGGCGAATCAGCTGCTCTGACCAGACTTCCTCTTTCAAATAGGTGTAGGTATAAGCCCGAAGAAACTGTTTTTTATCATCTGCAGTATTCATCGACCAGATTTTTGGCAACATCCCAAAAGACAGCGCATCATTCAGATTAAATTTTTCTTTCAATTCAAGCCAGGAAAACGGAAAGAAATGATACACAAAAGCGCGTCCAGCCAGCAAATTCGCGCCGCCATGTTTCAGTTTGCGCGCACTCGAACCTGTCATGATAAATATTTTGTCTGTGGTCTCAATCAGCTCATGAATAACATCCAGCAGTTTTGGAATCTTTTGAATTTCATCGAGTACAACATGCGTCACGTCTTCCGGAAGTGCCGTTACAAACGCAAGAAGCTCCTGGGGATCCCGAGCAAATTTTTCTTCTTCCTCTGGCAGCAACAGATTGATATAGAGGCTGCCCTTGCCACCAAAACGTTGCCTGATCAAAGTACTCTTTCCCGTGCCTCTGGCACCAAAAAGAAAAAAGCTATTATTTTCAGATAATTGCAAAAACCTTGTTAACATGGCATTATCCAAATCCGGACCATACTCCGGAATTGTACGCCATTTTCGGAGTATGGTCTATTTTTTCGTTTCGTGCATTTTTAGCGGAGGGGGGATTAACACAAAAACTGCCCGCACATTTCATCCGAGAAATGATACGAAATGCCAAGTGCCAGCAGATTGGCAGAAGGAACCAGACCACTGCCAAACAGATGGCGAAATGAAACTTCTCCCACCCAGCGCTGGGTAATATCATAACTCACACCAAAACCCGCCTCTGGACGAAAACTGGTTTTCGTCCCAATGCGGCTGCCATTGGCACCAACCAGGCTGCCTGAACGCGAAGCATGCGCAATGGCAAAACCCGGCATGCCAAAGATCGAAAAACCATTTTCAAATGGCCACATCAGCCGAAAATTGAAATCAAGTCCATAAACACGCACCGCAGGTTTGTTGCCACTCGGCGCAAGAACATTATAGGCCGCTGATCCGTAATGCGTGTAACCCGCCTCAATCGCCGCATGCGGATTAAACTGTCCGCCCAGATAAAGCCGTTCACCCCAGTCATTTTTGTCAGCCTTTGCGGACTGGCCATTCACTGTAGTGGCTTTGGCAAATATCGTCGACTGGCCTGCAGAAAAGCCCAGATAAAACCCGTCCCCCACTGCCCCTGCCACCACAGGCAGGGCTAGGAGCAACATGGAAAGAACAGGAAGAAGACCCCAACAAAAATGGCAAAAACGCTGTATGCGCATGAAAATTCCCTTATCCCTATGACCGTTTGCCAGGAAAAAATTTCGGATCAAAAATATTTGCCAGCGTGAAAGGACATTTTTTGTCGAAAGCATTTTGCGACAGCCCGGTTTCCTTTTCAGCCATCAAAAGTGCCCTCGCATACGCCTGGGTGAGATGTTTCGAAAGCGACCGTTTCAGACTCGGGCTGTCTTCCAGCAATTCCTGCAGCCCAAGTCTTTGCTCACGAATGGTTAACTCCCAGCTTCGACCGCGCCTCACCGGCTGATACTTCCATTTGAGCAAATGCACCATGAGAATCACCAGACGATGAACCAGTTCCCTTTTTTCACTCTTGCCCATGCTCTCTATTTCCTCGGCCACATGCTCCGTGTCCACTTCAGAAAGCTTTCCCCCACGCAAAAGGGCCGCATTCCGGACCGTCCAGGCATAAAAATCTTTCTCATAGGCAGCAGACATATTTTTGGCCATAACAGCCTCTCTCCGGATTTTTCCACTTTCCCCACTTTCCCCATTTTCCGCACTTTCCCTACCGGATTACCTTACCCGAACGGGCCCTTTTTCACAAACTGCAGCTCAAAAACAGCCCGTCCCGCCACCCCCGCCCGCGCCTCAAAACGGGTGACCAGTCCTCGCCCCGCAGAACGGCTGGCATACTGGCCAACACCCGCCAGATTGCAGAGACGGGAGCAACCGGACAGCACCCGCATCATCTGGACAGCATAATCCTCCCAGTCGGTGGCCAGATGAAGCACCCCCGCCAGAGACAGTTTGTTCACCATCTGTTCCACAAAGGCCGGCTGAATCAACCGCCGCTTGTGATGGCGCCGCTTCGGCCAGGGATCCGGAAAAAACACCTGAATCCCTGCAAGGCTCGCATCAGGAATGCACTCCGCAAGCACTCCCACCACCTCGGCATGAAAAATGCGGATATTGCCCACCCCATCCCGCCCAATACCAGACAGCAGCGTCCCAATTCCTGGCAAATGGGTTTCCACACCCAGAAAATCATGTTCAGGACAGCGCACTGCCGCATCCAGTAACGAATGCCCCGTTCCAAACCCAATCTCAAGCACACACGGCGCAAGACGGCCAAACACTTTCTGCAGATCCACTAACCCATTTTCAACATCAAGGCCAAATTCAGGCCAGTACATGGCATGGGCGCGCTGCTGGGCCGGCGTCATCCGGCCATCACGGCGCACAAAGCTTCTGATTCGACGCAGATGCAAAGACATGTCAGCCTTGCCGCAGGCGCACCGCCTGCTGCTGTCTTTTCCGGTAAAGGCTTTGCTCCAGTCCCACCGGATAAACCTTCCGCTGGAAGGCGCCCGCAAACCGGGTAACAGACTCAATACAGACCTTCCGGGCAGAATGAATATCCGGCATCTCCTGTACGGGCAGGCCTTCACGCAAAACCGGCTGGAGCAGGTCTTCTGACCGGTCATGTGCCGGTACTGTCTCAAACGGCCCTGCAAAATGCGGGGCAGGCACCATCTCCACGGATCCTTCCGGCAATCCCGTCAACTGGTCATAAATCACATCGGCAACCAGTCTTTCATCCTGGTAAAAACGCCTGACCTGCAGAATTCCTGGAATGGAAGTCTTCTCTGGGTCTTCAGAAAGCTTGAGCCGGTGTTCCCACGCACCTGCCGCATTCTTCAGGGCCGAAAGCTTGTAAACCCCATCGAGCGCCGGATAATCATATGCCGTGACCAGACTGGTCCCCACCCCCCAAACAGAAATCTTCGCGCCGCGTTTTTTGAGATCAGCAATCACATGCTCATCCAGACTGTTGCTGGCAATGATTTCTGTCTTCAGAAATCCATGCGCATCCAGCGCCTGCCTCGCCTCAATGCTGAGGGCGGCCAGATCCCCGGAATCAATGCGGATGGCCCGAAGCTCTACCCCTTTTTTGCGCATTTTTTCGGCGACGCGAATCGCGTTTTGCACCCCCCTGCGGGTGTCATAGGTATCCACCAGCAACACAAAATTGTGAGGCATGACTTCCGCAAAAGCTTCAAATGCTTCCTGCTCGGAATCAAAAGCAGTGATCCAGCTGTGGCTCAGTGTTCCCGAAACCGGTATCCCAAACTGCTGCCCCGCCAGCACGCTGGAAGTCGAAGCACAGCCGCCAATATAAGCCGCCCGGCTGGCAGAAAGCCCGCCATCTGGTCCCTGGGCCCGCCTGAGACCAAACTCCAGCACCCGGTCTCCCTCTGCCGCAAGACAGACCCTCGCAGCTTTTGTGGCAATCAGTGTCTGAAAATTGACGATATTCAAAAGCGCGGTTTCAAGCAGCTGACCCTGCAACAGCGGCCCTGTGACCCGCAACAGCGGTTCGTGTGGAAACACCAGCGTCCCTTCTGCAATCGCATCAATATCACAGGTCAGCCTGAGACCCTGCAGATATTCAAGAAAAGCCGGCTCAAAAAGTGGCTCTCCAGCTGGCGCCCTGAGCGTTGCAAGAAAGGCAAGCTCTGCCGCTCCAAAACGAAACTCTTCAAGAAAAGAGACTGCAGATGCGAGTCCTGCTGCAACGGCATAATTGCCGCCAAAAGGGAACTTCCGAAAAATATGATGAAAAACCGCAGGACGCTCGTGCAGGCCCAGTTTCCAGTAACCCTGGGCCATGGTGAGCTGGTAAAGATCCGTCAGAAGGGGAGAAATCACATCCCGGCCCCTTCAGATCCTAAAGTTTTGTTTCATCAAACAGCACATGCATACCCGTCTTGCCTGTTTCAGGATTAAAAGCGCGGGGATCATAGTACTTGAACTGCAGCTTCGTGGTCGTTTTGCGTTTGTTCTTCGTCCGCACGCGAAAAGTACCCGTTTTTTTGCCTGCCTGTGTTTTGCCTGTGGAAACCATTTTGATCGCATCACGCATGAATACCGCTCCTACTTCCCGGTCTGTTCACGTTCTTTAATGTCTTTCAGTACTTCTGCAATACCACGCCTGCCAATGGATTCAAACGTTTTTCGGCCCATCAGTACAGGTTTGCCAAGCGTGAGCTGTTTGAAATGTTTGAAATCATCTGGCAAATGCCACAACAGCTGGTTGTTTTGGCCAATGGCACGGGTTTTTTCGGCCATGGCAACGACTGCAACAATCATTGTCAAAACGGCAACACCAGATCGGGGTTGACGGCCAGCAGATTTTCACGAAAGAGACCCTGAATTTTTTTGAGAATGATTTCCGTGTCTGCCTCAAAACGCAAAACCAGACAGGCAGTGGTGTTGGAAGGGCGCACCAGTCCCCAGCCATCTGCAAAGCTGACCCGAAGTCCATCCAGATTCGACACATCACCGGATTCAAAACGCGCGGTGTCTGCGAGTTTTGTCATGAAATCAAATTTTTCATGGTCTGGAACCGGGACTTTCA
>Ga0206878_10206_pt1 | contig 24663 bp, 19 predicted proteins | sample Alteio_BWOrgCont_8_FD_152621 | JGI IMG/M metagenome (GOLD analysis project Ga0206878, IMG submission 152621) | Enriched cells from forest soil in Barre Woods Harvard Forest LTER site, Petersham, Massachusetts, United States -... | ecosystem: Environmental > Terrestrial > Soil > Temperate forest >... | reverse complement strand
ATTGTCAAATTGTTGAAGACGCAAGCATAAAACAAGGGTAGCAGCGCGAGCAAGACACCACTCTAGTTTTAATCGAACCATCTTGAGTTAGATAGTATCAAAAATAGCATTTTTCAATCAAATCATTTCGCGACAGCGACTAGTTGTCCACAGTTTCTGTGGATAACTGTGTGTGAAAGCTGGAGTAAGTTGGTTTGTCGTGCGATGGCAACGAGAACGGAACGTTAAAAAATGGTATGTGCTTATATTATACTATGCGCGGTATTGCACGAGGATCAGACCAAACCACATTAATAGTCCATATAAACTGTTGGTGGAGAATGCGCGTAGGCACAGATCTGTTTTTCGGGTGCGGATTAAGCGTTGTTGATATGCCAATATCCCCGCGGCTACGGACCACGCGGCGTAGAACCATAATGAGTAGTTCTGGGTTAACGCCAGTACAATCCATAAACCATGAAAGAAAATTTGCAATAATAAAATAATCTGGTAATCGTGATGAGCAAATAAAATCGCTGTGGATTTTACACCAATCCGTAAATCATCCTCGCGGTCAGCCATGGCATACATCGTGTCGTAAGCGACTATCCATGTAAAATTAAGCACAAATAACACCAGCATGGTTATATCAGGCATCACGCCTGATGCGACATAAGCCATGGGAATTCCCATTGAAAAGGCGAGACCCAAGATCAGTTGAGGAGCCTGAAAAAAGCGTTTGCAAAAAGGGTATAAAATGGTTATGAACAGCGCAAACAATGCGTAATAAAAACACGAGGCTGGTAATTGTATTAGGATACATAAGGCACCAAACAATAATATAAACAAGAGTACCAGAGCCTCAAACAAACTGATTTCGCCACTCGTCAAGGGGCGGGTTTGTGTTCGAGTTACGTGTATGTCGATATGGCGATCAGCAATGTCGTTTACAACACAACCTGCTGCTCGCATAAAAATGGTGCCTAATAGAAAATAACTAGTGAGATAAAAATTTGGCGTCCCATGATTGGCAACCCATAGGGCCCACGCCGTCGGAAACCAGAGCAATGCGATCCCTGCGGGTTTGTGAAAACGCATTAATCGGAAATAAGCACGGATTTTCAAGACAGAAACCTCAATAATCCTGGCAGTAGAATTTCGACTAGAAAAAAAGAATCACGGCCGTTAACCACAAACTCAGATAAACGCATCCACAGCTCTGCGGCTCCCTGATGCATCGACTCATTCAACCAGTTGTATTCCGGAGACGATGGCGAAATCATGTAATGTGTCAATGAAGCTCGTTGAATTTCCGTGCCATTAAAAATCAAATGTCCCAGCGATTCGGTTTTCAGGCGATTAAACAAGGCTGTATTTGCCTGGAACGTTGCGTCAGGTAAAATAGTACGTGCATACCAGCAAGGAGAATCAAAAGCCCACATAAGAATTTCGCGATGCATGACCGATGTAGTATTCAGCTTTAATACAATCAGATCCCATGCGTCAGGTGACTCCCATCGTTGATCCAAAACATCCAAACGCGCATCACCTGCGGTGTCGTTCAGTTTTTTCGTTAAGGATTTTTCATAGACGAGCCAAGGTAGTATTTTGGGATCACTTATCACAATGACCCGCCTGCTTCTGCTTTTGCAAGTGTTTGTCCACTTAGCTCTTTTGTCTTGCCAACGACATAGTTTTCGGCGCCGGCAGGCTCATTGTTTACAGCCTTAAAGAACGATTGATTCCCAATTGTTGCATGTGCTCGCGCCTTTACCGCAGGAATATTTTGAAGAAAATGTATCTCTTCTTGTAATGCCGGATCATGGCGATGAATCATGTTTTTCAGTATGTAAAAAACAAGCGTTATCTCTTCTGTATCAGTAATATCAAATACCGCATTAGGATTGTTTAGTTCAACTTTAGCACTCATAGCATGGAGGGAAGTTAATTTGGCGTGAATAAATGGTAGAATAATGTTATTGTTATATTTTTGCTCATAATGTTCGGCGTAGGCAAATACTGTATGAAAAGATAAAAGATAGTGGAGCGCCGTTAGATGGCTCAATTTAGCTGTATCACGAAAGGGTTCAAAGTCATTTGCTTCAATCATATTCAGTTTTCTATCAGGTGCGAGTCTTATCAGCTCTTGAAGCACTAATAGATGACCATTTTCAGCTACCATGCGAAACAGCATGTAGTTATTTTTTGCAATGATATTTATTAATTGATCAGGCGTAAGTATTCTCAGCATTTGTAGCCACAACATCTGCATTACTGGTAGATGACCATATCTGGCAGATAAGAGAAATGCTTCATATTCCATTGATTCAATCATTTCTTGTGCTTTGTCGGGTGCAAACTCCAACAACTCTTGCAGCACTAATAAATGGCCATTAGCCGCTGCAAAGCGAAATGCAGAATAATTCTCTGCTGCAATCATATCCATTAGTTTATCGGGCGCAAGCTTTATTATCTCTCGCATCACTGACATATTGCCATGCGCAGCCGCCATGATAAAAGCGCTAACCATGCATTCTGTGTCTACTGGAAGAACAGATGCAGCAATCTGTTGAAACAAACTTAAACTTCCTAATACAGCCCCTAAAACAAATAAGCTATTGTTTGAAATACCTATTTTGTTGTATATATGAATGAGGATCTCGTTACTCAACGTATTATGACTTAGTGTGATGACATAGCAAATACGCATTTTCTGTAAACTATCAAGTGTCGCAATATCAGTTAAGTTATTTAATAACTCATCATAAGAGCATGTCATAAACATAATCTCGTACTTGGATAAATCGTAATAGAAAATCGTCCGCCACATTGACTCAGGTATCAGTCTCGCTTGTGGATGATTTAGTCTTTTTGCTTCTGAAACATAAACCATAATTTTTCCCCAGCTTGTTAATGTTTCTTTATCCAGCAAGTAATTTGACAAATATCAAATGTTTTTCAGGGCATTGTACTGAGTCAGAAGATTCAGGGCAAGATCATCGTGCGCTACGATAAGACGGGTGGCACCTACATCAACTGCCGCAGCAATGTATTAATTTCATGGATTCGTTCTTCATTGCCAGTACTATCCAATACAAACTTCAACTTGGTAGGGCCTTCTAACTGATAGCGTTTGCTATGCAGTTGAATGAGCGTAATCAGTGCGCCGGCGTTGATATTGGGTTGAGCTCCAAACTCGATTTTTCCACTTTGTGTTGAAGCCTGGATACGATTGATACCCAATTTGGTCGCTAAAAACTTTAATTCAGTAATCAGAAACAATTGTTTAACCGGTTGTGGTAATAAACCAAATCGATCAATCAGTTCAATTTGCAAATCGCGCAATTGTTGAGAATCACGGGCGTTGGAGATGCGTTTGTACATGATCAGACGCATGTGGGTGTCGCCTATATAATCTTCCGGAATTATGGCGCTTATTTGTAAGTTGATTTCTGGTCCCTGATTCATTGGGGCAGATAACTCCGGAGTTTTGCCGGCTTTTAAATCGCTGACGGCGCGATCCAGCATCTCCATAAATAGGTTAAAACCAATGGCGTGCATGTTGCCGCTTTGGCCTTCACCCAGTAACTCACCCGCACCGCGAATTTCCAGATCATGCGTTGCAAGGGTAAAGCCTGCGCCCAATTCTTCTAAAGATACAACGGCTTCCAAGCGCTTCACAGCATCCTGGGTGAGTGTTTTTTCATTGGGTGTGAGTAAATACGCATAGGCTTGATGATGTGATCGACCAACACGACCGCGTAACTGGTGTAATTGTGCCAGACCAAACTTGTCCGCTCTGTCGATAATAATGGTGTTGGCAGTGGGGATATCAATGCCGGTTTCAATGATTGTTGTGCAGACCAGTACGTTAAATCGGTGATGGTAGAAATCCGACATGATGCGTTCCAGCTCTCGTTCACGCATTTGGCCATGAGCGCTACTGATCTTTGCTTCAGGCACCAGCGTTTGCAAGTCCTGGCAGATACGTTCAATAGTTTGCACATTGTTATGCAGGAAAAACACTTGCCCACCACGTAGAATTTCACGCAGGATGGCTTCACGCAGGGTAGGGTCGTTGCGTTCCTGCCAGAATGTTTTAATCGCCAAACGTTTGGCGGGTGGGGTGGCAATCAACGATATATCTCGAATGCCAGCCATTGCCATGTTCAATGTTCGTGGAATAGGGGTGGCGGTCATACAAAGGATATCAACGTGAGTACGTAGTGATTTGATATGCTCTTTTTGCTTAACTCCAAATCGGTGCTCTTCATCAATGATCAATAAGCCTAAATTACGGAAATTGATGTCTTTTTGAAATAACTTGTGTGTACCAATGATGATGTCAGTCCGGCCATCTTGCAAGGTTTGAATCACGTCGGTTGATTCTTTCGCACTTCGAAAACGCGATAACAGGTCAATATTGATTGGAAAATCTGCGAATCGATCGCGGAATGATTCAAAATGTTGACCGGCAAGCAGGGTGGTAGGCACCAAGACACAAACTTGTTTACCATTTTGTACGGCAATAAACGCTGCACGCATGGCAACTTCGGTTTTACCAAATCCCACATCACCACAAATTAACCTGTCCATGGGGCGAGGCGATTTCATGTCCTGAATGATTTGGTTAATGGCTTGCAACTGATCTGTGGTTTCAGTAAACGGAAACCCGCTGGCAAAACGCTGATAATCAACCGCATTAAATTCATAAACATGGCCTGGTTTGGCTTCACGTTTTGCATAAATTTCCAAGAGCTCAATGGCAACGTCGTGAATTTTTTCGGCTGCTTTCTTTTTTTCTTTTTGCCACTGATCACTGCCTAATCGATGCAATGGTGCGTGATCACTGTCAGCACCTGTGTAACGACTGATGGCATTCAACGCGGTAACCGGCACGTAAATTTTGTCGTCACCGGCATAAGTCAAGATTAAAAACTCATTGAGACTGCCGTCGTTTTCAAATGTTTGCAGTCCCTGATAGCGACCCACGCCAAATTGCAAATGCACGACTGGGGCGCCAATACGTAATTCTGCCAAATCACGTATAATCAGATCAGGATCAACGGTTTTTTGATTGCTGCGACGCTGGGGCGTGCTTGATTCACCAAACAGTTGTGATTCAACGATGATTGACAGTGCACCATCCAGCAATTCCGCACCATAGATAATAGGGCCTGTGGTGATATTGATGCGAGCTGAATCCTGAACAAAAGCCTGCCAAGAGGGCTGTATTTTCGGGCTAACGTGGGTTTGTTTGAGTAAATCCAGTAATACTTCACGACGACCGGCACTCTCTACAACCAATAAATAGCGGCGCGATGTATCAGTCATCCACTCACAAAGACGATGCAAAGGTTGTGACGCTTGACGTTCAATCGGCAATGCTGGCGGTTTATCGATGTTAAAATTAAAGGCGTTCTTCTTTTCAGTTGTATTATGATAAACCCGCAATTGTTTGTATTCATTCGCACAAGTCAAGAGTTCGGTCGGGGTTAAAAAACAGGTGTCGGGCGAGAGCAAAGGGCGGGTGATATCATATTGTCGTTGTTCATAGCGAGTATTGAGTTCACGCCAGAATTGTTCTGCAACGTCCTGAGTTGATTCAATCAGGCAAACCGTTGCACTGGCGGGTAAAAAATCAAAAAAAGTGCCTGCCTTCTCAAAAAACAGTGGCAGATAATATTCAAGCCCACCAAAAAATTTTCCATCAGACACGGCTTCATATATTGGACATTGGCCTGGGTTGCCGGTAAATTTTTCTCTGAATGCACGACGAAATAAAGCAATTCCCTGTTCATCCATTGAATATTCACGCGCAGGTAGTATCTGAATTTTATTGATTTTTTCAATGGTACGCTGCGTTTCCGGATCAAACAGTCGCAAACTGTCTACTTCCGTATCAAATAACTCAATCCGAAAGGGTAATTCACTGCCCATGGGATAGAGATCTATAATTGCTCCGCGAACCGCAAATTCACCATGTTCAAGCACTTTGCTAACACAGTGATAACCTGCCTGTTCAAGCCGTCTCCTGAATTGATCCACTTCTAGCGTTTGTCCATCCTGTAGCACCAGCCCATACTGGTTCAAAAATTCTGGCGGGCATATACGATGCATTAACGTGCTCGCCGCACTGATGACAATCGCGTTAGTCGTTTGTTGCAGGCGGCTTAATGTATATAGCCGTTCGGAAACCAGATCCTGATGAGGTGAAAATTGGTCATAGGGCAGGGTTTCCCAATCAGGAAATAGCAATATTTCAGGGCTATTTTCATCGGCTAGGAAAAACCGCAGTTCATCTAGCAACTGGCTGGCTGTCAGGTTATCAGGGGCAACCAATAATTTTACACCTGGCGTATGTTGACAGTACTCAGCTAAAACTAACGGCAAACTGCTGCCATAGAGCTGCCCCCAAGTTTGTTTGGCAGTAATGGCTTGAGGGAGAAGAATGGGTTTTGACATGGCCTGATATCACGTGTTTTTTTTAGGTTCGTAGTATACTGCTGGAGTTTGGACAAAGCCATATGCAAAAACACGCATGTCACGGCTGTCGCATTATCCTAGAAAAAGCAGTTGAATCTACTCCGATGGCCTACTGCACTGATTCATCAAGACTTTTCGATGATTTTTTACTTCACCGTATGGGTGATACGGTTTCAGCAAAAAATCATCGAAAAGTCTTGATGAATCAGCACATTAGACCATCTCGCTACGATTCAACTGCTTTTTCTAGGATTATAATTTGATCAATCTGCTGTAGGGTGGGCCTTGGCCCAACAATCAACAATATGGTTAGGGGCTCCAGGGCTACCGCACGTGTGCTTAAATATCAAGCAACAGTAAATCAATTGGTTGTTGCGTGGTATTTAAGCACACGTGCGGTAGCCCTGTTAGGGGCTCAGGTCAACTACTTTTTCCAGGATAAAAGTGTTAGAATAATAACGATTTGCTTCCAAATCCAAATAAGGCAACATGATAGAAACCATGATAGAAAAACAGTTCCTACTAATTGATGACGATGTCCCAAAAACATTTCCTCATGCATTAACAGACATAGTAGTCTCCCGATCGCTCGGCGGTGGTACTCGTAGCACGTTTAAAGTTGAAAATACACTCGATGGGCAAAGCTATGCTTTGAAGTTTGGAACCTGTGAAACACAACTGAAAATCGAAATCCTCCTCAATGTACTCTATAAGCGTTTGGGTGTGCCCGTTATCACCGTACAAGCCTATACTGCACCAGAAGCACTCACCCAAAATCTGGGTTTTACGAATCATATGGGTACGGTTCAATTGTCTGAATGGCTTGAGTCTCATCCTGCTCAAGACACACAAATCATGATTGCTCAAGCACGACGTGACTTTATTGTGCATGCATTCGTAGGGAATATTGATATTGCTAAAGCAGATAATTTTATTATTACACCAGATAATCAGGCCTTGCTGGTGGATTCTGGTGCAAATTTCATCTACAGGGCACTTGGCGAATTACGCTACGATGTGTCTTCTGAAATCGGTGAAATTGACTCCATGCGTCATCCGAATATCAATGCTTCTGGCGCAACATGGTTTGCTGATCTCAATGAAGAAGACATTAAAGATCAAGCAAACGCACTATTAGACAAGCGCGATATTATTGAGGAAACCATTTGGAGTCTCAGCGCACAACTTCAGCTGCCTCCCTCCACTCAACACTTATTGCTCACTGGTTTTTCTCATCGATTCGATAGTCTTGCACAACGCTATGACATCGCTCCGCAACGTTTTGCAAAGCGAGATAAGGTCGCGATTGCAGGAAAAACCGCTGCGGGTGTTTTACATCTTCAATACGTTCAATTCGATGAAAAACATGAGTTATGTGTTCTGCTATCAAAACGAGTGCGTAGATCATGGTGTGATAATTTTGGTGGTAAAAGCGATGTTGAAGATGTAACGCTCGCACACACTGCTCGAAGAGAAATTAATGAGGAATCAAATGGTGTAATTTATTATAGCGATAGAGAATTCGCACATGCACCTTTTCATGACATCATCACGCGAGACACAAAAGAGCAACAACAACTCTATCGAATGTATGTGATAGAAGGCACCCGCGTGAATATCAATGACCTACCGATGAATGGTGAACATACTGGGTATCACTGGGTTACTTTAGACAACATACAAAAATCACTAAAAGAAAACAGCCTTATTGTTGAAGAAAATCAAACAACCATCTCCGTTCAAGATATACACAACAAAGATGTAATTATTTTCCCACCACTCTATATCATGTTGACACAACAACCTATCCAAACACTCATCGATAACCTGCTGAAAGGGCAGCCACTCTCTACACAACATACACAAAGTCATGCTGATTATCTTAATCCGTCGCAATACAGTAAATATCGTCCGCTCACAGCTCCCGATCAAATCAAAACCGATGTGACACTCACTTTACTCAGTCAGTCCAAAGTACTGGATAAAATCAAACAGTTAAATGATTCATCTACACGATCAGAAGAACCTGAAACACCCTCACTGTCTCAAAGTGAACTACATCTTCGAGCCATTATGGGGGATGATTTTGATATCGAAGCCCCCATCGTGGATAACGTCGCTTTGTTTTTAGAAAAATATGATAGCAATACACACATCTCATCAGAAGAAAAGGATAAGCTCATCGCCCAAGCAGTAGACATGATTCAGTATGAAAAAAATCATCCAGATGATGTTTTTTTTTATCATGGCACCAATGGCGATATCGCATATAGTTACAAGATTTACGAAAAATTTTATCAAGCCCTTTCAGCTGACAGCACAAAACATGCTTTAAGAACAGATAACGTCCTTTTTCATCGATGTTTAAATATTTCAGAGTTTATTGCTTATTTTGAAAAGATGGGAGTGCTCACCAATTATAACTCAGGATACATGGAGTGCGCTTTATCAACCAATCTCTTTTTATTCGGAAACCACACTAAGGATAGTTCTTATAGCATTCAATATTACATTGAGAATAAAACAAACACTCAATGTGATATCAAAAAAATGTTACGCTCAAGTTTTCAACCTATGGGTATAGCTGAAGAAACGATTGATAAGCTTAACAAGCTAGCAAAAGATTTTCCTCACGGTAATCAAGGCGTCTTATATCAAATTAGTTTTCCCAAGGAAACCACAGATAATTATGCTTACGCCGCTATAGCAGGAGGAATCTTACACCCCTTCCTGACAAAAGACGGAGAAAAAACAACGAAAATCACATCGCTACTCGAGGCATTAAACAAAGGATCATTAGAAAAATCATATATAGAAGTTGCTCAAGCACGCGTGATGGTACCACCTTTTGCATCGCTGACTGCCCGTCGTTATGATTGGGATACGACCTCAACATTTAATAGTGAACAATTTGAAGAAAAACTTCAAAATATCATAGAAGATATGACGTATGACACCATTCATCGCTACAACCCATTCAATAAACTGAACTCGACATTGTATCCGGCACGTTATCTCTCTGAACGATATCAAAAAATAGGCCTTGCAAGTGAGACTCAGATCACAGATGAACTGCTCATCCAACTCATCGAAGCAGCTGATTTTCAAAGCATCATCCTCGTCGTAGAAGAGAGTCCATCTTATAAAGAAGACAAACCACTTATTTCAAAAAACATCACATATAACAGACGCGTAGACAAAATAAACGATGATAAAAAAACATTGCTTGAGCGATTACTCGCCGTAAATACAGTTGAAGCAATCGAAGCCATTTATAGCATCTTTGGTAAACAATTTTATAAAAACAAACTGGACAACTTCTCACTGCCTAATGTACTTCTCTTTTTACCTGACAGTGATAGATTGACTGTTGCAACACTGTATGAAAATAAAGTCCAATATAGCTCCGATCTTATAAAGGTTTTAAAGGCATTACCTGAGAATGACAGATTGGAGTTTGCTACAAGACATCAAAATAAAATTTATAGCATTTCTGATATGGCATTAGTTTTAGACACATTACCTGATCATGATAAATTGGTTTTTGCAATGGCAAACCAAGGCCATATTTACCGACATTATGAACTGATAACAATTTTAGAGAAATTACCTGGCAGTGATAGATTGGCTTTGGCAACAGAGAAGCAAAGTATAATTCAAGGCTCCGAGTTTTCAACCGTGTTAAAAATATTACCTAACAATCATAGATTAGAGTTTGCAACAAAAAACCAAAGTAAAATGGGCGGTTACCAAGTTCCATATGTTTTATCCGAATTGACCGGAAGTGACAAATTGGTTTTTGCAACAGCAAACCAAAATGAAATTAATGATGGCTATGATCTTAGATGTTTTTTGCGCGAATTGCTCGACAATGACAGATTGGATTTTGCAACACAGAATCAAAGTAAAATTCGAGGTTCCGAACTTGCAGGCATTTTAGAAGAATTACCTGATATTCACAGACTAGCTTTTGCCATAAAGTATAAAAATAAAATTCGAAATGACACCGAATTTTTAGCTGTTTTAAATGTATTATCTAGCAATGATGAATTATTTTTTAAAAGAAAGTATAAAAATGTCCATAAACGCTCAGCAATTTTAGAAACATTACCTTACAGACCAGGTTTTTCAAGAACGCATCAAAATAAAATTAGAAATGGCTTCCAACTTAAAGCAGCGTTACTTAAATTACCTGAGAATAGCCGATTAATTTTTGCAACAACGTATCAAGATGTCATTCGAGATACCGATGAACTTGCAATGGTTTTAGACCAATTACCGGTCAATAACAGGTTGGTTTTTGCAATAGAAAACCTGAATACAATTCGAGATGGCAAGGAACTTGCCGCCGTTTTAAGAACATTATCCAACCATGATAGACTCGATTTCGCAACAACGAACCAAAAGAAAATTAAAAATAGCGATGAACTTATAGCAGTTTTAGACGAATTACTTGCCAATGACAAGTTTGTTTTTGCAACAGCTCATCAGAATAAAATATATACTGTCCTTAGTCTTGCGGTCTTTTTAAGTAAATTACCTAGCCATGAACGATTCGATTTCGTAATAGCAAACCAACGTAGAATTGACAATAATAATGAACTTACAGCGGTTTTAAACGAATTACCCATCAATAACAGGTTGGCTTTTGCAACAAGCCATCACGATAAGATTAAGAGTCGTGATGATTTTTCAGCGTTGTTAAAGAAACTTCCCAGCAATGACAGATTGGTTTTTGCAACAACATATCAAAATAAAATTTCAAATAACTATATACTTGCAAGCGTTATCGGCGCATTACCTGACAATATCAGATTGGCTTTTGCAACAACCCATCAAAATAAAATTCAAGATGGCCATGGGCTTGGAACAGTATTAGACGCACTACCTGATAAGGATAAAATCGTTTTTGCAACAAGACATGAACATAAAATTCAAAATAGCTATGAACTGGCAACAGTTTTGAGTGCACTACCTGATAAGGATAAAGTCGTTTTTGTAACAAGACATGAACATAAAATTCAAAATGGCCATGAACTGGCAGCAGTTTTGAGTGCACTACCTGATAAGGATAAAGTCGTTTTTGTAACAAGACATGAACATAAAATTCAAAATAGCTATGAACTGGCAGCAGTTTTAAGGGTATTACCCGACAATGACCGATTATATTTTGCAACAAGGCATGAACATAAAATTCGAAAAGGCGATGAACTGTCTGAAATTATAGGCGAATTACCTAAAAATCAGAGATTTGGTTTTGCAACCACGCATCAAAATAAAATTCAAAATCATCATCTACTTGCCGAAATTTTAAGAAACTTACCCAATAAACACAAGGTTTATTTTGCAACAATACATCAAAGTAACATTCAACATGGTTATGAACTTGCATATGTTTTAAATGTATTACCTGATAATAGCAGGTTGGCCTTTGCAATATTGCATCAAAATAAAATTGAAAATGATCATCAATTTGCAGTCGTTATTGGCGTATTACCCGACAATAGCAGGTTGGTTTTTACAAAAAAGTATCACAAAAAAATTCATAATGGCTACGTGCTTGCAGAAACTGTAGAGAAATTAACTGACAATAACGGATTGATTTTTGCAACAGCGTATATCAACAAAATTAAAAATGGTTATGAACTTGCAGCGGTTTTAAACGCATTACCCAGCAAGGACAGATTTATTTTTGTCTATAAGTGCAGTAATATCATTCAAGATGGCTATGAACTGGCAATAGTTTTAAACGCACTATCCGACAATGATCGATTGGCTATTGCAACAAAGTATCAAAATAGAATTAAAGATACCCGTCAATTGACGGAGGTCTTAGATAAACTAATAGACAATAAATTATATTTTTCAACAAAAAGTAAAAATATAGTTCAAAATGGCTATGATCTGACAGCGGTTTTAAGAAAACTCTCTAGCAAGGGTAGATTGTTTTTTACCACAGCTAACGAAAATAAAATTCGAAATGGTTATGAAATAGCAATCATTTTAAAAGAATTACCCAACAACAGATTATCTTTCGCAATTAAGTATAGAAATAAAATTCAAGATGCTCATCAACTTGCAGCGGTTTTAAATGCACTACCCGATAATAACAGATTGTTTTTTGCAACTACGCATCAAAATAAAATCCAAAATGGTGGTGAACTGGCCGTAATTTTAAGACAATTACCTGTCAATAAAAGATTGTTTTTTGCTATAACGCATCAAAGTAAAATTCAAGATGACAAAGAGCTTGGCATAATTTTAGAAATGATGACTGAAAGTGATCGCTTAACGTTTACGAGTAGATACCAAAAGTTATCAGAAAACAATCAATCACACCTCATCAATACGAATACGCATCAAAATAAAATGTTTCCAAAATTTAGCATGTTTGCTGAACCAGCTAGAGCACCGAATGATTTAAAAACACCATTCCTGCCACAACATCCCGCAGTTCACCTAACAACACATTAAACGTCCTACTTGCCGCACCAATTGACATGCATTCAATTCCGATTCGTTGTTTTGCCAGAAATTGAACCAGCATCATCGGGATTTGAACGTTGGATTGATTATGTCCAATGATGATGACTTCAGGCTGTAACTCAATAATTGGCTTGAGAAGATCTTCAGTTAATTCCAGCACTGAATGAACTGGCCATGGTGAGATGATCACCTGCCTGCCGATGATTAAGCTATCGTTATAGATAATATTGTCAACGGTGATTTGTGAATCGCCATAGGATCTAATGGTGTGTTTATCAGGTGCTTCCAGATGGATTTGCATAGAATTTAAGAGTCCATTAATTTATACTGCACGGATTATATCATAAAGGTGAACACCATGAGCCAATTCCCGCGTATCGACCGCCTTCCGCCGTATGTCTTTAACACATTAACACAGCTTAAAATGGAAGCCCGAGCGCGTGGAGAGGATATTATTGATTTTGGCATGGGGAATCCAGATCAACCTACGCCGAAACATATTGTTGATAAACTGGTTGAAACGGCACTACGCCCAGACACGCATCGTTATTCCATGTCCAAAGGCATTCCACGACTGCGCCGCGCGATGGCGGGATGGTATAAACGTAATTATAACGTGACGCTGGATAGTGAAAAACAAGTGGTGACGACAATCGGATCTAAAGAGGGGTTGGCGCATTTGGCGTTGGCTATTTCGGGGCCTGGCGATACAATATTGGTTCCCGATCCAGCTTATCCGATTCATACCTACGGATTTATCATTGCAGGTGCGAATGTTGAGCGGGTTCCGTTGATTGATGAAGTCCAATTTTTGCAAGCAATAGAAGAATCCATTAATAGAATCGTGCCTAAGCCAAAGGCGCTTGTGATTAGCTTTCCAGCCAATCCCAGTACTCATTGTGTTGAATATGATTTTTTTGTGAAAATTATCGCTCTTGCAAAACAACATGGTATTTGGGTCATTCATGATTTGGCTTATGCAGATATTGCGTTTGATGGTTATAAAGCACCATCTATTTTGCAAGTGCCTGGGGCTATTGATATTGCAATAGAAACCTATTCATTGTCGAAGTCATATAACATGCCTGGATGGCGAGTGGGGTTTGCCTGCGGCAATGAAGAACTGGTTGCTGCACTAACGCGCATTAAATCTTATCTTGATTATGGTACGTTTACTCCTATCCAAGTTGCAGCCATTGCAGCTCTGGAAGGACCAGATGATTGCGTGCGCGAGATTCGTGATTTGTATGAACAACGGCGTAATGTACTGTGTGATGGATTAAATGATCTCGGCTGGTCTGTTGAGAGACCGAAGGCAACCATGTTTGTCTGGGCGCCAATCCCGTCTTTTTATCGTCATATGGGATCAGTGGAATTTAGTACGTGGTTACTAAAAGAAGCTTGTGTGGCGGTATCTCCTGGTATTGGATTTGGCCAAGAGGGAGAGGGTTTCGTGCGGTTTGGTTTGATTGAAAATACCCAACGTATTCGCCAGGCTTTACGAAGCATGAAGTTGTTGTTTCGGCGAGATGGCCATGTACAAGCGGGCTAGTTATCACAAATTGGACGGCCACTGGTTAATTGCCTCGCCCATTCATTGGCAAGCCACACACAATGACGCCATGATTATTGCATGTAATGAGACACTGGATTTACCGGATGCTGAATCACGGCTCTGGTTTTCAGCTCTGGCTGAGTTTCTGGTGCATGACAAGGTTCAATTACATTACCATGACGCATACACGTGGCTGATTCAATTTGAAGAGTCCCCACCTATTAATGCCAGACCGGTCCACATGTTATTACAGCAGCCCATGATGCAGCAGTTGCAAGCGCTAGATGCCACATTATTCTGGTCACGTTTTCTCACTGAGAATCAAATGTTTTTCAGCGAACATTCATTAAACAAAGCGCGTGCAGGGCGTTATCCAATTAATGGAGTATGGATTTGGGATGATGGAGACTTGAATGCACGAGGATCCTGGCTGAAAAGATGGTTTGCACGGTTGTTAAAAATGCATCCTTATTGAGTGGTAGGTTACATCAGGAGAAAAATTTTAAATGAATATTAAACAACGCGCATTACCAGAAACGCTCCCCATATTACCGACACTCCCACCTATTTTACAGCGTATTTACGCAGCACGGGACGTAGTTGATGAAGCGCAACTGGATACGCGATTGCAAGCTTTATTGCCATTTAATACCCTTACTGACATTGATAAGGCGTGTGTACGTCTGGAGCAGGCATTGCGCGCACAACAACGTATTTTAATTGTCGGTGATTTTGATGCGGATGGCGCGACTGCTAGCGCACTGGCCATTACGGCTCTTCGTGCGATGGGTGCGCTGCATGTTGAGTATTTAGTCCCTAATCGATTTGAATTTGGTTATGGTTTAACCCCTGGCATTATTGGTGTGGCACAAAAATGGAAACCTCATCTGATTATTACAGTTGATAACGGGATTGCCAGCATTGAAGGTGTTGATGCGGCCAATGCTGCCGGTATTGATGTGTTGATTACCGACCATCATTTACCCGCCGAAATATTGCCAAACGCCTGTGCGATTGTTAATCCCAACCAGGCAGGAGATCAATTCCCGAGTAAAGCGATTGCCGGTGTGGGGGTTATTTTTTATGTGATGCTGGCGTTGCGCCGTCACTTGATTGCTTGTAACTGGTTCGACTCAGCCAAATTACCTGAGCCGAATATGGCGCAGTTTCTGGATTTGGTTGCCTTGGGTACGGTCGCTGACGTGGTGCCGCTGGATCAAAACAACCGTATTTTAGTGCATCAAGGACTTATGCTAATACGAAAGGGCTTGGGTCGTCCAGGCATTCAGGGTTTGATTAAAATAGCAGGTAAACAGTGCGAAAAATTACGGAGCAGTGATTTTGGTTTTTCTATTGCACCTCGCTTGAATGCAGCGGGTCGATTGGATGATATGTCGCTCGGTATTGAGTGCCTGATAAGTGACAATATTGAAAAGGCGTGCATGTTGGCGAGTCAACTGGATGAATTGAACATTGAGCGGCGCAAAATTGAAACCGAAATGAAAGATCAAGCCATGTTGGTGTTAAACAAATTGTCATTAAATGCCGAGCAGGAGCTGCCAGTAGCGTTGTGTTTGTTGGATAAATCCTGGCATCAGGGTGTAATTGGGATTCTCGCTGGTCGCTTAAAAGAGCGTTATCATCGCCCGGTTATCGCATTTGCTGCGGCTAGTGAGACAGAATTGAAAGGCTCGGCTCGTTCAATACCCGGTTTGAATATACGTGATGTGTTGGCGGCTGTTGACAAGGATCACCCGGGTTTAATTACAAAATTTGGCGGTCACGCAATGGCGGCCGGGTTGGCGATGCATCCAAAAGCATTTCCCGAGTTTCGTGAGGCGTTGATCAATGAAGTCAGCAAGCATCTTGATTTATCACAATGCAAAGGCGAATTATTAAGCGATGGCTCCTTGCAAACCCTGGAATTAAATCTGGATTTGGCCAATGTTTTACAACATGCGGGCCCTTGGGGGCAATTATTTCCAGAACCCATGTTTGATAATATTTTTGAAATATTGGAACAACGCATCGTAGGGCAAAATCATTTAAAATTAACCCTAGCGCATGAGCAGGGCGGTCAGCCGATTGATGCAATTGCATTTAATATTGATTTAAAAGAATGGCCTAATCACCGAGCTCGTTATTTACATGCGGCGTACAGGCTAGATATTAATGAGTATAACGGACGGACTAAACTGCAATTGATTGTTGCTTCGATGCAAGCAACGTAGGAATGAGGTAGGGTGGGCACGTCGCTCCCGCTCCTTTGCCCGCCCTACGGTAAACTAACCAGCAGGTTCGTGGTTTGCGTCGTCCATCATTTTATGTTTGGACGTTGACTTTGGTACCGCATTAGCATCTTTTGCAGCCACAACAGCAGTCCCTTCGGTTTTTTGACCAGCGTAATAAGCGGCATTTCCGCCTTCTGAGGCTGTATCTTGTGTTGTATTACATGAGCTGAGTAAAAAAGTGCCGAATACAACAATACCCAACCCTGATACGGTTTTTTTCATATTACGAATCATATATCCTCCTAGGTAATCAAAAACAAGATTTATTCCCATTAAATTAATAGAGCATTTATAATAAAAAAGCAATTTATTTTACATGGTTTACCTTATCTCATGGCTCAGTGTAAAATAAAATACAAGATATTAAATTGGAAGCATATCCCTATGGAAATATTTCGTAAAAAAAGAATTGACTTTCCAGAAGATAAAACAAAATCACTAATTCGCTGCCTGTCAACACTTGATCTTACCCTGTTAGGAATCGGTGCTATCGTTGGTGCTGGTATTTTTGTCATCACGGGTGTGGTGGCTGCTACCGAAACGGGCCCGGGAATCGTCTATTCTTATATTATTGCGGGCCTAGCCTGCATGTTCTCAGCGTTGTCCTATGCGGAACTAGCGTCGTCTATTGGTGGTTGCGGTAGCGCTTACGGTTATGCTTACGCCGGATTTGGTGAGGTGATTGCCTGGATTGTCGGTTGGGATTTATTACTCGAGTACTCTATTTCGATGGCAGCTGTGGCGGTTGGATGGAGTAGTTATTTTAATGATCTCTTGCTGACATTGAAAATCCATGTTCCCAATTTATTATTGCAAGGCCCTGTCATGGGTGGTGTTGTGAATATATTTGCACTAATCATTGTGTGTTTACTAGGTTTGTTATTAATTTGTGGAGTCAAATCCAGTGCGCGCGCCAATAATATTATCGTGGGAGTGAAGTTATCGGTCATTTTATTATTTATTGTCATCGCCTCAAACCACGTTGAGGCTAGCAATTGGGTACCTTTCATGCCGTTTGGGTGGGCTGGGATTGTGAAGGGCGCCTCATTGATTTTTTTCGCCTATATTGGATTTGACGCCGTTTCAACCACCGCTGAGGAAGTGCTCGACCCACAACGCAGTCTGCCCATCGGTATCATTGGATCATTGTTGATTGCTACGATGCTCTATATCGTGGTTTCGGGACTGTTGACGGGTATTGTCTCGTATAAAGCATTGAATGTTGCGGCACCGATTAGTCAGGCTCTCATTATGATTGGTCATAAAACAGCAGCAGGTATCATAGGCGTCGGTGCAGTGGCTGGCTTGGGTACAGTCATGCTGGTGTTGTTTTATGGGTTAAGCCGGATTTTTTTTGCAATGGCACGTGATGGTTTACTGCCAGGATATTTTGCAGTCCTGCACGAACGAACAAAAACTCCCGCTCGCATTATTGTGCTCTGTGCGGTGTTAATTGCGTTTACGGCGTCTTTTTTTCCAATAGATGACTTGGCTGAGTTAGTTAATATAGGTACACTGTTTGCTTTCACAATGGTCTGTGGTGGCGTTCTTATTTTGCGGCATACACAACCCGATTTAGCTCGCCCGTTTAAAACGCCAGCATCGCCATACTTTCCTATACTGGGTATGCTTAGCTGCCTGTATTTGATCGTCAATTTACCGTGGTTAACCATTCTGCGTTTTATTGTTTGGTTCATCATAGGCATGGTTATTTATTTTGCGTTTAGCCGTAAACATAGCGTACTGAATTTAAAAAATTGCAATGGACATCAACATGAACATGTTTAAACGTATTTTAATGGCTAGCAGTATTTGGTTGTTCACATCAATCAGTTTGGCTGCAAGCCATCATCCTCAGGATTTTTTAAAGGACATCGCAGGCTCCAGAACAGAAGGCAAGCAAATTGTGCAGCATTATTGCGCCATGTGTCATGCTGAAAAACCCATGATCCAGTTGGGTGCACCCACCATGGGTCAGAATTCAGCGTGGGAGCCACGTATTAAACAAGGTATTGATACCTTATTTAAGCATACTGATGAAGGATTGAATGCAATGCCGGCTCGAGGTGGGTGTTTTGAGTGCACAGACAAACAACTTTTATTGGCAATTATGGCCATGCTTCCGAAAGATCCACGAGTAAAACACCACAAAAAAGATCACAAATAGAACAATAAGATAAATTTTTAATAAAAAAGCTAAACTTATTTGCATTCCTCCCGATAACAAGAAAAACAGGGAGGATTTAATCATGAAAAAGCAACATGTAAAAATATCATTAGTAATGGCCCCATTGTGTATTCTGACAGTGGGTTGTGCATCGGTGAGTGGTGGTGACTCGGTTGTTGATGACGCGGGACATACCCATTACACCATGGCAATGGCATCAGACACCAAGGGCAGTGGTTATTTTCCAGCAACACGTGAAGCCACTGGCAAGAAAGTGTTTATCTTCGACCCAAAGGCTACTGCATGGGCCGCGTATGATGCTCAAGGCAACCGAGTTGAAACAGGCAGTGCCTCAGGTGGTAAGGATTTTTGCGATGATATTGGTCGCCCATGCCGAACAGTGACGGGTACATTCCATGTCTATTCAAAAAAGGGTGAGGAATGCACATCAAGCCTTTATCCCATTGAAACCAACGGCGGGGCCAGAATGCCTTACTGCATGCACTTTTCAGGAGGTTATTCCATCCATGCTGCATACGAAGTACCCAACTATAATGCCAGCCATGGTTGCATTCGGGTTTTGCCAGGAGCTGCAAAATGGTTAAATGAAAACTTCATTGATGTGGGTACAACGGTTGTTGTGAAACCCTATAGTTGATATTGCGCAGTTCCTAAGTAACTACTCGTTCCTTGCTACGGAGCGAGTAGTTACGAATTTTGATGATATCCTGATGAGCTCGTAGACGAAGGTAGTTTATATGATTGGCAAAATTATGCTTGGTTCACCAAGATCTGTTGCTAGTAAAGTTCGTTGGGGTTTTGCGTTCTTTACTTTGGTAATGATCGTTTGGTTTTTTCAATATAATCTACCATTCATTATCAATAAACTGGATTCATTTGGAATGTTCACCCCTTTCTTATTTCTATTGGTATATTGTCTGGTTAGCATTTTATGTCTGCCTACGGTACTTTTAGTACTAGCTGGCGGTATATTGTTTGGTCCCGTAACAGGGACAATCATGAATTTGTCTGGTGCTACGTTGGGTGCAGCATGTGGTTTTTGTATTAGCCGTTATTTGAGACTTGACAACCTTGTGTTCAATGACAGTGTTCGTGTACAAAAGTTGATTATGCAGGTCGAACGTCAGGGATGGAAAGGGGTGGCTATGTTACGATTGACGCCGGTAATTCCATTTAACTTAGTTAATTATGGTTTGGGCTTAACGCGCATAAAATTTAGCCATTACCTGAGTGCCACGATGATTTTTTTAATTCCCAACAAAATTATTGTTACATGCACTGGATATTATGGGATAAATTGTCTCGATTATACGAGGGTAGTATATTATGTGAAAAAAATGGTTTGTTTTTTCACATAAAAAATGAGATATCTGCTCCCGCATGCGGGAGCAATAATAACATTTTATGGTCCTTTAGTAGTTTCCTGAGCTGGAGCAGTAGACTCAATTTTAGCTTTCTTTGAGTCAACATTGTTTTTGTCCGTGCATCCACAAGCTATAGCTGTGCTCATAACTGATGATAACAAGAGCCCTAGTATTGTGCCTAAAAGCGGTAATTTGATTTTCATGACGTTATCCTTATTAAATTTGTTAGTTTAGCTTAATATATTAAATATATTTTTCATAGGGGTGGGGTGGCTAAACCTGAATGCTTTTGATTTAACCACTATCACAAGAAAAGAGAAATGCAGTATGATCGATGTGGGTCTACAATATTAAATTACCATTATGGATGATATTTTATGACTAAAGAGCAACATGAGCACAAACCCCTTGAACAAAATTACAATGGATTTTGCGGTGATAAGTCTGATTTTTCGGCTGTATCTGTACGCAATCGCCTATCTGACGCATATCACGCAGTACCTCACACTTATCGCGCATATCGCGCAGTAATTTCTAACGAATACGTGGATAAGTTTGCTTCACTTTCAGATGCTCAACAAAATAAAGTTTTAGAGATTACTTTTGAACGAATGCAGGATCTACTTGGGCAGAACGAGCAGGAAGGCTCGACCGTTAGCTTTTTTATTTCCTGGTTTGAGGGTAATGTGGTGAAGGGAAAGGGAGCTTATGTAGGCGAGAGCATAATGGCTTCTTTTATCCTTGATCAAAATAAAAAAATAGAAGATATCAAAAAATTTTCTCTAACACATAACCTTAAAAGTAATGAAGAAGAAAAAAAGCGAGTAACAGACGAAGGAGGACCGATTTTTGGGGGAAGGTTATTCGGTGTTTTACCCTCTTCCCGTTCCATTGGCTATACGGAGTATGATAGATATGGGCTTTCTCATAATCCCTCTCTCATTACATACTCTATTCCTGTCAATGAAGGTCAGGAGGTATTAATTTACATTTCTTCAACTACAATTGCGGATGATCTTGCTAAAATAGGTCAGGTTATTTCCTCCTGCACTAGCCCTGAAAACATTACTAGCGAAATTGCTACCAAGTGTAGTAGAAGCGGTGATAAAGCGTCTGTCATCACCATGACCCCTGGGTTTTCTGGTGCAGTGATTGAAGGGCTGGGTGGAGATAACGTTTCAGCCGCTTTAGATGAGTCCTTTTATACTATTTTTCATGAAGTAACGGATCAGCTTTTATCTGATAAGTGCTCATTGTATATTGAAGAATTTGATGCAAGATGTAGAGTAAAAGAAGATGCTTTAAATGCTCGAAAAATCAATAGTATCAGGAACAAAAAGTGTTTTAATGAATACGTGAGCTCACTGGAATCCGAACCATTTAAAATCGAGGTTACGGATTCATCCAGATTGTCGTCTAGTCTTAAGGATTCATCAGGCTTGTCGACAGGTGTTTTATTATTGTGTCCTGATGTTCTGATAACTACCATGGATAAAATACCCGATATTTTAAAAACATACCCTACTACACAATTAAAGTGGATAAAATACGACCAGTCCTCTGCTAGTGCTAGCTATAGCTTAATTCTTGATGCCAAGTATGCGTTTTCTGAAGACGATAAGGCATGCTTAAATGAGGTCTTGACTCATTTAACATCAACGTATATTCATTTTAAAGAAAATATTATTACAAACAGCAATACCTTGAATCAATATGTAAAAGAATGGGAGTTTTTTCACAAAGCACTTACGATTGAAAATAACTCGAATAGTGATCTGGCATGTTTATCTGTGCGTCTTTTTAATCGTCCATTGTTAGATAAGATTCGACCTGATACAAAAGAGGATTCTGAAAAAGCAATTATTATTATCAATGAGTTCGACAATTATCTGACACGTTTGGGTAAATGTCTTGCCAAAAATGAATCATTAGATAAGATTTTACTTGATATAAAAGATAATTATTTAACGCAAAATAATATTGACCTCGATTCCAAGATAGATAGACAAATGCTTTTCATAAATGAAAATATGATTAAGTGGTCTTTTTTTCAGCCTTATATACCGATAGAAACGCTTGTCCTAAAAATAAAATTTAAACCGGATTGTATTCTGGGTGAGAACGATAAAGAAAATTTAATGAAGGTGTTAAGAGTGTTAAGGCAAGCCGCTGTCCCTGTGTCGGAATTGCGTGAACGAAATGATAATAGGGGATCTCAATTCATTGAGTCTGATACACCAAAGATTAAACCCTGAAAAAGACAACCTATTGTGAAAACCTGCATCTCACAGTAGTATTGATGAATTGATTTAAACATAGAGGACAACATGTTTCGAGGGAGTATAGTTGCACTGGTTACGCCCATGCTTGATGATAAGATTGATGTTGAACGTTTGCGGGAATTGGTTGAATACCATATTGAGGCAGGAACGCATGCTATTGTTGCCGCTGGAACAACCGGTGAAGCGGGCACTTTGACCACGGATGAAAAACTGCTTGTCATTAAAACAGTTGTTGAACAGGCACGTGAACGCATTCCGGTTATTGCGGGAACGGCAGCCAATGCTACGAAAGCATGCATTGAATTAACTCAGCAAGCGATGGCTTGCGGTGTTCACGCGGTTCTTATCATGACGCCAGCCTACATCAAGCCGACTCAGGAAGGTCTTTATCAACATTACAGGCAAATTGCACATGCGGCACCTATTCCTATTATTCTATACAATGTTCCTAGTCGAACAGGCTGCGATTTGTTACCAGAAACAGTAGTTAGATTATCTCATATTTCAAATGTTGTTGGCATTAAAGAAGCCACAGGGCAAATGCCGCGTTTGCAGCAAATACTGCGTGATAGCGAAGGCAAAATGGACGTGTATAGCGGTGATGATCTTACCGCTGCATCATGGTTGTTAGCCGGTGCAAAAGGGGTTATTTCTGTAACTGCAAATGTGGCCGCATCGCACATGGCAAAAATGTGTGATGCTGCTTTTAGTGACGAGCAGGCTATCTGTTTACAAATTCAAGAGCAATTAATGCCGTTACATCGCTTAATGTTTATTGAATCGAATCCGATTCCGGTTAAATGGGCCGCATATAGAATGGGTTTGATGAATGATGAAATTCGTCTGCCAATGACACGCCTGGCTTCTGAATATCGTCAAGATCTGGAGCAGGCGTTACGTACATTAACAGTAATTTAGGATGTTGTTATGAGTGTTGTAAAAAAAGCAGTTTTTGTAGGTGTGTCATCATTGTGGCTGGTCGCGTGTTCATCCAATTTTTCCAGCAATGCTGAAACAAATTATTTAAAAAGTCGTAATGGTCCTGAGTTAGTGGTACCGCCACCGATGACGACGGCCAACATGGGATATTTTTATAACCTGCCACTGCAGACTCAAAATGCAAAGGTTAGTATCAAACCACCGACTGTATAAAGGACTATAAATGTCAGTCAGAACGGACGAATTAACGGTTATTCAGGAATTATCAAAACGCATTGTGGATGCGCAACGTAATATTCGTATTCTTGACCAAATCAAATGGGATGATACGGTTAAGAAAAAATTTTTTGAACAGAAGGGTCAGCAACTTCCCTGTGTAGATGCGGCATACTACCAAAGTAAGCCGCTGCCGTTTGATGCGCATGATAAAAATGAAGAGTTTCGAATTATTTTGCGTGATACTCAAAATAAACTGGGACAATATTCACCGGTTACAAGGCTAATTAAACGTCAGTGTGATGAATACATGAAAGCGGTGCAGATGTTGTCTGCGCGTGGCACATCGGCATTCAATGAATTGTCAACCGAGTTGTACGGCAGTCCTGACGACGTGTTTTATGCCGGTGGCCCGCGTTTATCGCAGTTGGGTATTTTGCTGTTTGATGTGCTTACCTCTCTGGATGTTCGATTGCAATCTGCGGCTGATGTAGAGCGTTACACGCCAGAACAGGCACAAAATATATTACAAGCACGTTTAAATCTGTTTTTTGATCAGCATCATGGTCGAGTCAATGTGATGGTGAGTGATGGGATGATTGCCGATGCCGCGGCGGGAGCGGACAGCATCAAACTCAATAGGCAGGCGATGTTCAGTGACCGTGAACTTAAGTACATGGAAGTCCATGAGGGCTGGGTGCATGTGGGAACCACGCTAAACGGTGCCATGCAACCTTATTGTTCTTTTCTCTCCAAAGGCTCGCCTTCGTGTAGCGTTATTCAGGAAGGGCTGGCAATCATCACGGAAGTAGTTAGCTTTTCATCCTATCCAGGACGCATGCGCAAAATTACGAACCGGGTTATTGCAATAGATAAA
>Ga0206878_10204_pt1 | contig 24756 bp, 23 predicted proteins | sample Alteio_BWOrgCont_8_FD_152621 | JGI IMG/M metagenome (GOLD analysis project Ga0206878, IMG submission 152621) | Enriched cells from forest soil in Barre Woods Harvard Forest LTER site, Petersham, Massachusetts, United States -... | ecosystem: Environmental > Terrestrial > Soil > Temperate forest >... | reverse complement strand
CGCGAACGGTGCGGCATATGCGAAATATGCAAAACCCGCATCTGGCGCGGGTTTCCGCTATGTGGCTGATTTTTTGAAGTGGGGACGTAGTTCAGTTGGTTAGAATGCTGCCCTGTCACGGCAGAGGTCGCGGGTTCGAGCCCCGTCGTCCCCGCCATACATTCCAAAAGACTTACGGGACGTATGGACTTAAAGTGACAACGAAATCTGGGCACAATACGGGCACAATAAGCTTCCTAGCCTGCATTTTGAGCCTGTTTTGTTGAATCAGTTGTGCCCGCGCCCGCCACTTTTGTTCCCACGCTCGAAACCATCATGCTTACAACCTTGCTCTGTGCGGCCCGCTTGTTCGAGTTCACAGCTTGCGTATAAACGTCGAGCGTTATCCTGCTGTTCGCGTGTCGTAAAAGCTCCTGATCGGTTTTGACATCTTCCCCGTTTGCCTTTAGCAACGTGCCGAAGGAGTGGCGGAAAGTGTGCCAGCCGATGTTCTTGTTTATGCCGTTTGCTTTTGCAACCGGCCTGATGTGGCGCTTCATCAGGTTGTCCGGCCAATAGGGCTGTTTTCCCCTCATCGTCTCGCTGGCAAAGACGTAATCGTCATCCGATGTGTAGGTACTCTGACGGCGCCAGCGGAGAAGATCCTCTGCCATGTAACTGTCCATAGGGACGGGCTTGGCGGAGGCCTCCGTTTTGCAGCTGCCTACGACCTGGTGCCAGATCGATCGCGTGACACGAAGCTCCAGGTTCTCAAAATCGACGTCGATCCAGCGAAGTGCTAACAAATCGCTGACCCGAAGCCCAGTAGCTGCGTCGAGAAGTGCCAACGTGCGCTCCCGGGCAAACACTTGCTGAGAAGGAGCTGAAGTTCGGCCAATTCGAGTACATCAGGTGTTCTCTCCCGTTTGGCGCTTTGGCGGACGAGCTTGATTGGGTTACGGTCAACCCACTCATAACGCATCGCGTGATGGAAGATGGCACTCATGATATAAGCCGGTTCGCCTTGACATGAATACTCCTTGTTAAGGCGCAACGGATGGCTGTATATAAGCGTACCGCGACGCCAGGCAGAGGTCGATATCTTTGAGTTAGTTTGCGAGCCGAGTTTTCGATGACAGCACCCGTTTAATTTGCACGCTGGTTCCGTTCAAACCATGCGTTCAGGTCGGATACACGAAAGCGCCACAGCTTACCAATGTGTGTCCCGCGAATCTCGCCTCGTCGTACTAGCTTTTGCAGCGTTTTGTGATGGATTTGGAGTAGCTCCGCTGCCTGTTCGCTGTTCAGAAGAGGTTCAAAGCGACAGATATTGGGATTTGGGGTCATCGCACTCATTTCTATGCTTAGACGCTCGTGCCAGCATCCGAGACTACCGCCGGAATTCTGGGCGAACGCTCATCAGTTTTACTTGTCGACGGTTGCGGCGAAAATGCGCAGGTAATTCGCTCCGCCGATCTTTCCAATTTCGTCTGGAGCGAAACCAGTCTTCAACATCGCATCGACAACCACGTAGTAGAAACCGGCGGTCTGATCCTCCCATGCCAAATTGGTGCGCTCTCCAACCTGCGGGTGCTTCTGTCCTGGACGAAAGCCAGGAGGCGGACCACCTGGACCGGCAGAGCCGCTGTGATCTCCAGGCGGGGGGCCCGCAGGGCGAGTACCGGGTTGGGTGAGCTTGGTATCCGTGCCGATGCACACATGATCAACGCCGATCACGTCGACTAAAGCTCGGATGTTGTGGGCATATTCTAATGGCGTGTCGGATAGATGCGTCCAGACTCCAATTGCGCCACCAGCGTCAGCGACAATCTTGGCCTGCTCTTTGCTAATAAGTCGTGGATGCATCAGCTGCGCCATTCGTGGATCGTTCCCCAACTGGGTATCGAGACCGGTATGGGAGATGATAACCGGCCGGTTCGTAGCCTTCAGCGCGGCTTGAGTAGTCTGCATACTTGCATGGGCGAGATCGACAACCATGCCCAGCCTGTTGCATTCCTTAATGACGGACGCTCCGAATGCGGTCAATCCGCCATAGCGCGGCGGATTGGTATACACGTCGCCCAACGGTACGGTTGCATCGCTGTCGTGAAGCAGCCCAAAGTGCCGAAGACCTCGGTTATAGGCTTCTTTCATACGTTCAAGATGACCCTGGAGGAAGTGGGCACCTTCAACCGATTGGATGACCGTCGGCTGTCCACTCATATGAGCTGTTCTGATGTCATCGGGCGTTAAGGAGCGCTTCATGCTGTTGCGCTCCAACTGCCGATCCATGGATGCCAATCCTTTGAGAAAGCGATCGTAAGCGTCTCCAGGCTGATAGTCGGTTGCAAAGGTCATGCAGATGGCTGCCAGGCCAGAACGCTTCATCTTGCCCTTCAGATCGATATCTGGGCCGGGCATTTCGGCGGCGGTGAGGGGAACGTCGATGTGATTGTGAGTGTCGATCCCGATCGTCTTGACGACAATGTCGCCCACTCTAGAACCGATCGCGTCTGCAGCCCATCCCAATCGCGGACGAAACATAGTAGCGGTACCTGCTGTCATGGCAAGGGCGGAGAGAAACTGCCGTCTGGAGCCGCTTGTCCGAATTTCCAATGCATATCCCCTAATAAATCGGTTGTAATAGTTCTCCTGGCCGAAAGAACTAGCTAGTGAGTGAAGCCAGAGGTGGTGATCCCGTCTTCCATGAGTCCGATGTTGTCGACCATCCGAATGCGGCCGTCGAGAATCTTGAAAACCTCATTGATCTGCATCCTGCGCGGACTGTCGCCGTAATAGAGAATGGAGTACCCGATCACAACGCCCCGTTCAGGATCGATCACTGCAATCCGAGTTTCGGTCGCTGGTCCCCACGGCTTCGGACCAAGGTTGCTCTCGTAGCAACCCACATCGCCGCTGCTTTCGACTCCGTTTCGAGAGTTGTGGGTGACGCGGTTTCCACTGTGGTAGCGGTCGCAGCGGGGATCGTAGTCCGCCTCGATCGGCTTGTGGTCGGTCAAACCCTGGAAATATGAGGTGATGATGCGCTCCAGTTGCTCACGAGTCGAACGCTCGCCTTCGGGCACGATCGTGGTGAAGAGTGGATCATATGGGATCAGGTTTTTTGCATTGACCTGATGACCGTCGTCAAAGTTGATTTCTACTTCTGTAATCTTTTCCACCGGCAACTTTGAGCCGGGTGCCGATATAGACGGTTTTGCCGGCGTCCGTTTCTGCAGCCAGATGCTCAACCACATTACCGAGAATTGGATCTGCAAAGACGCCTTGAGAGCGGATTTGCTTGACGCTTGACCACTTACTGGCATCGAGTGAGATGGTTTTGGTGTTTTCTCGGATCTCCGCTGCTGGGGCCAACGGGATTTTGCCGGTGGTGTGACCGAGCATATCGCTATTGAACTCCGCCGCGTGCTGAAGAAGGCATGCGCGATCGCAGGTTGTAGCGTCGGCCCTTCCAAGACTTAACGCCAAGATGGCCGCGACTGTGATCCCAAAGTATTTCGATACGCTTAAGCTTCTCATTTATCTACCTCGTGTCCCTCTCGCCGAAAGCTGATGATGTTTTGCGAAGCGCTACTTTCTGACTGGTACACCCGCCTTTGCGTAGCGATTTACGGTCATCAGCAGATCCTGGATGGTACGGCTTTCGAGAGAGCGGGCGACTGCTTTTTCCGCGTCCTCATAGACGCCTCCCAATGCTTGACGAACATACTGGCCGACCGTGCAGTTCGGAGATGGATCGTTCTTGTGCATTCGAAATGTGGCTTCTTCGCCCAGCGCGTCTCTCACCTGGCTCAGCTTGATTGCTCCCGGCTTTTGCCCGAGCATCCACCCGCCACCTCGTGCTCCCTTGGATTCGACCAGCTTTGCCTTTCGGAGCAGGGCCAGTTGGCGCCGGATCACTACGGGATTCGTTCCTACGCTTCCGGCGATCAGTTCCGAGGTGACCCGTTCATCCGGCATGGAAGCCAGTAGGGTGAGGATGTGGACCGCAGTTGAGAACCTGGAATTCATAGTTCGGTCGCTTGAAAAATAGTGTAACATTTTTTGTTTCGCTTGTAGTTGTCAAGGCGTCTATTGAGACATTCAGTCGTTTTGCGAGAGGTGCCTTTCCATGTCAACGCAAGATTTAATCCTTGTCACAGGAGCTACCGGGAAGATCGGTTCCAGTATTGCCAAGCAACTTGAGCGGCTTGGCAAAGAGTTTCGATTGCTCGTCCGGGATCCCAAGAAGCTCTCCAGCTTTCCATCGGCAGAGAAGGTCACTGGCGATTACGGCGACGTCGAATCCCTCGACCATGCATTTCGAGGTGTGTCATCGGCATTCATCGTTTCCGGTTACGCCAAGCCCGGCGAACGTTCAAAATTGCATCGCAACGCATTCCAGGCCGCACAGCGAGCCGGTGTTCGGTACCTGATCTATCTCTCTACGCTGGGAGCTTCACCGAACTCTCGCTTCCCTATGTCCCGCGATCATTATGAAAGCGAGGGATTTCTCAAAGTAACCGGGGTACCACATACGATCCTGCGGGACAGCTTTTACTCCGAGCTCGCCGTGCAGATGTTTAATGAAGACGGCGTGATGAAAGGCCCCGGCGGTCAGGGCAAGGTGTCATGGGTTGGAAGAGAAGAAATCGCAGAAGCCGCTGCGAAATTGCTCGCCAGCGATACACCTTTATTGGGTACGTTTCCGATGACCGGACCAACAGCTCTCAGCCTGAGTGAGACAGCTGCATTGATCGGCTCCCTGAAGCACCGGTCGCTGCGCTACGAAGATGAGCCGGTTGATGTTGCGAAGGAGTGGCGGAGCAAGCTCGGAGTTCCAACATGGGAGGTGGATACCTGGGTGGGATCATACGAAGCCATCGCCGCGGGCGAGTTCGAGGCGATTGACCCTGCCCTCGGGACAATCGTTGGAAGACCAGCCAGTGGCCTTCAAACGTACATCTCCGGTCGCCCTGATCTCCAATAACCGTATTACTGCCGGTTAAGCCTCAAAAGTTGAATGAGACGCGTAGTTCTTTTTTTGCCACTTGGACGATAAGTCGGCATCTCGGACACTTGGCAGCCGCGAGCAATGTGGCCCGAATCGAGCTGAACAGATCAATGACTTACACGCCTGCTTGGGCCGAAGCGAGTATTGAAGTCTTCAAGGAGGTAGCATGTCGAATGGCTGCATCTAATGTCCACCCACGCCCCTGATAAGTGTCCAAACGGTTGTCCAAATGCTCCATGCGGAGCGGAGGCCTTACGCCGGAAGCTTCGGAAAAAGTGTTGAAGCCATTTGCGCCGCGAATTCCTTGAAGACGCGCACCGGCCGCGGTACGTAACGATTCCCGTGATGGACCAGCGAAAGATTGACGTTTGGGAAGTGCCACTTCGGCATGACCTCAACGAGGCGCCCTTCGCGCAGCAATTCGGGCTGCACAATCGGTGGCAGATCGCCGATCCCGACCCCGGCGAGAAGCGCGGTGGCCAGGCCCGCGTATTCGTTAATCGTGAGGTAAGGCTGGAAGGTGATCGTCTCCTTGTCTTTTCCATTCGGCTGAACAAAGTTCCATATCTTCTCGGGCCTCCAAAACGAGAAGGCTAGCAGCCGGTGTTCAAGCAGATCTCGTGGTGATTTGGGCGCCTGGCATTTCTTGAGATAGGCAGGGCTCGCGACAAGCTGATGACGGTAGGTCAGAAGCCTGCGCGCAATCAGCGACGAATCCTCGAGTTCGCCTACCCTGAACGCCAGATCGACTCCCTCGGCGATCTGATCGACAATCCTTTCGGTAATGAAAACCTGCACACGCACATTGGGATAGGACGCCTGGAATGCGACGAGCAACGGCGCAAGCAATGAGTCGGAGATGCTGGGTGGCGCCGAAAGCCGCAGGGATCCTGAGACGTTCGCCAGGTGGTTCGAGACAATCCCATCGACCGCCTCACTCAGTTCTGCGCTGTGCCGGGCATGCTCCAGCACTTCGGAACCGACATCGGTGAGCCTCAAGCTGCGTGTCGAGCGTTCAAGCAGACGAACCCCGAGTTGATCCTCCAGCTCAGCAACCCGGCGGCTCACGGTGGAAACGGGCATCTTGAGGCGGCGGGCCGCCTCAGAAAAGCTGTTCACCTCAACGACTCTGGCAAAGATCATCAGCGAATTGAGGTCCATCGTCATTATTCCAATTATGGAAATGTGATTCCCAGTTTACCCCGCTTATCGCGCATGCGGGATAAGCCTTATCTTCCTCTTGAACGCAAAACCAAACTCCGAGGGCCGAAATTATGAATGCAGACGAAAAGGCCGTCGCCGATGTGCTCGCGCAATATCAAGATGCGTTAAACCAATCAGACACCGATGCTGTGATGAAGATTATGCTACCGACGGCGTGTTCATGCCGCAGCACTTTTCGTCCAGCGTGGGGACCGATGCTGTTCGCAAAGCGTATCTCGCGGTCTTCGCAACAATCACGCTGAAGGTCGAGTTCACGGTTGCCGAAGTCGTGCAGGTTGCCCCAGCCTGGGCATTTGCGAGCACCAACTCGGCCGGAATAGTCAACGCGACCGGCGCCAGCAGTCCGGAAGCAAATCAGGAACTCTTCATCTTCCAGAAGATCGATGGCGACTGGAAGATTGCGCGTTACTGCTTTTCGACCACGAATCCACCGCGCGCATAAAGCGTAATTACTCCACATCACTCACCGTCAACCACAAGGAGGCCTTTAATGAAGAGGCACACGTGCATTCTCGCGTTTGTTGCCATGCTGTGCGTTCACCTATTAGCTCAGTCTTCGCAACAAGCATCGATGCAACCTCCACCCGAGGACTCGCCCGAGGCGCTGCAGCAGTATCTTCCTGTTTTGCCATCTGTGAAGGCGCAGTTCTGGAAGATCGATCCGAAGCTGGGATATGCGGTCAAAAGCGTTGGAGGAGGCGTATACGTCATCTCCGATAACGGGTGGCAATCCGCATTTCTTGTAACCGATGAGGGCGTCGTCGTGTTCGATGCGCCGGCAAGCTACGGAAAGAATATTCCGTCAGCCATTGCAAAAGTGACTGACAAGCCAATCAAGATACTTGTCTACTCCCACACGCACAAGGATCACATCGGCGGTTCGGCGGCGTTCAAGGACATCAAAGGTCTGCAGATCATTGCGCTGGACACGGTCGCCGATTTCCTGAAAGAGATGAACGATCCGAATCGATTAGTGCCAAACGTAACATTCAAGACAGAGAAGACGATCTCGCTTGGCGGCAAGACTGTCGAGCTCACCCGCCACGATTATCACTCGAATGAAGGCGATCTCTTCATCTATGTCCCTCAGGCAAAATTCATAATGGCGATTGACTGCGTAACTCCCGGCTATGCTCCTTTTTCGGGATTCGATATCACAACAAACTTTCATGAGTACCTGAAGGTATTCGATCAGCTGCTTGCCTACGACTTCGACACCTTCGTAGGCGGGCATCTTACAAGCATCGGCACAAAGCAGGACGTCCTGATGAGCAAGGAGTTCACGATGGACGTCTACAGCACGGTCAAGCGGATCCACAACGGCATGGATCAGGCTGCCTTCTGGTCTGAAACCGCGAAACAGATTGGACCCGACAATGAGTTCCTGTTGTTCAAAGTGCTTCTGGACAAGATCGTGGACGAATCGGTGAGGGAGATTCAACCTCGCTGGATTAACCGTCTGGCCGGCGTGGATGTCTGGCTGCCGAGTCATGTACGCACGGCTCTGATTTATGTTCGCTGGGATGACAAGGACTAGATGTGTCACAATTCAGCCCGGCGCCGCAGCGCTCAGAATGGAACGAAAGATGCCGACGATGAAAGCCGCAGTGATTTACGACGCAGGTGGGCCGGAGGTTCTCAAGATCGAGAGCCGACCCATCCCCACTCCCAAGGCTGGCGAGGTCTTGATACGGGTCAAGGCGTTCGGTCTCAACCGCTCAGAGTTGTTTACGCGGCAGGGCCATTCTCCAGACGTCACGTTCCCGCGCGTGCTGGGCATCGAAGCGGCTGGACTTGTGGAAGACGCACCAGGAGGCGAGTTCCGCAAGGGCGATATCGTCGCGACCGCCATGGGCGGCATGGGGCGGCAGTTCGACGGCGGCTACGCCGAATATACCTGCGCACCCGCAAAGCAGGTGCAGTTCATCAAGACAGGACTCGCCTGGGAAATACTCGGTGCGATTCCGGAGATGCTGCAGACTTCCTGGGGCTCGCTCTTCAAGTCACTTCGTCTCGAAAATGGCGAGCGTCTGCTGATCCGCGGCGGCACGACCTCGGTCGGCTTGGCGGCCGCGGCGATCGCCAGGAAACACGGCGCCTTCGTCGCAGCAACGACTCGCAATCCCGAGCGCAATCAGCTGCTGTTGGAAAGCGGCGCCGATCAGGTGTTCATCGATACTGGCTCGATCGCCGAGCAGGTCAAGGAGGTTTGTTCGGGGGGTGTCGACAAGGTTCTTGAACTGGTGGGCACGACGACTCTGAAGGATTCGCTGCGCTGTGCCAAACAACGCGGCGGATAGACTCAACGACACTGTGAACGATTTCAGTCCGCGAGGTTGTAACTTAAGTGCAGGCAACTTCCTCAAAGAACGTCTCTGAGTGTCACGGTCACCTCATGGGTTTCATTTCCGTGCTGAACAGCTAACTGAAGTTGTGTGCCAGACGGCTGCAGGAATGCCGGCTGATTGACTTCATCGTCAAGCTTTTTGCCGTCGATGGCGGTGATCAGCTCGCCCGCTTCGATGCCGGCCTGCGCGCCGGGGCTGCCGGGCAAGACGGTCATCACTTGCAACCCCCGGCCGAAGGAATCGAATATGAGCCCGGCGCGATTGAAGACTTCGGGCTGACCCCAATCTTTTGTTGTTTCAAAATACACCTGGCCTTGCATGCAGTCGAAGACCTCAGTGAAATGGCGGAGAATGTTTTGCCCGATGTTACCGGCGAGATTTCCTGTGTCCAAAGGGTCTGTGCTGAAGCGCCCGATGACGCTTGGAACTGGAACATCGCCGATGCGCATGGTATTGACGCGCGCCAGATAGGCTTGCGGTGAAGGGCCGGCAAACCCGCGTCCGTTGTAAGCAAGAAAATGCGCTCCTAATACGTGGACCAGGTCGTTCTTCACCGTGAAGCCGGTGTTCATCATGGTTCCCGACTCGTTGCCCGAATCGAGCTCAAACAGTCCGGAGGCATCTCCGATGCAAGCCTGGACCAGCAATGCGTTGCCCTGGAATTGAAGCGGCACTGCCGTGCCAGGGCCGGAGTAATGAAAGCGCGGGCCATCGTAGAAGGTGAGGCGCTGGTGTTCGAAGTCGATCCTGACGGCCAAGCGTCGCAGCAACTCGTAGCCGACGGCGAATGAGGGAGCGTCGTCTTCATCCGGAAAGTCGATGACATAAAAGGTCTGATCGCGAACCAGGAGATCTCCAATCTGGAGGGTATCGACATGCGTCTTGTGTGCCTGCACGTCTGCTGGACTGGATGTGCCGAATTCCAACCCTTGCGCATCGATCTTAAGACCCAGCTTGCGAGCCAAGTTCGCGGAGAGGATGTTCACAGACCCGGTGTCAAAGACTGCCTTGAACGGCCCTTTGCCGTCGATCGTGGCTTGAAAGATGAGTCCACCCTCGGCGGGCACAGACACCGAGCCCGAGGGCGGCATCTGATAATCCTTGCGAAAGGGAATGGCGAACGCGGTCGTATCGAGGTCCTGGCGCAATGTGCGGTGTGTATACAGGACGGTGAGCATCTCGCTTCCAGCTGGCTTTTTCTCCTCAAATGGCAACATGACGCCATTGACCGGGCGGTAATCGCTCAGCACCTTGGTAGTCTTGCCTTCCACGCGATCAAGCAGGCCGGTTTGGCGATTGATCCAGAGAGTGAAGCCGCTTGCGCCGCGGACTTGGAAGCGCAGGCGATCCCAGGTTGTGGATCCCTCCGCTTCCGGGGTAAGCAGGGTAACCGCGGCGCCACCAAATTCCGGCAGCCAGTAAGCACGGCGGGTCAGGTATCGGTCGTCAATGTTGTCAGGACTGTCTGGATTGGAGAGTTGAATGTCTCCGTCCGCATCCTGATGCCAGCTTTGCATCGGGCCATCGCCATCGGCTTGCTTTACTTCGAGAGCGGGGATTTCAACTCGGGACACATTGGCGCCGCTGCGCAGATCCTCGACATAGTGCAGGCTTCCGGTCTTCCCGGCGACCTTGGCCGTTCCGTCCGAGTCGCACATTTCAAAGTGCTGCCAGGCGTTTCCACCAGCGACCTGATAAAAGTGCTGGAGAATGGCTTGAGCCGACGGTTGGTTCTGTGCGGCGTGTGCAGGGTCGCAATAGAAACAAACCAAAAGGGCGACGACAAGACGCACAAGAAGCGAGCTAAAGCCAGATCCGTTGCTTCGATGGCTTGCCAGCATAGAAGGCGCAATTCCCTCTGCAGGCCAGGGTAATGCCTCCGCAGCAAATCTCCTAAGCAGTTGTAGCTTCTTTAGTGGTGCGTCCCGCAAGTTGACGATTTCAGCTCAACGTGCTCATTCAGCCGGGCGAGCGCTGTTAAAACGGATCCGCGAAGTGGAGCACATAAGGCTTTGAGCCGTCCAGCTTTTCGCCAGCGGTATTTCTGAGGCTGAAAGGCACCTCGGCCGAATCTGCATTTCCTTCACTGACGACGACACCGCCGCCCCTGCCCTTGACTGCGCCAATCAGCATCAGTGCAACCAGCACTACCTTCGACGTAGGACAATCCAACCAGACAATTACCTTTACTCCGCCAGCGAGTCCCGTGACCTACGGGGTAAGTCCTATCCCGCTGGTTGCAACTGCGACTTCCGGCGTTGCCGTGACCTTCGGCGTTCTCTCTGGCCCGGGCATGGTGAGCGGCCACACGTTGACCATTACCGGCGTGGGTACAGTCATCGTGGCCGCCAATCAGGCAGGCAACTCTACGTACGCGGCTGCACCTCAGGTTACTCAAACAATCGTAGTAAACAAGGCGACAAACATGTTAGCGCTAAGCGCCGCTCCGTCAAATCCGATTTACGGAGCACCGGTCACCTTTACAGGAACCATTTCGCCAGCCCCTGCGGGAGCTAGCTCAAGCCTTTTCTCTTTTCTTATTGACCAGAACACGGCTAATTCTGTGGCCGTTCCAGCTGCGACTTACCACAATGGCACTGCAACTGCGACGTATGGACGACTCCATGCCGGGGCACACACTGTGGCGCTAAGCTTTAGCGGAGCTGCCGACCTTTTTCAATGAACTGACGTTCGGCTTGCCGATACAGCGGTTCGGCCCCGATCCAGTCATTCAGCCTCGACATCCCGTCGGCTCGCTTCAGCAGCGCATCAGGTGAGCGAGAACTCAAACGCCGGAAAACTTAATACCCGACAATGCTCAGCAGGGCAGCCAATAGCAAACCGGTAGCGATGCGAAGGGTGGGGGAAAGAGCAATTCGCATAGCGGCCCGATTACTTGAAAACAATGTTGCCAGAATCGTAGAGAGCAAGCAACTTGCGGCTCATTGAGGGAGGCTAGACCGAGAGGAGCGCTTTTTAGGGACCCGGCAGCGCTGGGCCAAGGCGGGATGAGGGTGCAGGTAGAAACAAAACCCGGTTCTCCCTGCGCGGTTTCGGGCAATAAAAGAGGGCGGCAATGTGCCACCCCTCTGTATTAGTTTGCTACGCTGCTTTTTTCGCGGTCTTCGATCTTGACGGCAGCCTTTTCCTTGGCGGCGAATTCTTGTTTCACCTTGGCGATGATAGCCTCCGTATCCACCTTATAAGCGCTGGCAGCATCGCGAAGAACGGTGGTGGGATTTCCGCGCGAAGCTGCCAACAGGATCGATGATTCCACGAGCAGCCGAGGGAGTGTACCTTCATCGGCGCGGCGAACGAAGGCCGCAAATGTCTTGGCGATGCCTCCTTCCTCTCGCTTCTGTCTGATGCCGTGCTGCCTCGCCAGCATCTCCATGCGATTCTCTTCCATCGTGCTTACCAGCTTCTCGATGACGAAGAGCAGGTCACGCTTCATCAGGCGAACCGGGACAGCTGACCCGATGGCAGCGAGGACGCGGAGGCCAGTCGCGTTGGCGATGGTCTGTTCCTGCGTTGTTTTTCCTGCTCGGCTTTCCACTTCTCATCGTTACGGCTGCTGGTCTGCTTCGGGTGATGAACTGGGCACGAGGGATTAGCACACACTTTATGAATAGTACCCACGTCGCTATCTTCGATAATGATGGCCTCGGTGGTGAACTTTCACACCTTGTACTCGGGGCGTTTGGCCTCTTCTTGCGACTTCGGTTTCTCGTCCCCAATCGCCGTGTACCTGTTGCCTGGCAGTATCGAGCTGCCTTCCTTCTGTCCACCGGAGGCAGTGCTGATCTGCGTCAGCTCCGGCTTCGCGGCGATAGTCTGCGCGACATGCGCCTGTAGCTTCGCCTGATAGCAGGTGGGGTCGATGCATTATGTAGAATCTGGGCAAACCGCAAGTCTTTCCTGCTGGCTCCTCGTCGCCACGCGAGCCAGGGCGGCAGATACACCGTTCGGATCCGAGCCGCCTGTATGGGAGGCTGCGGCAGCCAACGAGCGACTCGGCCCGTTAACCGGCCTCTGGTTCGAGTCAGTGGCAGCAAGAAGTACACGATAACCCGCACCTACAAAAACAATCTGAGATTTTTTTGCGGACATATGGCTTGGCACCGAGATTTAGAGGGCCAATCTATCTCGCATGCATTTCGTATCACGGTGCAAGTTCGGCGTACTTCTGATCAAGCTTTGCAAAGAACTTCCGTATATCGGCAACCAAGAGATCGGGCTGCTCCAGAGCCGCGAAGTGTCCGCCCTTCGGCATGCCAGTTTTTTGTACTATGTTGTGTGTTTGAGTAATCCAGCTAAACGGCGGGACAGCCACTTCCTTCGGAAAATCCGCATACCCCACAGGAGTCTCCAGGTGTGGCGTCGGCACCATTTCCTCTCTGGTGAGCCGGTCCTCACGATAAATTCGCATGGCGGAGCCGATCGTGCCGGTCGCCCAATAGAGCGTAACATCGGTTAAAAATGTGTCGCGATCCACAGCCGTGAGAAAATCGCCGTTGTTGTCCGTAAGCAGTTGAAATTTGCCAATCATCCAGGCCAGCCACCCCACTGGGGAGTCAGTAAGGGCGTAGGCAAGGGTCTGCGGTTCACTGGCCTGGAGGAAAAAGAAGCTGCTCTCTTCCCGGTCAAAGTAGGAATACCGTTTCCGCTCAGCATCGCTCATTTTCGCAACGGCTTCCTGGTTCGGCGGTGCCACGTAAATCAGGTTCAGATGCAACCCGATCACGTGCGTAGGCGCCTGGTAAGCCATGTCTTGGGCTATTGCCGAACCCCAGTCACCACCCTGAATGCCGTACTTGGAATAGCCCAAACGATCCATCAGAACAACTAAAGCCTTCGCCATACGCTGTGGGCCCCAGCCACGGGTTGTGGTGGGTCCGGAATATCCAAAGCCAGGAAGCGAAGGAATGATAACGTCAAATGCCGGGCTATTTTTGTCCTTGGGATGGGTGAGCGGCCCAATGAGCTTCTCAAACTCCAAAATCGAGCCGGGCCATCCGTGAATCAGCATCAACGGTATGGCGTCGGGGCGGGGAGAGCGCTGATGGATAAAATAAACCTGCTGTCCATCAATTTCCGTTGTGAACTGGTCAAACTGATTGATCTTCGCTTCTTGCGCACGCCAGTCGTAGCCGTTCTGCCAATAGTCCGCGAGTTCCCGAACCTTCTTGATGTCGGCGCCGTACTCCCAGGTCGTGCCCGGAAGTTGATCGGGCCAGTTGGCTTCCGCCAAACGGCGGCGAAGATCAATTAGAACACGGTCGGGAACATGCATTTTGAACGGCCGGATTTGGACAGGTTCCGGCTTCGCCGGCGGTTGCGTTTGTCCCAGTGCAATCGCAGAGAGTAAAAACAACGCGGCCAGCAGAAGCCTCCCGCACTGCCAGACTGTCCTTTTCGCTTTCTCGAATCCAGTTGCCATCTGCTCCTGTGTCACTCAATGATTCCCGAGGCTGCACTCAAATGGCCCTCCTTACATCTGATCCGGAGTTCCATCTGACCACACGCCTGTGGGAACGACGAAATTGTCCATCGGTTCCGGGTTACCTAGGAACTGTGGAGTTAGAAATATCGGAGAGTTCGGGAATTTAAACGAGACATGGTTTGAGTCGTCTATCGGATTTGCGCCCCATGCTGCACCGTCCATGAGCGGCGTGTAAAACATGAGATGGGCCATGTTGTGCCCACCACCATCATTAAGATATGCATCTTTCGACATCATGTAGCACATCGCCCCGGCCTCGAGAGCGGGCAATTCTTTTTTTTCGATCGCGGTCTTAATACTTTGCTCGATCTCAGCTTTCGATTTTCCCGCCAAGACTAATTTTGTCCTGAAGTAGGTGTACGGCACGACCGTACGCGCGGCCGGGGGATTGAAGCACTCCGCGCCGCGAGTCTTAGGGCTCCAAAACTCTGGGCTGTTGAATGAATTCATCCAACCGCGCTCAACAATGCAGATAAAGCCGTTCTTGCCTTCGACCGTCGTTTCGTAGCCATTTTTCCCTAGGATTACAACCGTGGCATCGCGGGAAATGGATGACGGCGCCGCGCTTCGCGCCAAGGCGATCTCGGCGTCTCGATCCATCAGATACTTTTCAATCGGAGCCATGCTCGGATACGGATTCTTGGCGTCCTGTGCCTGGGGGTTCCGGGCTGTACTCAGGGAAAGAGCCAGTGCCAAGGCCCACGATGCCATCATCTTAACTGTCTCTCGTTTCATCCGGTTCTCTCCGGGAATCCTTGTGATGCAGATTTTGTGATGCCGAATTAATATCTAGCTCCAAATCCACGATCGTCGAGCACCGTTGATCGGCTGACGCTTCCTTTCCCTCCCTGCGACTCGACGTAAGCTCTTCTTGTGCCTCCGCATAACAATCTGTAATCATCGTTATCACGAGGCATACCGTTCGATGAGTTGAGCCACAGCATCGGGCTGCTCATCCGCGACGTAATGTACGCTGTTCTCGATGACTTCGATCTTGACGTTTGCGCACCCGTGCGCTCGCAACGCATCGGCAAAGCTGGGCATGAGCTTCTCGAAAGGCGAGTTTTTGCCCGGAGCTAGTACCAAGGGCACGCTGATGGCGCTTTGTTGCGCCGCATTGAATTCCTCATTCGCGGGAAAGGCCCGATAGATCTCCAACGCCGCACGCAGATGTTCGGGAGCGGCATATGCCCGGGCGTAGCGAGCGACATCCGCATCGCTGAAAGTCTCGGAATCGAGAAAATGGCGCAGATAAATGGCTTCGCGACCGGCAAGGAGTTGCTCCGGCAGGCCCGGCGTCTGCTGAAAATTGATATGCCAAGTGATGCGATTGGCTTTAACCGCATCCCACGGCCCAAGGCCTGGCAGCGGTGCGTCAAGCATCATCACCCCGCGGCTCGTCTCCGGATGACGGCGGGCGAAGGCATACGCAACCATGCCACCGATATCGTGCCCGACCACGTAAACGTGCTCCAAATGCAGATGTTCCGCTAGCTGGTGAACGTCTTCTGCCATATTCGCAGCATCGTAACCACCGGCCGTCGCAGCAGAGCCGCCTATGCCGCGCAGGTCAACTGCCACGACTGTGAATTGCTTCGCCAACTGAGGCATGATGCGGTGATATGCGTACCAGTCTTCCGGAAAACCGTGCAGCAAGATGACGGCGGGCCCAGCCCCGCCGCGCACGTAGTGGAGTGTTGCTCCGTTCACTTGTGCGGTATCGGAGACGAATCCACTTTTTAGCGCCGCCACCGCCGGATCTGCCATCTGCTTGGGCGATGACTGGCAATGAATGGCGACGCATGCAACCACTACAAAACCCGCCGAAGATTTCCAGGCCCTCGGTCCGTAATTCTTCGCGAGCGCGGGAATCCGCTCTTCCAGCCCGCGATTCTGGAGCTTTGCGCCGCATTCCTTGTCATCGTGAAATCTCGCTCTTGGGCATGATTGTGAGACCGTTCGACATATCCTGCGAATGAAGTTCGTCAAGAAAAAGATGCACGAGGTTATCTGGCTATAGCTGGAGTGCGGGGTTCGAGGAATATTAAGGTTTCTCCCTTCGGTTGCTGGCAATTCTGGGTCACGTCGATATTCGACGTGACCCATGTTGTCCCGCACAATCTCGGGCCTTGCGCCAGCGCAATATCTAGCCGGAGGGTGCGCAAGCTCCAAAAAAGCCCTTTCATCGGCCGATTTGGCCAAGTCCGAATCTCTGCGAAGAGTGGCAGGCATTCGCGGGCACAGTGGAATGCGGGTTTGTACGTGCGAAATCTGCAACCGACTCGCCGATCTCCTCGCTTGCAGGGGTTAATAGAATGGCGTGGATCTTGCCCGTATCCGGCCCGGTGAGCACCGTTGCCATGCCTGAGATTTGTCCGCGCTCGTTGATATTGCTGGCCGCGATGATGAAGAGGTTGGAATCCCTGGAAATGAGCGTGTTCAGGTCGGTCATCACATTGTCCTGCCAGATGAAGCCACGGGACCAGCCGACGGAGTTGAAGGTGCTTCCCACCACCTGGCCCCGGTTGTTGATGCCTGTGGCAAAGGCGGCACCATCTCCCGGCAGAATGCCGAGGCTTGTGACTGCGCTGTGTGCGCCGTTCTGCCAAAGAGAGGCAACGATGGTTGTGCCGGTCGAGACATACCCCACAACTTGGCCGTGGTCATTAATGGCGTAGGAGTCATTTCCATCGAATCCGAGGTCTGGAAGCTGGAAGGCAGTGTCGTTTTCCCACAATACGGCGTGGGTCGCTATGTTGCTGCAGTTTCCCGAGGAGCCTACGGCCTGGCCTTGATCGTTCAAGCCTTGTACGAAGCCGTCTGGGTCGCCATCCACCGTAGGAAGAGGTCGGACTTCGCCTTTTTCCCACAATACCGGCGATATGATCTTTCCGGGCTTGCTGGGCGGGCATCCGGAGTCCTGGACCGTCGTTTCTGAAATGCCTACTATTTGTCCGCGGTTATTGATAGCGCTGGCCTGCCCGTTATTTCCGCCCAGCGTCGGGAGGGCCACTATGTGGCCGTGTCGCCAATAAAACCCACGACACGTAAGTTTTGTGCCAAAGGCGCAAAAGTCTTCACCGTCTGGATCTGGAACGGATGTTTCGGCCAGACCGACAGCTTCCCCGCGATCGTTGATCCCGCCATAGTTGGTCCAACTGTTCTTTCCTCCAAGCGTGCCGAGGTCGATGTTGAGTCCGTAGATGCTTATTACCGCGCGGCCACTTGCAACGGTCGTGGAGGTTGAAGTGATGGGCGGGTTTACAACCCCATCCATGTTCTCTGCCCAGCCTTGATTATTGAGTCCCATGACCATGCTGAAGTTGTCCGTGCTTTTGTTAAGGCCCAAATCGGTAATCTTGTAGCTCTGTTGAGCGAACACATTGCTGGCGCAAGCCAGAACAATCGTCGTAACACACAGTATCCAGAAACTCCGTAACTGTTTAATCATCCTCATATCCTTTCTTTCCTCCGGTAATGTCGTCGCGCCTGAATCACGTTCGCTCAAGCTTGGGCGTCGCGTTGGTTAACTCCGCAGCGTCGATTTACATCGACCTTCGAGCAGTGTTCAGAGCCTAGCTCAATGAACTTGACCTGCCAGAGCGAATCTGCCGGTCGATTGAGAAATGCGATGAGCCGAGGGTTTCGTGCGCCAGGCCGTGGAATGCCGATACTCCACCTAGGCTAAAATGCAATGCATGAATCGAGAGAATGTCCTGAATTTGCGGTCATTTTGGCAGATCCAGATCGTTGGGTGGTGCTGCTTCTATCTCTTCAACCTTTTGGAGTCCATTCATAACTTCTTGACTCAGCGTGTGTCGATCTGGGAACAGACGGTGCCTATTTTCTTCATGTTCCTGGGAAGTTGCGCGCTGCGTCCTTTTTGCCGCCGGCTGCTGCGACAGTCGCAGTCATGGATCGCTTTTGAATTGAAATCAGCCGCGGCAGCCATGGTTACATCGATTCCCGTAGCCGGCGCAGCCTGCCTCATTTTGGAATCCTTCGAGCACGTACCCTGGCACGCTTTGGTTGCAGTTTCGATGTGGTCCTGTTTCATTCTCTTTATCTGGTGCAGTTTGTATTTCAGCATTAAGCAATGGCAGCAATCGAGCGAGGAGAGGGAGCGGCTGCTTCGCGCCGAGTCCGAGATCAGAGAGGCGCGCCTGCTTGCACTTCGTTATCAGTTGAATCCACACTTTCTATTCAATTCGCTCAATGCCGTCTCCACTCTCGTTCTGGATGGAAATGGGCCTGCGGCTACACGGATGCTGGCGCAGATCGGAGATCTTCTGCGCACAAGCCTGGATTCCGAAGTCACAGCGGAGGTGACGCTTTCTCAGGAACTGGCCTTTACCGAAGGGTACCTGGCGATCGAGCAAACAAGGCTGGGGGAGCGGCTAAGAATCGATATCGCTGTTCCATCGGAAACGCGGGATGCCCTAGTGCCGAGTATGTTGCTGCAACCGCTGGTTGAGAACGCAGTGCGCTATGGAGTGGCGCCATTGATCGAAGGTGGGTGGATTACGATCAAGAGCGCGCTCGATGCCGACAGGTTGCGAATTGTCGTCGGGAACTCCGGACGGCGTGAGGGCGAGCAGAAGAAGAATGGAAATGGAATCGGTCTCGGAAACACGGCGGAGCGCCTGAAAACACTTTACGGGGCGAATTTTGAGTTCTCGCTTGGGTGGCCTGAAGCCGGCGGTTGCGAGGTCGTGCTGGAATTGCCGTTACGCAGGACTCGGAACCTGCTGGAGGTTTCACCGTGCGTGCTCTGATCGTCGACGACGAGCCTTTGGCGCGCCGCGGCGTCGTTCTCAGGCTGCGTAGATTTAGAGATGTTGAGATTGTCGGAGAATGCGGAGATGGGCAATCCGCGGTGGAGAGCATCCTGGAACGATCTCCCGATGTTGTGTTCCTCGACATTCAGATGCCGGGTATGGACGGTTTTGAGGTTCTGCGCGCCCTGCCTGTTGAAGGCCTGCCCGCAGTCATTTTTCTAACAGCGTATGAGCAACATGTTTTGCGGGCATTCGATGTTCATGCGCTGCATTACCTCTTGAAACCTGTGGACGACACACGCTTCGCGACGGCGGTCAGTCGAGCTCGGGATCTGGTAGATTCCGCATTAAAGGCCGACATGGCACAACGGGTCATGAAAATGCTGGACCGCACCTCAGATGGATTCGCGGCCCGGTTTACGGTGCAAGCTGGATCCCGCATTCAAATCGTCATTGCGGAAGATGTTGAGTGGATTGGGGCGGCTGGTGACTATGTTGAACTCCACGTCAACGGTCGTTCTTACCTGTTGCGCGAGACGATGGCGTCTCTCGAACAGAGGCTCGACCCGGCAAAGTTTATCCGCATACACCGCTCCCGAATTGTGCAGTCCAAAGGCATACTGGAGCTGCGATCCATCGAGAACCGCGAGTTCACGGTGAAGCTTTCGGACGGCTCGGAGCATCGCTCGAGCCGCACCTACGCCGATCGACTTGAGCGCTGGTTGTCATCAGGTAGGATCTGACAAAAATAGGCTAACTCTGAGTCGACTGTCCAACGCCACCCCGGCGAGTTCGGTGGTGGCTGTCATGGCTTACTCAAGTGTGGGCTGCAAGGCGGCAAGGATGATGACGGAGGTTTGCTGGATGACTTCGAGGGATTCGGCCAGCAGCGATGCGTTGCCGTGGTATAGCTGGATGTAATCAGCGGATTTCGTTCCTGTCTCCAGACCTACGGCTTTGCCGATCACAAAGGCGATGGCCTCAGCCTCCGTCTCCCGCACAATCTTTGTTGTGGCCGTACGGCGCTCGGCCTTGTGCAACATCTCGTGGGCCAACTCATGCGCTAAGGTGCTGAATTCTTCGGCCTTCGACTGACCGGGCAGGATGGCGATGCGCCCGCCATAACTCATGCCAAGCGCGGGCGTGATGCGCTCACTAAAGACAAGCTCAATGCCCTGACGCTCAATGAAGGCAATCAGTCGGTAGCGATTCTCGCCTACATCGCCGCTGATCTCGCGCAGTTCGGGAGGGTCCGCGCCTTCTCTCTGCGAAGATCGAATACGTAAGTCGAGCGGAAGCCTACCAATATCTCCGTGTTCTGCTTGGTAATATCCTTCTCGGCTTCCTCGTCCTTTTTGCGGCGAACGCCGATGATGGGGGCAGGATGCGGATGCCTTTCTCGCCCTTCTTGACGGAGCGGCCAAGCTCTTTACACTTCCAGAATCCGGCCACGCGGGTTGCATCGGGCCGCTGGCGGGCAATCTCAAGGATGTTGCCGAAGCTTTATGTTCACTGTCGGACTATGTTGAGTGTGAGATGGAAAGGCTTGCAGGGCGCTGGTTTTCGCGCCCTGCAGTTGACATAATCCGGGTCAGAGGTTGGCGAGAAAATCGAGCAGTATGTCGTCGGGTTTGAATCTGCGGAACTTTTTGCCGACGGGTTGTAATGTGGCGAGGGCCTTCTCCTTGATGGCCAAGTTGGCGTGGAGGTATTCGTTGGTTGTCTCGATGCTCTCGTGTCCGAGCCACAGGGCGATCACGGCGATGTCGACGCCGGATTGGAGCAGGGCCATGGCGGTGCTGTGCCTGAGCACGTGAGGCGATATGCGTTTGGTTTTCAGGCTGGTGCAAGAAGTCTTTGCTTGTTCTACCGTCTTGCGAAGCAGCAGGTGTATAGCGAAGCGCGTCAGCGGTTCGCCTCGAATGCTGGGGAACGCGACGCCCTGTTGCTGGTGGCCGAGTTCGCGGAACCACTCCTTCAATATCCGTGCGGTGCGTGGCCAGAGCGGCACCACGCGTTCCTTGCGGCCTTTTCCGTGCAACTGGACATAGGTTTTCGAGGCGATAGAGACTTGGTTGCGCTGAAGGGCAGCTATCTCGGAGACACGGGCTCCTGTGTTGTAGAGAGTCAGCAGCAGCGCATAGTCTCGCCTGCCGCGCCACTGGGTTCGGTTGATGGATGCGAGGATGGCCTCCATCTCATCCCGCGTCAGGTATGGTCGCACCTGGGTGTCGGCGCGCTTGAGCGGGATGGCGAGTACATGCGTGGCGACGCCGGCGCTGGCTGGATCGCGGAACGCCACCATACGGTAGAAGGAGCGGATGGCGGTCAGGCGCAGGTTGCGCGAGACGACGCTGTTGCCGCGGTTCTTTTCTAGGCCATCGAGAAAGCGGAGAATGATCCCGGCGTCCAGGCTGGCCATGGGTAGAGCGGTGGGACCGATGCCAGTCTCGTGATCGACGAACTGGAGCAGTAGGCGGAAGGTATCACGGTAGCTGGCGATCGTTTGCGGGCTGACGCGGCGTTGCGCGATGAGGTAATCGGTAAAGAAGAACTGCAACAGTGGACCGATAAGAGTGGGAGGTGTCATCGACTCACCTCTTCGTCCGTGTGCCGGCGCTCAAAACGCGCGGAGGCTTCGAGGAGCAACTCGGGTGTGCTGCTCACATACCAGTAGGTGTTCTCCGGGCCGAGATGGCCGAGGTAAACGGCGAGATGGGGCAGGAGTTGTTGCACCTCTCTTCTCTCGCGATGCCAGAGGGTGAGCCTGTTGACGGCAAAGGTGTGACGGAAGGAATGCAGGGATGGTCCGCGTTGGCCGGGCATGGCCTGGATGCCGGCGAGGCGGAGCAGCCTGACAAATGCCAATCGCTGGGAGTTATAGTCGAGCCGTCCTCCCTTGCGGTTGATGAAGAACGGTTGAACCTGCCTGCCGCGAAGTACCTCCGTCCTCTTGCTCCGATAGATGCGCAGATGCTCTGCTGTCGATGGATGGAGAACGACATAGCGCGACTTGCCGAACTTGCTCTCGTGAATGAGCAAATGGGGTGGGGTCGCATCGAGCCTTGCATCTTCCATCGTCAGGCCGATCGCCTCTCCGATGCGCAGGCCGGTGCTGGCAAGCAACCCAAGCAAGGTGAAGAAGGTGAGCGGACGCATGTCGCCGCACGGACGTACCTGCGCAACGGCATCGATCAGGCGGACGATGTCTTGATCGGAGAACAGGTGTGGGGTCCGCCTGCGGTAGAGTGGCTTGAAGATGTTGTCCGGGATCTCTGTCGCCGGTTCAAAGACGCGCACTTGCAGGAGAAAAGCGCGGGCAACATAAAAGCGCCGCTGATCCCGATACGGATGCTGACGATCCGATCCGACCGCAACCCAGTCGAGGAGAACCGAAGAGCGAATCGGCCACGGGTCACCCTGTTCGTGCCAGTAGGCGATGAAACTTCGCAGCAGTTTTTCCCTGTGCTTCAAGCCACGGCGATCCCGGCCGTTCCGATGTGGATCGCGTCTGGCTACGGCTTGCCGGAGCGCGAGAAACTCTTCTGCGAAGGCGGACAATGCGGCAAAGTTCATCGTGCACCTCCGGGCCATGGCAGCGCCACCTGCTTCAACGCCTCCAGGTCGAGCTTGGCGTAGATCAGTGTGGTCGTGATCGACTTGTGGCCGAGAACATCGGAGACAGCCTTGAATGTGGCTCCCTTGCCGATCATCTCTGTCGCCAGCGCATGGCGCAAAGAATGAGGTCCGCGATCCCGGATGCCGGCGCGCTGGAACAGATAGTAGATGCAGTTCCTGACATAGAACTCATAGCGCTGTTCCGGTACCGGCGGCTTGCGCGTGGGATCGAAGAGACGTACTGGCCGCCGATGCAGGCTGCGCAAATAAGCCACCAGAGCTTCACCGACATCCTGAGCAAGAGGCAGCGTGCGAACCCGAGCGGTCTTGGCACTACGCACCTTCAGGTTGCCGGAGCTCCAGTCGATATCTCCAGGGACAAGGCTGGCCACCTCTTCCGTGCGCAATCCAAGGCGCAGAAAGAGCAGGAACAGCGCCCGATTACGCAGGTCGCGCGGCTTCGATCCCTCACTCACGGTCCAAAGTGCGTCTACCTGCTGCTGCGTTAGTCCGCGTGGAAGTTGTACATGCTGCCGGTTAGCAATCGAAGGCAGAGCAGCATCCCAGCCGCCTGGGATATGTTCGTGAGCCGCCAGATAGCGTAGAAAACTGCGGAGCACCATCAGCCACACACGTTGCGTCGCGCGGCTCGTCAGCCGTTGGAACTCGGTGGTGACAAACTGCACGACATCGCCAAAACAAAACTTGCTCCAAGCAATATCGCCAGTCGGAAAGCTGGAGCACAACAGCATGTGAACCACATGGCGATGAAGGTTGCGCGTGGACTTCGATAGGCCACGGATCTTGAGCAGGTGGGCGTCGTACTGCGCCACACAATCCGAAAACGAAACAACGACAGAGCTTCGATCTGACATGAGAACTTCCCCTTCCGGCCAGTTGCCGGTAGGAAGAAGTCTGACCGCACTATGTTAAGCACCGCAACGCGCATCGGCAGTAATCACGTGCCTTCCGCCTGTCCATAGGCATCCGCTCAACATAGTCCGGCAGATGACATAAAGCTTCTTATGTTAAGCACAACATAAGAAGCTGTAATTGTGAAAGCGGCTCATCGCGCTGAGGTAGGCGGTGAGAGTTTCGGAGTGTCTCGCTTCTAGCTGCTCGATGAGGGCTTGTACGTTGGCGGCGATGACTTCTTTCGCCGTCTTGGGCTGGCTGTTGCTGGTGGTGGCTGCGCTGCTCATGGTGTTTCTCCTTTGCAGTTGCTTTTGCTTTTCATGCCGTGCGCGGCATGTACCTCACATGCCGGACGCCACGTGGCGAACGCGGGGGGTAGCAAGTGCAAGGAGAGGGGGATCACTCACCCTTGGAATGGAGGGCGGCGGGAATGGAAAGGGCGGAGCGTAGCGGAGGGCTGCACAAGCGCAGCGCGGAAGCCTAGTGAGGGTACCGGGACGTTGTTTACCAAGTACTCAGTACGCTCACTAGGGAGACTCCTTGCGCGCGCGAGGGGCGGAGCCCTTGAGTAGGTCTGTCTTCCGCTTGGGTGCGCCTCAGCGCACATGATTTTCAGGGTCGCGTTGCGGCAGGAACAGGCCGCAGAGATGGGAAGCGGAAGACGCCAGCGGCGGCTGGAGCGAGGGAGCTCCTTCCTCCCCAAACCTGCGATTATCCAATTTTGATAAAGGTAATCGGCGACTCTAAAAAGAAGGAATGCAAAGTTGTTTGAACAACTAGGTATACTCTAGCCGCCGCAGGGCATAATGATTTTGGGGCGCAATTTCCGCTTTTCTGAAGGGCCACAGAATCGATTTTCAAATGACTAGCTACTTTCCGTCGCGAAATGGCTGAATTTGGGACGACTTGGCTTTGCGCGGGGATGAAGCTATAGTTTTTGCCCGCTGCTTCCGCAGAGCGGAGAGTGGCGATTCTGATGGTCTTAAGTGCGGGCTTCCGCCAGGGCCTTGCCCAGGTTGATTACGTTGTCCGCCAGCACGCCCATGCCGACCCATCGCTTCATTCCCTCCATGCCGGGATAGCGGCAGCGGCTGAGTCCATGGCGACGTTTGAGCACGCTGATACGTCCTTCACAGCCGGTTCTCCAAGCTTGTGCCTTTTTGAACCACGGAGCTTTCTCCAACTTCTTTCTCTCTGCGCTGCGGGTCTGCCGATTGGGTACCGCCACCCATGGCACACCCTTGTCTTTGACCGCTCGTTCCTGAGCCTGACTGTAGAAGCCGGCATCGGCGGTGACCAGGCGAGGAACTCTGCCTAACTTATTCTGTTGCGCCTCGATGGCTGGCAACAGCAACTCCCGGTCGCTGGGCCTATGCT
>Ga0206878_10201_pt1 | contig 24855 bp, 22 predicted proteins | sample Alteio_BWOrgCont_8_FD_152621 | JGI IMG/M metagenome (GOLD analysis project Ga0206878, IMG submission 152621) | Enriched cells from forest soil in Barre Woods Harvard Forest LTER site, Petersham, Massachusetts, United States -... | ecosystem: Environmental > Terrestrial > Soil > Temperate forest >... | reverse complement strand
GCCTCGGTCTCCCGCCTGCACCTGGAAACGCGCGCGGGAGAAGCCTCGGCCGGCACCATCCTCGAAATCAACGGCGGCAAGATGGCGCGCGTCGAAGAAGCCGGTCTCCCTGAAGGAACCTCCATCACCGTCCGCGATCTCTTCTTCAATACTCCCGCCCGCAAGAAATTCCTCAAAGCAGAATCAACCGAACTCTCGCACATCGCCTCGCTGGTTACCCACTATGCGCTGGCTCATCCGGAAAAACATTTTGAATTGCATTCCGCCACCAATGCCATGCTGGTTGCCCCGCCCGTAGCGGGATACAGTGAGCGCGTCTATCAGGTCTTCGGCAAGGAAACTCTCGATCAGTTGATTCCCGTCGCGGCCGTGCAACCCCTGGAGCGCATAGGCCTGCCCCAACCTCCGCCGTGGCGACGCCAGAAAGAACAGGAAGAAGACGAGAATGGCAATGCTGCCAGTCCGCCCGAGCCCGGCGAGATGCGCCTCCACGGCTTCGTTTCGAAACCCGAAATCCAGAAGCTGAATCGCAATTCAATCTTCATCTTCGTCAACGGACGCCTCATTCGGGACCGCCTCGTCCAGCACGGGTTGACGGAGGCCTATCGCAACATAATCCCGCCCACGGTCTATCCCGTGGTGCTGCTGTTTCTCGAGCTGCCGCCGGGCGAGGTCGACGTCAATGTTCATCCCTCGAAAACAGAAGTCCGCTTCCGGCAACCGAGTGTCATGCACGACTTCGTTCGCGACACCGTGCGCGCCGCTCTGATGAAGGCCCGCCCCGCGCCCCAGTTCACCACCGAGATTCACGCCCACGCCACCGCCGGCTCCGGCCTCACCCCTGGTTCAAGAGAATTAAGTTCAAGAGAATTAGGTTCCAGAGAGTGGGAACCGCCCTCCGACCTGGCCTCCGCATCGGGCGCGCCAGCGCGGGCGTTCTACGATCCGGCGGGCGGCGCAGGATTCGCTCTGCAAGCGCCCACCGCTCCGCCCATTTCCGCGCGCTTCCAGTTCGAAGGCGGAATCGCGGTCGAGGCCAACGCCGCAATCCCGGTAGCCCGAGGACTGGAAAGCCGCTTTCCCGAAGCGATTCCAGAGACCATTCCAGATAACGGGTGCGCCCCCGCTCTCGAGACCCAGGAAGAAGACGCTACCCTCGCCGCGCTCTCCACCCTCCGTCCTCTGGGACAAATCCGCAATTCATTCATCCTCGCAGTCAATGAAGATGGCTTATGGATCGTCGACCAGCACGTCGCCCACGAGCGTGTCTTGTTTGAGCGCATCCTGCGGCAACGCACTGCACAAAAAGTAGAAAGCCAGCGCCTACTGATGCCGATCGTGCTCGAGCTCTCGCCCGCACAGCAAGCCGTCTTTACCGAGATCGCCGACGAACTCCAGCGCAACGGCTTCGAGGCCGAACCTTTCGGCGCCCGCAGCGTAGCCGTGAAAGTCGCCCCAGCCGGCGTGGACGCAGCCGCGGTCGAGCACATGCTCCACGAACTCCTCGACCAGATCTCGCGCGAAGAGCAATCCCTGAACCTGGAAAAGATTCGCGCCCGCATCGCCGCCTCCATCGCCTGCCACGCCGCCATCAAGGTCAACATGCCGCTCGAGCAAAATAAAATGGACTGGCTCCTCGCCGAACTCGCGAAAACCGACCACCCCATGTCCTGCCCCCACGGCCGGCCCGTCGTACTGCGGTATTCTGTAAAGGACATTCAGAAGGCGTTCAAGAGAATCTAGCTTCCAGCCATCAGCTTTCAGAAGAGAAACAGTGGGAGCGGCGGTTGCGCTTCGCCGAAAGCCGGAAGCCGAGTTTATGACCGAATCCGATCTCCAGCAACTCCGCAGTGAAAAGTGGCGCCTCAATGGCAAGCCCATCCGCACCGTCGAAGAGGCGCGCGCCTTCGTCGAGGCCGTGGGGTTCTGTCTGATGTATCCGGTCCGCCCCACCATGCCGGTGCCCACGTTCATCGGAGCCTTCGTCGGTTCCGACAATCGTCTCCCCACCTGGCAGCATGCCTACTCTGATCCGAGAGCGCTCGCTGCGACCGATCTGATGGTTCGCCTGCTGCGCGAGCGCGCGGCCTACGAGGCAAACCTGTTCGACGAGAACAACGCGTTCCTGGTTGCGGCTTCCGCGTTTCCTTACTTCTATGCCCTGGTCGGTGAGCGCAATCCCAAACTAGCGCCCAAGCAGGGACCGCGATCCCCCTACTCCCCGCTCGCCTGCGACGCCTTCGAACTGATCCGCCGCGACGGTCCCATTTCCAAACAGAAGCTGCAGGAAGCGCTGGGCGGAAGCGTCTCGTTAGCCGCGCTCGATAAGGCGCTCGGCGAATTGTTAGCCAAGTTGCGCATCACCCGCGTCGACTACAAACCCGGCGAAGGCTCGTTCTGGGATCTCCTCTACCGCTGGTCTCCCGACGCCGTCCGCGAAGGCGTCGGACTTTCGGTGCAGCAGGCACTCTCCGCTCTACTCTCGAAATATCTCGACTGCGTGATCGCTGCGGAGCAGACTGATCTCGAAACCTTCTTCGGAAATTTCGTGGCCCGCTCCCGGGTGAAAGAAGCCGTAAACGCCCTGCTGGCGGCCCGAGAATTGAGCTTCGTCCACGTCAGCGGACGGTCGATGCTGCAGATCACCCCCGCGAAGGAACCGGTTGCGGCTTCCGTCAGGCCGCATCGCGCCTCGAAGTAAGCCGCAGGCCCGATCAACCGGCTTTCTTAACCTGGCAGCGATTGTGCCAGTGCACAAATAATTTCCTCAGACGCTGGCCGATGTGTGCGGGATTGCAGACACGACTGTCGTTTCTATCTCCGCCAGCATTTAGACCGCTATCCTCGGTTCGAAGTTGCGGTTCACGAACAGCCTATACTCAGTTTCCGGCCAGCCTGAGTCGACGATACTGTGATAGAAAATCACCCACATCGGCGCTGACGTCGATTCATCAGCCCACACTTCCTCAATCCGCAACGTTCTCCGCGCCGGTGGCTGCGGATTGCTCCAAACGATCTCCAACATGATGCCCCTCCCCCCACTTGTCCGGGCTTGCAACCGGACCGCCGCATTCCAGGGGGCAGGTTCGCCCCGCTGTGCTCTGCGTCACCGCACCGCCTCTGTTTCCTGGCATCGGCAAAGCGTTTTACATTGTTAAAATTACTTTCAACGTATGCCATATTTGACGCGGCACCCGGCGAGAAAGAGAGGCCCCAACCGTCATATCTTTGTTAAAGGATTGTCTTCAGAAGCTGACAAAGAGTGAACCTCCGGCGCATGCCAACTGAACGCCGCAATCTCCCCACCGTGTACAATCGTCTACTCGCAGAATGAACCACCACTCCCCACGCAAACTGATCATCGCTATCGACGGTCCGGCGGGTGCGGGCAAGAGCACCATCGCCTCTCGCCTGGCGCGCAAGCTCGGCTACGTCAACCTTGAGAGTGGCGCCATGTACCGCGCCCTGGCGCTGAAAGCGATCGACCATGACATCTCGTTCGATGACGAACCCGCGCTGGTAAAACTGGCCGAGCAATCGCGCACTCAACTTGAGCCGACCGTAGGTGGGAACCGCACTCTGCTCGACGGCCGCGACGTCTCCTCGCGCATCCGCGAGCGCGACGTCACCGAAGCGGCCTCGCGCGTCTCCGTCCATCCCGGAGTGCGCGCATGGATGGTGGCCCGTCAGCGGGAAATGGGCGCAGGCGGCGGGGTGGTCATGGAAGGCCGCGACATCGGCACAAAGGTTTTTCCCGATGCCGACTTGAAAATCTTTTTGGACGCCGACCCGGTAGTTCGCGAGCAGCGCCGCATGGAACAACAAAAGATAAAGGGAGAAGTGGCTGCCAGCGTAGCTGCCGACTTGCGCGAACGGGACCACCGCGACCGCACCCGCAAAACCTCTCCGCTGCAGGCGGCGGCAGACGCGATTGTTATCGACTCCACAAGTCTCGGCGAAGATGAAGTGCTGGCGCGAGTGGAAGAGTTGGCGACTTCTCGGCTCAAAAAATAGTTGGCGCTGGTTATGGTTCCGGCCTGGCTATGCCCTCAAATCCAAATCAAAAAATTGCAGATCGAATCTTCTTAATTCCCTGGAATCAGCGACTTGCGAGGCCTCCATCTGCATCGAATCCGACTAAAATCTTGAATCAAAAGGCAATAATATACTTGCCGAATCAGACAAACAAGAGCACAATTCAGGAGGTGGAAGCTCTCACGACGAGAGCGACGGGAATCGCGCGCCCTATGGGGGTGTACGATGATCGACGCCTCCATTTGGAAGGAGTATCACATGAGTGGCCCTGAGCGTGAGTATCTGGATGCATATCTGGCCAACAGGAAACAAAAGACCGACCCCGATCTCCCAGACGATGTATTTTTTGCGCGGTTTTGCATAGCGCAAATTCTCAAGCCAAGAGACCTTGATATAGACCAGTTGGCAAGCGGGTACACCGACGGAGGTCGCGATGGCGGAGCCGATGCTATCTATTTCTTCGTAGCGGGCAAGCTCGTCTCCGACGATATGAAGTCCGCTGAGGTTCTGGATTTTGAGGGCCTCACAATGTCATTGCATATCATTCAGGCAACAAGAAGCCCACACTTCACCAAGGAGCAGATCAGAAAGCTAGAAGACCTCAGTCGTGACTTACTTGATTTACGAAACGAAGTCGATGATAAAGCCCATCTCTATAACGATGAGGTAAGGGGGGCGATTCGGAAATTCCGTAGCTGGTGGCGAGATCTGAATATGAAGCTGCCTTCTCTTTCCATACATTTTCACTTTGCAAGCAAGGGGGACGATGTTCATCCAGATGTCGCAATGCGTGCCGACGAACTAAAGAATGTCATCAAGGAGTTCTACGCCTGTGAGTGTGAAGTGCGTTTTTACAATGCAAAGACGCTGTTGGAGATGGCCAAAAAATCCCGCCGTGATCCGGTGGAATTGAAATTCATAAAGCAGCTCGCCTCCGACCACTGGGGAAATGCGTTCGTTTGCTTGGTGAGGCTAAAAGACTACATAAGCTTGATCACTACTCCCATGGGGGACTTGCGCGACTATATTTTGGAGCCAAACGTTCGGGGCTATTTAGGCTCCAAGGGAGTCAACGCAGAGATTCTCAATACGCTGTTGTCTGGCTCAAAAACAGAGGAGTTCTGGTGGTTAAATAACGGCGTAACCATTACGGCATCGCAGATTAAGCCTGGAATTAGTTCGATGGTTCTCAAGGATGCGCGGGTCGTGAATGGGCTCCAGACATCTCGCGAGATGTATCACTATTACCAGCAGAAGCGTAAGGCCGCGAATGCAGACGAGCGGCACATCTTGGTTAAAGTGATTGAGGCTGAAAAGAAAGCATCGCGAAACATAACCAAAACGACTAACAATCAAACAAAGGTAGACGCGATTTATCTTCGCACGACTACTGATGACATTCACGACAAGATCGAGGCAGCCTTACCGAGTTTCGGTTTCTACTATGAGCGCGTAAAAAATCAATATTACGATGATGATAGTATTCCTCGCGCTCAGATTGTGACGCTTGAATATCTCACCCGCGCCTTAGTCGCAATATTAATGCAGCACCCAGAGCAAGCCAGAGGAAGTCCGGGCCAGTTTGTGCAAAAGCACTACAGCAGAATATTTAGTCACACGAGCAAGCCAGAAGTGTTTGGGCATACGGTTCAATTGATGAAACGGGTGGATGACTTCATAGCCTCGCGCGTGGAGGCAAAGACTGATCGCGCCAATCTCAGATACTATCTAGCCCTCCACGCGATATGCACAGCCACGCGCCGGAGCAGTATTCAGCGGGCGACAATAGCAAAGTTGAGGCCAGAAAAGGTATCAGACGAGGTCCTAGCGTGGTCGTTGGCGCGCGTGCAGAGTTCTTACGAGCGAATCAGGGCGCGGGGAATAGTGCCAGACCTAGTTTCCAAGGGTGGTGATTTTATTGCCGAAGTGAAAAAGGAACTGGAAGCGAAATACCCACCGAAGCACAAGAGGGACGAGGAGATGAAGCGCACATTGTTTTCTGAGGCCGAGCAAGCATCATGACCGGGAATCGATCATCCGACTTCGACAACTTTGACCGCACAATGCGCAAACTGATGAGCGTTACGCATAGCGAGATAAAGGCCGAATTGGACAAAGAAAAACTTGTAAAAAAGAAAAAGCGGAAAGCTAAGAAGCCTTCCGCTTCGGGCCGCGTACCAGACGACGGGGGTTAAAAAGGTTCCGGCGTAGCGCCTTCGCGTTCTTCTGTCTTGCCCGTTAGTTCGGCATATGTGAGGCGCTTGTTGGCGAACTGCGGTAGTGCCAGCGAGAAGCGCTCAGAGGGAGTGATTGGAGTTCCATCCGCGTGCTTGCGATTGTTGTACCGGAAAACTTGCTCATCGACGTAACGCTCAAGATGAAAAGGCTCGACGGCAACGTAAGTTCCCTTAAGGCCGCGTTTCAGGAGCGACCAGAAGTTCTCCATGCCGTTAACGTGTACCTGACCGCGAACGTAAGCCTCGGTCTTGTTGACGATCTCATGCACGAAACGCCATTGAACACCTTGCATGTAAGCTACCGCATCATCGGTATAGACCTTGGTTCCGTACTTCACCTGTTTCAGAATCTCAGCTTGCAGAGTCTCGCGCTTTACATTCGGCATGACCTTTGCACGCACCTGTCGCGCTGTGCGATCAAGAATGCCCTGTACTACAGTTTTTCCCTTGGGGCCGCCCTGTGCGTCATACCGGGCAGCGCGGTCACGGTGCATATTCTTTTTTTGGCCGCCAATGAAAGTCTCGTCAACCTCAATCTCGTTATCCGGGCCGCCGAGCTTTGGATTGCGTCGCCCGAACTTCTTGGCATTCAGGGACAGGCCAAAGCGAATTCGATGCATCATGAACCATGCCGACTTCTGGGTGATTCCCAGATGGCTAGCAACCTCGTAAGAGCTAATGCCATTCTTGCAATTCGACAGCAGCCAAACAGCGGTGAGCCACTTATCCGCAGGAATCGGGGAGTCCTCCATTACGGTGCCGACCTTCGCGGAGAACTGGCGCTTGGGATGTACGCTCTTGCATTGCCACTTGCGCTGATTCTTGAGGAACACCACATCAGTGCGGCCACAGGTAGGGCAGGTCACTACGCCATCGGGCCAGCGAAGCCGAATCATGTAGGCCAGAGCGTTATCAGGATTGCCGAAATAGCGGATAGCCTCTTGCAAGGTCTTTGGTTGCTTGTGGTTGGCGTCCATGCAAGAAAGATAGCAAAATGTATTTGATTTGTCAAGTATATTATTGCCAATCAAAAGAACTTATCCGCAAAATATTGGATTGACTGGGCTTAGCAGTTCCTATTCGGTTGTCAAGGAGCGTGTAGAGATTTGGATTCAGTATCAGGCGAATCGGGAGTGAGGCGCAAGGTTAGATGTCACAAGGTGGCTGTGGATTTCTTTGGCTCGGCTACGCGGATTCTTGTGCAGTCCATTACTCCCTCGTTTTGCGAATTGCGATCCCCAACTCCTTTAACTGCGCCTCGCTCACCGGCGTAGGCGCATCCACCATCAAATCCACGGCCCTCGCAGTTTTCGGGAACGGAATCACTTCCCGCAAACTCTCCGCCCCGGCGAGAATCATCACAATGCGGTCGAGACCCAGCGCGATGCCTCCGTGCGGAGGCGTGCCGTACTCGAGCGCTTCGAGGAAGAATCCAAAGCGCGCCCGCGCTTCTTCCTCGGTCATCCCCAAAGCTCGGAAGATTCTGCTCTGCACATCTTGGCGGTGAATACGAATCGATCCTGACCCCAGCTCTGTTCCATTCAGCACCACGTCATAAGCCCGCGCCCGCACCGCGCTCAGGGGCGACAGCGGATCATGCAGCGCTTCCACTCCCTCTTCCAGCAGCTTCATATCCTCTTCATGGGGCGAGGTAAAGGGATGATGTGCCGCGTTCCACGTCTTCTCACCTTCATCCCACTCGAACATGGGAAAGTTCGTGACCCACAAGAACCGGAAATCCCTGGCCGGATCGCCGGTCTTCTGGAAAATTCCGTGGCGGTCGGCATACTTCTGCGCCAGCGCCAGGCGCAGCGACCCCGCCGAAGCGTAAACCGCCAGTTCCTGCGGAGTAACTTTGCGATGCCGGGAGACTGCCGGCTGCGGAGCGGTTTGAGCGGGGCCGGCTTGCGTTGAACCAGCCACCAACACAATCAGATCGCCGTCCTCCATGCCCGTCTTCTTCGCGACCGCCGCCGCGGCTTCAGGAAACTTGCTCCCAATGCGCTTGAAGTCCTCAAATATCTTTGCCCCACCCTTAGAGTGAAACATCGGCTTGATGTCATCGCGCTCTTTGCGGGAGAGCTCGCCGACTTTCGGCGTACGGATCGCCACCACTGGCAAATTCGCATTGATCGCTAACTCTTGCAGATTCTCCTCCGCAAAACATTCCCGAACGTCGATGAGCGGCGGCAGCCGTAAGTCGGGCTTGTCGATGCCGTACAGCCGGATCGCCTCGTCATAATCCATGCGGGGAAATGGTGTCTTGATGGCATGCCCAGCCGCGGCAAACGCGGCCGTGAGAAATCCCTCCACGACTTCCCAAACTCGCTCCGGCTGCGGGTACGACATCTCCAAATCGATCTGGGTGAACTCCGGCTGCCGGTCGGCCCGCAAGTCTTCGTCGCGGAAGCAGCGCACGATCTGAAAATACTTGTCGAACCCCGAGATCATCAGGATCTGCTTGAACAGTTGCGGCGACTGCGGCAGGGCATAGAAGGTCCCCGGCTGGACCCGGCTCGGCACCAGATAATCGCGCGCCCCTTCCGGCGTCGATCGCGTCATAAACGGGGTTTCGATCTCAAAGAATCCCTGCTCTGATAAATAATCCCGGATCGCCTTCGCCACCTTGTGCCGCATCTCGATGTTGAACTGCATCACCTCGCGTCGCAAATCAATGTAGCGATACTTAAGCCGAGTCTCCTCGTTGGTGAGTGCCGTGTCGGAAGGCAGGAACGGAGGCAACTTCGACTCGTTCAGAATCCGCAACTCCTCCGCCACCAGCTCGACTTCGCCGGTCGCAATGTTCTTGTTCACCGTGCTGGCGTCGCGCAGTTTCACAGTGCCGGTCACGGCAATCACGTATTCGTTCCGCAGAGCTTCCGCCTTCTTATGGATTGCCGCATCGCGCTCCGCATTGATCACCACCTGCGTAACCCCGGTGCGATCGCGCAGGTCGACAAAAATAAGGCTGCCCAGGTCGCGCCGCTTGTTCACCCAGCCCATCAGCGTAGCCTTTTTGCCGGCGTCGGAAGCACGCAAGGCTCCGCACATGTGGGTTCGTCGAAGATCACCTAAGAAATCGAGCAAGTTATGTCCTTACACTTGGAAGTGGGCTAAAAGCCGAATCCAGGATTATAAATGGCGGCGTCGCGCGGGATGAATGGCAGACGTTCCGGGACAGAAAGCAACCGGCAAGAGTCGAGTGGTCTCGATCCGGCTTGCTGCCCGGCAGAAGCCATGCTAAGCTCCCCGGCGATGATTTTCCGCCTCAGAGTTCCGCGGGCCCCGCTCTCTTATTTTGTAGAGAACCTTTGGTTTTATGAGGATCTGGAAGCTGATCACACTAAGGAAAAACTTCTGCCGGATGCCTCTGTGGAATTGATCGTCGACCTCAGCCAAGGACCCAAGAAACTCTATGACCGCCAGGATCCACTCCGCTATACCGGCTACAACCATTGCTGGATCAGCGGCATGCAGCGCCGCTACATCATCATCGGCGTAGAAAAAGGATCTTCCATGATGGGCGCGCACTTCCGCACCGGCGGGGCAGCGCCGTTCTTCGGGTTCCCCATCTCAGAACTTACAGCGAATGTTGTGGAACTGGATCTTATCTGGAAACGCGAAATCCTCTCCCTGCGCGAGCAGTTGATCGAAGCCCCAACCGCTGACGGCAAGTTCGATCTGCTGGAGGCGTATCTCATTGGCAAGGCGCAATGCCGCCTTGAGCCGGACAAGACCATTTCGGCGGCGCTGACAACTTTGCGCTCCTGGCCTGTAATGCCTCTGCGCGAGCTCGCCTCTCGACTCGGCCTCAGCCACAAGCAGATGATTGCGCGTTTCGATTGCCGCGTGGGACTCACTCCCAAACTGACTTCGCGCGTTCTTCGCTTCCGAAATTCGCTGGCTGCCGCGCACCAGACCCCAACCCCGGACTGGTCAGACCTCGCAGCCGCTTGCGGCTACTACGATCAGGCACACTTCATTCATGAATTCCAACAATTCGCTGGCATGACTCCCGCCGAGTATCATCGAAACCGCACTGAATACCCTCACTACATTCCCGTCGACTAGAAGGGTTAGACCAGAAAACGCTCCAGGGAAATTTCTTACAATACATTCCCCACACTTCGGTTCAGATTAGCCCGGTCGCAAGTTTCAATTTCCGTGAGGAGAACGCTTCCATGCCACACATCAACTGGCTGGCTGTGCTGGCCGCGGCCGTTTCGACTTTTGTCCTCGGGGGACTCTGGTACTCGAAGGCCTTGTTTGGCCGGGCCTGGATGTCTGCTAACAACTTTTCCGAGACCGATTTGGCCAAGAGCAATCTGCTCAAAATTTTCGGCCTGTCACTGATCTTCGCCGTGATCATGGCAGCGAACCTGGCCGCCTTCCTGGCCGAGCCCAAGACCACCGCCGTGTGGGGAGCAACCGCCGGCTTTCTGGCTGGTTTTGGATGGGTCACGCTGGCCATCGCGACCATCGGCCTGTTTGAGCGTCGCTCCTGGAAATATATCCTGATCAACGGCGGTTATATGACCGTGTCATTCGTGATCATGGGATTGATTATCGGGGCGTGGCGCTAAGTCGAAGCGAAGGGAACTGCAGGGCGGGAAAGCCGTGGATGGAATTTCAACCGGCCTGGTTCGAAAACTATTTTACTTTTGAGGCCTTCCCGTCGACTACCGGCGTCCACTTCGCCCCATCCGGTGACATCTCATAAGTGAAGCTGTACGACGCCGGCGAAGTAAACTTCATGGTGAAGCGGCCTTTCATCATGGTGTTGCCCATTTTCTCGTCACTGGTCCACGTCCAGGTGTCGCCATCGAGCGCGCCTCTCGAATCCTCGAACTCGCCCCAACTGTTGAACTCGCGATAGGTATAGGCCTTTTCGCTCGTAGAATACCCGAGCACTGACAGCCCCGACCCGCTACCCGAGTTCGCGCTCTTAAAGTCAACGTGACATACCAGGTAGAAGCCGCCTTCCATCCACTCGCACTTTTCATTCTCGGTGGTCTTTCCCCCAGGTCCCATCGCACTTGGCTTCACGTCCCCTTCCAACACCCACGAGCCAACCAGCATGTCCAGCTTCTTATGTTCGGGAGCGGGCTTGGGTGCGCTCTCCTGCGCCATCGCCGCCGCCGTCAAAACTAATGCCGCTGTCAAAATTATCCCTGACCGTTTCATTGCATCTCTCCCCGAAGAATTTCGAGACCGCTAATCGACACTGCCTTTAAGGTTAGACGTTCCGCGCCAAGAAGTGAAAGCGGTAAAGCCACAAGGGAAGCGGCACCGGAAGCCGGAAAGCGAAAGCTGGAACCCTACCAGTCTCCCCAATGCGCCGCCGTAGCCTGATGAAACTTCAGCTTCCACGTGTCGCCCTGCTTCACCCATACCGAACTGAAATGCTGATACCGCGGCGGAGGCCCCTGGTCCTCTTCCGGCGCCTTGCGCACGATCGCGTCATAACTAATGATCGCCGCAGTAACGACCGCCGCATTCTCGCTTACCGAAACCACTTTGATGTCATAAGGCGTCAACTCCAGCAGACCGGAATCGCCTAACTCATCGACAGCTTCCTGCCGTTCATGTAGCTCGCCGTCTACCCCGACCAAAGTGAAATCCTCGCTCAGCGTCCGCTTGAAGAACGAGCCGTCATCTTTCTTCTTGGCTTCAATCAGACTCTTCTCACTCGCGATCAAAGACTGCTCCAGCGGACTAAGAACCTTAGCCGGATCAGCCTGAGCGACGCTTGGAACGACACTGGCTAATAAAAAGATCGCGCAAATTACCAAACCCACTTTCATGAAATGCCTCCCTGGGAAAAAAGGCTGTCCTCCTGAGCGAAGTGAAGGACCTATGCAACCCGCCGCCGCTGCCGGCCTTCGAGCAGCCGAACCCTACCCCGACACTCCCGGCAACCCATCGATGCTCCTCCGGTTCTTCTCCTCCCGGTAAGCCTTCAATCCCTCGGCCCCACGGTGGCGCGCCCAGGCAAATAACTGTTCCCGCTCGCCTTCATACTTAAAAAGAGGGACGCCGTATCCACACGAGTCCGTAACTCGCGTGAGTTCGACAATAATAATCGAGCGCGCGTTCTCGCAGGTAGGAAAGGAATTGGCCAGCGCCGGGAATTGTGCCTCATGCGGCTCGACGACCCGCCCGTGACCGTACAGCCGAAAAATATTCGGTGGACCCTGGAACGCACAGAACATAAGAACAATTCTGCCGTTCTCTTTCAGGTGGGCGATCGTCTCCACTCCGCTTCCGTTGAAATCCACGTAGGCCACGGTAGTCGGCCCCAAAATCCGAAACGTGTCCAGCCCCTTCGGTGACAGATTTACGTGACCACCAGCATCAAGCGGTGCCGAGGCGACAAAAAATACGTGCTGCGCCTCAATGAACCGCCGGGCAACATCGTCGATCATGGATCGAGTTTTGCCCATGACTACTCCTGTATCCTCCGTGCTAAATCTGCGGGGGGAACCGAAACCTGCTCGCCCGTAGCCAGATTCTTCAGCGCAAACGCATCCGCTTTCACTTCATTCTCGCCCACGATCAAAATGTATTTAGCACCCGCCTTGGTCGCGGCCTCAAACGATTTCTTCAGCCGGAAGCTCTCATCCCCCAGATCGACTACCAGATCATGCCGTCGCAGTTCCCGCGCCAGGCGCGCCGCTTCGCCGTCCATGCCCGCGCCAAGCGGAGCAACGTAGACATCCGGCTTTTTCACAACACCCTCAGCCGACGCCGATTCCTGCAGCGACATCACCAGCCGGTCTTCCCCAATCGCAAACCCGATCCCCGGAGCGGCCGGCCCGCCCAGCGCCTCGGACAGCCCGTCATAGCGGCCGCCGCCGAGGATCGCGTTCTGCGCTCCCAGCGCCCCGTGCGTAAACTCAAATGCAGTGCGAGTGTAGTAATCCAGCCCGCGGACAAGACGGTCGTTTATCGTGAATGGGACACCGACCTTGGTGAGAATTTCCTGCACCGCCTCAAAGTGTTTCCGGCATCCCTCATCCAGAAACTGGCTGATGCGCGGCAGCGCGTCGATGATCGGCTGATCTTCGGGCACCTTACAATCGAACACGCGCAGCGGATTGGTTACCGCGCGGCGCTGGCAATCCACGCACATCTTATCTTTCACTGGATCGAGAGCCTTGCGCAGCGCTTCGTTAAACTTGGCACGGTCGTTGGCACAGCCAACGGAATTCAGCTCGAGAGTCCATCCCGCGATTCCCAACCGGTCGAGCAATGTAGCTAGCATCTCCAGCAACTCGGCATCGCGTGCCGGAGAATCGCTGCCCGCCGATGCCGGCCCAATGACTTCGGCGTCGATCTGATAAAACTGACGATAGCGGCCTTTTTGCGGGCGTTCGCGCCGGAACATCGGCCCAATGCAGTAAAGCTTGTTCAGACCGCGATCCCAGAGTTTATGCTCAATGTAGGCGCGGACGATGCCCGCTGTAGCTTCGGGGCGAAGAGTGAGAGACTGTCCCTTTTCACTCGCGGCCCGACCGCGATCCTCCCACGTGTACATCTCCTTAGCGACAATATCGGTCTCTTCCCCCACGCCGCGAGCGAACAATTCCGTCGCTTCGAAAATCGGCGTGCGAATTTCCTGGAAGTTGTAGGCGCGGAACACGTCGCGCACCGCCGACTCCACAAAATTCCACAGCCCCGTCTCCGGCGGCAGCAGGTCTCGCGTCCCTCGAACCGCTTTAATCATTTATTCCTCAAATGTCATCCTGAGCGGAGACTTGTCTTGCGCTTTGCGAAAGACAAGTCGCAGTCGAAGGATCCCTCGCAGATTCACGTTCCAGCGCCTCTCACGGAGTTCTCTCCGCATTTTCGCAACACGACATCGAACGCAGCCGGGAGAACGCAGGGCCCTCACGGCTCGCGCAAATACTCTTCCGTATACCCTAAATAATTCCGCGCATACCTCATGATCGACTCCTGATCTTTCTCCTCCAGCTTTCGCCGGAACTTCCCCGGAGACCCCATCCACAATGATCCCGGCTCGACCACCGTCCGCTCCGGAATCAAAGTCCCCGCCGCGATGATCGATCCCGCGCCAATCTTCGCGCCGTTTAGAATCACCGATCCCATCCCGATCAGGCAGCGGTCTTCGATGACGCATCCATGCAAAGTAACCGAATGCCCCACCGTAACGTATTCGCCCAGCGTCACCCCATACTGATTCTTCATCCCATGCAGCACGCTGCAATCCTGCACATTCGAATGCGCCCCAATGCGAATCGCATACACATCCCCGCGCAACACCGCGTTCATCCACACCGACGCATGCTCGCCCAAAACCACATCCCCAATAATCTGCGCGGACTCATCCACGTAACACGTCGCGGGAATCACCGGCTTCATGCCTTTGAAGGATCGAATCATGATCTGCGCATACCTGCTGAGCGAACACTGAACATAGCATGACCCCGTGCCCATCCGTAAAGCAGAATTCCCACTCCGGCACTCATCCTAAAAAGAACCCAGCTTCGTCACCGCCATACCACTCCCACTCATGCTACAAAAGAATCTGGTTTTCTCGCCCGCTCGCCTCCGGACCCCGCGCGGGCTTCCACCCTCCGAGCCTAATCCAAATCACAGGTGGCACTTCTATGCCGCGGACTCCGCTCTGCATCCTGATCTTCTCCTTATTACTATTACTATCCCCGCTGACGGCCCAGGACGCCGCCACCGGCGCCATTCACGGCACGGTCATAGATCTCCACGACCTGCGCATCCCCGGAGCCACGATCGCAGTGGTCAACACGGCTACCGGCGCGCGCTACTCCGTCACTTCCGATGCTGAAGGCCGCTTCGCTCTCGATCTCCTGCCGCCGGGCGACTACTCTGCCCGCGTGGTCGCCAAAGACATGTCACCGCAAATCACACCTCAGCTCCACGTAGACGTAGGCGCTGCCGCCGAGATCCAATTCCGTCTCACCGTAGCCGGGGCTCAGGAACATGTCTCCGTCAGTGGCGCTCCCGCGCTGGTTGACACTCAACCCGCCGCCGTCTCCACTCTTCTTGACGAACGCGCCATCGCCGATCTCCCACTCAACGGCCGTCGCTTTTCCGATCTGATGCTGCTCTCTCCCGGCGTAACGCAAGACCCGCGCAGCCTGACCTCCGCCACCAACGGCGATCTCTCCTTTGGCGGCCTGCGCGGATTCCAGAACAGTTTCCTGGTCGACGGCGGCGACTTCAACAACGCCTTCTTCGCCCAGGCCCGCGGCCTCTATCGCGCTCCCTACCAGTTTTCCAACGAAGTTGTGCAGGAGTTCCGCGTCTCTTCCAATTCCTACGGGGCCGAACTAGGACGCGCGGGCGGCGCCGTCGTCAACGTGGTCACCAAGTCCGGCACCAACCATTGGCACGGCACTGGCCTTTATTACATTCGCGACAGTGGATTCGGCGGCGCCGCCGATCCCTTCATGACCTTCAAGCCCCACAGTGAACAGCAGCAAGGCGGAGCCACCATCGGCGGTCCCATCAAACAGAATAAGATTTTCTTCTTCGCCGGATTCGATCAGCACTACTTCCACGTCCCCGACGTAGTCGAATTCCTCGACGGCTCCATGCAGGTTGTGCCTCAAGCTGGCACCGGACCCTACTCTCCTGGTGACTACGAAGCCAGTGACCAAGCCCTGGTCTTCGCGGCCGCGGCCCAACTTACTTCACTTGCCGGATCTTATCCCGCCGCGCAAATCGGCAACGCTTCCTACGCCAAGCTCGATGTCAATCTCACCCCGCGCAACCAGCTAGCCCTGCGTTACAACGCTTCCCGCTACTGGGGATCGAACAACGTCTTCCTCGATCCCGCCAGCCCCGTCACCTACGATTCCATCTCCGACAATGGCGAGGAAACCGTCTCCACCGACACAGGTTCCATCTCTCTCATTACAGGCCTCACCCCGCGCCTCATCAGCCATCTCCGCGCGCAATTCTCCCGCGACCTTCGGCAGTCCTACACCAACACCACCAATACCCTGATTAAAGTCACCGACATCATCGATGGCATCGGACGCTCCGACCAACTCCCCCGCGCCACCCGCGAACACCGCGCCCAGCTTGCCGAAACGCTGAGCTTCGATACCAGCCGCCACTCTTTTAAATTCGGCGGCGACTCCTTAATCACCTGGATCTACGACTACTTCCCCAGCCAGCAGAGCGGCGAATATCTCTTCGACATAATCAAAGTCGATCCCTTCACCTTCGAACCCATGGAAGCAGGACTTCCGCTCACTCCGCTCCGCGCCTACGCCCATGCCGTTCCGAAATACTATCTTCAGAGCTTCGGCCCATCCTCCTCCAATCCCAACAGCAACGACTATGCCGCTTTCGCCCAGGACACAATCCGCATCACCGATCATCTAGCTGTGAATCTAGGCGTTCGTTGGGATCTCCAAACCTTCACCACGGCAGGCCTGGTCTCAAACCCGCTGTTCCCACCCGCCGGCAAAGTTCCCTTCAATCCCCATAACTTCGGCCCACGCGCCGGACTAGCCTACTCGATCGGCAAGACGCACCCGCTCGTAATCCGCGCCGGCTATGGATTGTTCTACGTCCGCATTCCTCAGATCTACAACTCCGCCGTCGCGACCGATAACGGCGTAACCGATGCTCAGCTCTTTCTCAACACCTCCAACTATTACGACCACCAGGTCTTTCCCACCTATCCCAACCCGCTCGTAAACTGCCCGCTAACCTCCGCATCGTGCAGTTTGCCCAGTGGATTCACCCAGGGCGTAACAAACGACGTCTCCGCCTTCGCGCCCAATTTCGTAACTCCGCGCGTGCAGCAAACCAGCCTAACGTTCGAGCGAGAAGTCGTTGACCATACCACCGTCGCTCTCTCTTATCTCTACGTTCACGGTGAACATCTAATTCGAGCCCTCGATGTAAATCTCCCCCAGCCGGTCGCGCTAACCTATCCTCTCTTTGATTCCACGGGCTCGATCTTTCAGGGCGGATACTACACCGTCGATTCCTTCGCTACCTGGCAGTACACTCAGTCGCTGACCTGCCCGTTCCCGCCGTGTATTAATCCTCTTGGACGACCCATCGCCCAACTCGGCTCCATCGATGAATTTCAAAGCGCCGCCTCCAGCGTCTACAACGGCCTGACTCTCTCCATCAACCGACGCATGGCCCACGGCACTTATCTCCGCTTGTCCTACACCTACGCACGCGCCATCGACGATGGCCAGGACGCGCTCGTAGCCGGTGAACCTGCCGCTGTCCAGAATTCCTACAACCCGAACGGCGAGCGTGGACCAAGCGTCACCGACCAGCGCAACCGCTTCGTGGCCGCTTTCTCGGCGGAGCCGCGTCTCTTTCACCGCGAACACCCACTCCTCGGCCATATGTTCAACGAATGGAAAATTTCCAGCATCGTCACCGCTGGCAGCGGACGCCCCGTCAACGCCACCGTCTCCGGCGACCCCAACCAGGACGGCAACTATGACAACGACCGCCTTCCCGGCTACAGCCGCAACGGCTTCACCGGCCCCGACTACGCTTCCACCGACCTCCGCCTCGTCCGCAAAATCCACGTAGCCCAGGGCTACCGTCTCGAGTTCACCGCCGACTCCTTCAATCTTTTCAATCGCGACAACCAGCGCGTCGAAATCACCTCCAGCGGCCTGACCGTCGAAGCCACTACGTTTACGCCATACTCCGCCTACGTAGACGGAATTTTCTATCCCGCCTATTACCAGCAACCTCAAAGTTTCCTGAAACCCAACGCTGCCTTCGCGCCTCGCCAGATTCAGCTAGGCCTGAAATTCATCTTCTGAAAGGCAGTGGCCAGTGATCAGTGGCCAGTCGAACAAAGATTCGTGGAATGGTCTTAACTGGTCACTGACCACTGGCCACTGACCACTGCTCCAATTGCACCCACCCGCGATTGAACAGTAGAATCCTCCGGGACGCTCGAAAGAAAGGACGAACATGAAAAAACTAATCGGACTGCTAACCGTATGTTTCCTGTTTTCGCTGTTAGCCTTTGCGCAACATCGCGCCGCCGTGGGCGGAGGCGTGAAGAACATCCCCGCCCATGGCCCGGAGCCGGTGCACACCCCGAAAGCGGCCCCCGCAGCCCCTCACTACAGTGACAAGGCAGGACATCCCGAAGCTCCTCACGTCCACTCCAACGGCAAATGGATTGGCCACGACACCGGCCGTGACGATCCTCGCATGCATCTCGATCATCCCTGGGAACACGGACACTTCACCGGCGGTTTCGGCCGCGGCCACGTCTGGCATCTCGGCGGAGGCGGTCCCAACCGCTTCTGGTTCGGCGGTTTCTATTTCAGCGTCGGCGCCTTCGATCTCGCCTACTGCAACGACTGGCTGTGGGACAGCGACGACATCGTCATCTACGAAGATCCCGACCACGACGGCTGGTACCTCGCCTACAACGTAAGGCTCGGCACCTACGTCCACGTCCAGTACCTGGGAAACTCATAGCCCTACGAACTCTGTGGGACAGCCGGCTCGGCTGTCCCACAGGCTAATCCCTTTTTTCACCCTCCCCACTTGACTTCGAGTCAAATCCTTGTAATAACTATTCGGTCCTTCCGGACGGGTTTGGAGGTGTGTCTGTTTGGCGGAAATTCGACTGCAAGAGGGTGAATCCCTCGAGAATGCTTTGCGCCGCTTCAAGCGCAAAGTGCAGCAGGAAGACATTATTAAGGAAGTCAAGCGCCACTCCTTTTACCTCAAACCCGGTGAGAAGAAACGCGTGAAAGCCGCGCTCGCTCGCAAGCGCGCTCGCAAAAAGGTTCGCAAAGAACAGGACTGACGGTTTGTAAGGAGTAAGACTGAAGCAGTAAAGGGTCGCCCATCCCGGGGCGGCCCTGCTCCCTCTGGCCCCCACCTGATGGAGTTGCGGCAGGGATCATTCAGTACTCATCATTCATTCGGCATCAAGTAGGAAGAGCTGTATCCATGTCTCGTTCCAGAGGCGTGGCGGGCCGAGTCCAGGGGCAGTTTGAGGGGGATGTAACACAACCTGTGTTTGCTCTGCGTCACCGCCTTCCCTGCGTGTGGCGGGTGCTGCCACAGGCACAAGGGAGTAACGGTTTGTCATCCTGAGCAAACTTTTTGCTCAGCGAAGGATCTGGGCGAGCCGCGCGAAACGTCGCGGTTTTTTGCGACGCGATCACTACGCGTCTGGCTCGCTTCCTTGTCGAACTGTCCACTCCCCACAAGGGAGCCATCCTCAATGGAATTTCAGGACAAGGTACTGACCTGCATCGACTGCGGCGCGGAGTTTGTTTTTACCGCCGGGGAACAACTGTTTTTTCACGACAAACAATTTAAGAACGAACCCAAGCGCTGCAAAACCTGCAAGTCAAAACGCGTGGCTGTTCTTTCCGCTCCGCCCACTCCGGGCAACGGGCACCACTACGCTCGCGTAGAAACTCGAGCCACCTGCTCGCAATGCGGCAAGGAGACGACAGTCCCCTTCCGCCCCACGCAAGGCCGTCCCATATTCTGCCGCGAGTGCTTCACGCAGAAGAAGACCGCCGCAGCCTCCTGAACCCCGAAACGACTTCGGACAAAGAAGGCAGCGGGAGATTGGGCGCGGACGGTGGCATGAGCTACCATAGTCTCGTGCCAACCTACCACGTCGAGAACTTCGGATGCCGCGCCACGCAGGCCGACGGCGCCACCCTCGAACGCCAGTTCGAATCCCGTGGCCTGGCTCGCGCTTCAGCCGCGCAAGCCGACCTCGTGATATTGAACACCTGCACCGTAACCAATTCAGCCGATCAGGACGCCCGCGCCGCCATCCGCCGCGTGCAGCGCCACAATCCGCTCGCCAAAATCATCGTGACGGGATGCTACGCCCAACGTGCTCCGGAGGAGATTGCCAACTTGCCCGGCGTGACCACTGTGATCGGCAATTCCCACAAACATCAACTCGCAGAAATTGTGCTCGGTGAAAGGCCTCGCGAAGACACAGCATTCCTTCCTGTCTCGACTCTAACTGAGAATTTGGGGAGAACTGAGGACTCGATCTTCGTTTCCGACATCTTCGCCCACACCGAACTCCTGGCCGCTCCCGTTTTCGAACACACAACTCACGAATCCGACCGCACCCGCCCCAATCTCAAAGTGCAGGATGGATGCGACAACCGCTGCTCCTTCTGCATCATCCCCAGCGTCCGCGGCCACAGTCGGTCGTTACCGTTAGCTCAGGTCATTCGTGAAATGAACACGCTGGTAGCCGCAGGCTACCGCGAAGTAGTGATCAGCGGCATCAACCTAGGCCGCTGGGGACGAGACCTAATGTGGGGCGGGCGCCCTCGCCTGCCAAAACTAACCAGGAGCAACGCCGTTCAACGATTCGAGGATCTAATTCGAGCAATCCTGTCGGAGACGGACCTCGAAAAACTCCGCATCTCCAGCGTTGAGCCCATGGATTGGAGCGACGATCTCATCGCGCTGGTCGCTTCCTCGCCGCGCATCGCCAAACACGCCCACGTGCCCCTGCAATCCGGCAGTGACGCCGTGTTGCGCCGCATGCATCGCAAATATCGGCCCTGGCACTATCGCGAGAAGATCGAAAAAATTCGCGCGGCCATGCCCTCGGCAGCCATTGGCGCCGACGTCATGGCCGGATTCCCCGGCGAAACCCACGCCGAATTCGATGCCACCTACCGCCTCATCGCCGACCTGCCCTTCACCTACCTGCACGTCTTCACCTACTCCGCGCGCCCCGGCACGCCAGCCGCGGGCATGCCCGATCAAGTTCCGGTCCAGGTCGCGCGCGACCGCAACAGAATCCTGCGCGACCTGGCGGGAGAGAAGAAGCTCGCATTCATGCAATCGCTGGTCGGACAATCGCTCCAAGCGATCACTCTTAACACAGCGCTCGACGATTCCGACGGAGAATTCACCGAAGCCTTGACCGACAACTATCAGAAGCTTTATCTCAAGGGACACCACCGGCCTAATCGCTGGATCACCGCGCGGGTCCGGGCAGTGCGAGACGAAGCGTTCGTGGCAGATCTGATGCCCACAACCTGACCGACGAATTAGGATGAGCCGGGAGCGCTTTCTTGCTTCCGTGACGCAGAGACCAGAGTCTCTCACCTATACGGAAACTTTCCTTTAAGATCAGGGTTATTATGGAAGCTCCTCGCACGAATTGCCGAGCGCTTTCGCCGATGGTACGTCGCGCGAATCAGCAAGAGGGAAGCCAGATGGGCGTAATTCAGGGTCGTATTTCGAGCAAAATTCGCACAGTCTCGGGCTTTCTGGTCGGGCTCCTGGGGCTTGTGCCCGTTCTGTGCATGTCTCGATCCGCGGCCGCACAGGCCTTCACTGAGCTTTACGCATTTAACACCAGCGGTAACTTGTCGGATGGGGGTTCGCCCGAGGCCGGCGTCACCCGGGATGCAGCCGGCAACCTTTACGGCACCACCTTTTTCGGCGGAGTCGGCACGGGATGCGACATCTACTTCGCAGGCTGCGGAACCGTTTTTAAGATCGATAGCGCCGGCGCTGAAACAGTGCTGCACAGTTTTGGCGGTGCACACGATGGATGGAATCCCACCGCAAGACTAATTCTGGATGAATCCGGAAACCTCTACGGCACAACCGGGTACGGCGGGGCGCATGGCTACGGCACGGTATTCAAAGTGGATAAAGCCGGCAACGAAACGATCATCCACAGTTTCGCTGGCGGCACCGACGGCGACAGGCCGAACGCGGGACTCGTCGAGGATGCTGCCGGAAATCTCTACGGCACGACGCAGTACGGCGGCCGAGGATGCGATGGCCGGGGCTGCGGAACCGTATTCCGAATCAGTCCCGATGGCCGCGAGACGGTCCTCTACCGCTTTGCTGATCTTCCCGATGGCGCCAGCCCGATGGGCGGCGTCGCGCTGGGTGCCTCGGGAAACATCTACGGCACGACGTGGCTGGGCGGTGCGTATAGCTTCGGAACGATATTCAAGATCGACATCTGCGGCCGCGAGAAAGTCCTGCACAGCTTTGCGGGCGGAAGTGACGGAGCGAATCCGCTCGACGCGCCGGTTCTCGACAAAGCCGGAAATATGTATGGAACCACAGCGTCCGGCGGCGCGTCAGGGACCACTCCTCTTGGTTTAGGAACCCTATTCAAGGTGGACACCGCGGGCCACGAGAGCATCGTATACACCTTCACCGGTGGTTCGGATGGCGCGAATCCTTATGCGCACTTGCTCGCGGATGCTGCCGGAAATCTTTATGGCACTGCTACGTCCGGTGGGGTTACAGGGAACGGAACAGTGTTTGAGTTCTCCGATGGCGGGTTGACACCCTTGTACGGATTCAGCAGTCCGAATTCCAACGGGCAAAATTCCGACGGACAATATCCCATGGGCGGGTTAATAACGGATTCAGCCGGCAATCTCTACGGCACTACGGTGCAGGCAGGAACTAACGGCTGGGGCTCGGTGTTCGAGCTTCAACCTTAGATAGTTCAACCTTGATAGTTCGACCTTGATAGCGAACGGCAATGCGATGGATACATTAAGAACAAGAAGGACGGTTCAGGTGCGGGCTCGATTGATCCCTGGCGTGGCAATTTCGATGGTGGGCGTCTTTGCGGTCTGCTCCGCTATGGCGCAGACTCTGGCGCCGATTTGCCATGCAAAAATGTCTGCGCCAATCGAGGTGGTCTCTTCCCGCCAGCGCTTTGAAGCAGGAACGAAAGCCCAGCCGCCGATCACGCAGGACCAGGGCTTCGATTGGCCCGACGCGCAAATCTCGGCGCTCAAGACTGACAGCGGTTACTACTTCTTCAGCATCGACGCCGGCACACATTTCCGCCAACTCTGGCACAGGCAAGAGGTCGGCAACAACAATTCCGGATCTGTCGTGCGAACTGCCGGAACGCTGGACAATCCGCTCGGCTCGGCTCCGCCGGTCGACGTGGTCATCGATCACAATCCCGATCCCAAGGTAAATCCGCACAACTGCGATCCCACAAAATATCCGCACAGCTTTTGCTACACCTACATTGGCGGCGGGCCGGTCTATCAGGTTCCGCACGGCCAGGTTGGCGAAGGAAACTGGCTGCTGGTTTATCACGCGGAATACAACGATCCTGCCTATTTCCTTCTGGGCCTCGCCATATCGTCGGATCACGGAGAGCATTGGACCGATATCGGCGAAATCATCCGATTCAATACGCCCTTCAGTTATCATGGCAGTCCGGCCGGCGCCGCGATCGGAGATCCTCCGCTCGTGATTTCCCCGGATGGCAAGTACTTCTACATTTATTTCCAGGACTGGCTGAAGGATGGCAACTTCTTCACCATGGCTTCGGTTGCCCGCGCCTCGATCGACTCAGTATTGCAAGCCGCTTTCGGCGGCGAAACACACTACGCCGCACCCTTCTTCAAGTATTACCAGGGCAAGTGGGATCAATCTGGCATCGGCGGCACATCGACCGACCTGCTTCCCAACGCGCGCTACGGCGGCGGGCTCAATGTCGCTTACAACTCCTACCTTCACCGTTACATGATGCTCAACAGCGACTCGCAGAACTACAGCTACGCAGAATCAATCGACGGCCTGCACTGGACCGACACCGTCTTCCTCGGCATGCTGGGCTACGTTCCGAACATCGCAGGCTACTCGGGCCCCATCGGGTTGGGCGATGACCCGAACATTCTCGGAAAGGAGTTCTATGTGTATTACACGCAATTCCGAGGGCCGTGGCCGGGAGCCCAATCCGTAAAGCGATTCACACTCACCTGCCAATGAAGACTACTGCAGCTTCCCGTACTCGGCGGCACGCTTAAGAGTAGGAATATGGATTAGGCTGGGTCAGCCCCTCGGTCTGTCGCACGAGATCACCCCGATAAGCGCGCGGGTGCAGCAGGCCTTCCCGCCCTGCGTCAGAGCCCCAAGAACCAACACGGCTTCAGTTCCTGAGGCACTTATCCGCTCCCTCCTTCTCCTCCCGCTTCCGCACCCGTGCCCGATTCCGCGCCCGCTTCAACGCCCCCGCCGACTTCTCCCCTTCCCTCCATCGCCGCAACAAATACCAGGCCTCCAGATACCGCTCATACTGACTCCGCCGCTTCCACGGCGCCAGCAAAACATCTCCCTTCCTTTTCTTCACCACCCCCGCCGGGATGATGTACCAAAGGTCCAGCGGAATCACATACGCCGCCACGAAATCGATCTCCTGCAGAATATGTGTCAACCTCTTCCCTGACGGCATGCTGCACGGATACGCCCCCGAACTCACCCGGCGCGTCGTCGATTTCACCTGCACCCGGTAAATCGCCCCGTCCCGTTCCACCATCAAGTCATAGGGAGCCGTATTCCCCCACGGCTTCGATACTCGAAACCGCTGCTCCGCCGCCCGCGCTACAAACCGGATCTCTGCCCACTCTCCCTGCTCCGCCTTGTTCCTGAACCGCCGCCCCCACCATCCCATCGCACTCCTCATCTCCCAAAAACACAAAAGGCGCGAGCCCCGTTCGACACAATGGGCCGCGCCATCCGCTTTTGCTGAATTTCTACTCTATATATTCAGTATATCAACCCGCAAAGGGTG
>Ga0206878_10200_pt1 | contig 25089 bp, 15 predicted proteins | sample Alteio_BWOrgCont_8_FD_152621 | JGI IMG/M metagenome (GOLD analysis project Ga0206878, IMG submission 152621) | Enriched cells from forest soil in Barre Woods Harvard Forest LTER site, Petersham, Massachusetts, United States -... | ecosystem: Environmental > Terrestrial > Soil > Temperate forest >... | reverse complement strand
CAGGTTCATAATTTTTGCATTACTGGGAGCCATTACAAACATTTTAGCACTGTTGCACTGAACTATCAAATGAGTTAGACCCCATGGATAATCTTTATCGGCCTCAGTCATATATGTCTTTAATGCCTTATAGGCGCTTATGGCATCAGCAAAGTGATACATCTTTTGCTCTACCATCCCAAGATAATAAAATGTAAGCGGAGGCGCTGATTGCTCATCCGCATTACTCATATTGCATTGCTTGGATACTTTTTTAGAGGCAGTTACAAGATAAGGCAATGCATCTCCTTGATTTTCGTGTGTGAGAAAAATGCAGTATCCGATCTTGTATGATAAACAGGCGTTGGATGAATCCACAGAATAGGCATTCAGGAAGTCCTGAAGGGCATCGGCATACTCCTTTTTCGCCAATAGTTTATTCCCCGTAACCACATCGTCCCGGTAAGAACTTTTATTTTGCGACCAGGAGAAATTACAACTTAAAACGCACAATAAGAGCAGGCAGATTTTTCGCATACTGGGGCAAATGTACGTTTTTGGATATAAAAATATCCATTAATGCTAAAAAACTTTTTCTAAGGCTTAAACTAAACTTATGCTTTGGCCAAAATTATTATTTTTGCCCCGCTTTAATTCAAGCCTGCTAAACTCTGTAAATTTATGAAAAAACATATTATTCTTTTCACCGGTTGTCTGCTTTTCTGTACAAGCATCTCTTGCTTTGCCCAAGTTAGCGACCCCCAAATACTTATGACAGTAGGCTCAAGGCCTGTTACTCTTGAAGAGTTTAAGTCCATGTATTATAAAAATTTGCCTGCAGACTCTGTTAAAAATCAAAAGGCCCTCGATAATTATTTAAAGCTTTTTGTTGAATTCAGGCTTAAAGTTAACGCGGCAATGGATGAAAAACTGGATACCACAGCTGCTTTTAAACAGGAAATGAACGAATACCGCCAAAAATTGGCCGAGCCTTATATGCGTGACCAGGCGGTGGAGGATCAGCTTATCAAACAGGCATACGACAGAATGCAGACCGATGTGAGGGCAAGCCATATACTAATAAAAGTGGGGCCTGATGCCAGCCCTCAGGATACTTTAGTTGCTTATAAGAAAATCACCAGCCTGAGGGAAAAAATAGTTAAAAAGGAAATTTCTTTTGAAAAGGCGGCAATGGATAACTCCGAGGACTCTTACTCCAAAGTAAAAGGCGGCGATCTGGGATATTTTACATCTATGGAAATGGTTTATCCTTTTGAAAATGCAGCATACAGTTTAAAGGTTGGCGAGGTATCCATGCCTGTAAGAACTCAATTTGGTTACCACCTAATAAAGGTAACCAACAAAAAAGCAGATGTTGGACAAGTACAAGTAGCACATATTATGTTGCGTACCCCGCCACATATGAATACTACTGATTCCCTTAAGATAAAAACTAAAATTGATTCTATTTATGCTCTCATCCAGCAAGGTCAAAGTTTTGCCGACCTGGCAAGAAAGTATTCGCAAGACCCATCTTCTGCAAAATCCGGAGGGGTAATAGCCTGGTTTGGAGTGGGCCGTATGCCTGCACAATTTGAAGCGATGGCTTTTTCCTTAAAAAATCCGGGTGATATTTCAGTCCCTTTTCGTACCAATTTTGGATGGCACATTATCAAATTTATGGGCAGAAAAGGTATAGCACCCCTGGATTCTTTAAAGGAATCTATTTCTGCGAGAATGCAACGCGATAAGCGCAGCCAGGAGGCAACCGAAGCCTTGGTTAAGCAAATAAAAGAGAAATATAACTTTAAAGAATTCCCAGAGGCCAAAACTGCATTTTATAAAATAATTGATGCTTCATTTTATAGCGGTAAATGGACAGCGGACAAAGCCAAGGATCTTAACGGAACTATATTTACCCTGAACACTATGGCTTTTACCCAGCAGGATTTTGCAAATTTTATTGCACGTAATCAAATAAGCGGGGAAGATAAAGGAGGAGAATACGCAATAAACACTCTCTACCCAAAATTTGTAAAAGAAGAATGTCTTAAATATAAAAATGAACAACTTGAACGTGAATATCCGGCCTTTGCTGAGATGCTGCTGGAATACAGGGATGGGATTTTGCTCTTCGATGTAACAGATAAAATGGTATGGTCTAAAGCATTGAAAGATACAGCCGGACTTAAAAAATACTACGCAGAACACAAGAACAATTATATGTGGCCTGAACGTGTTGATGCCGCTATTTATACTTGTAGCGATGATAAAGTTGCCAAAGAAGTAAAGAAACTTATAAAGGCAGGTAAAACAGACAAAGAAATACAAACAGAGATCAATGCTAAGGATGCAAAAGCAGTATCTGTTCAAAGTGCTCTTTTTGCAAAAAAGGATAATGCACTTATTGATGCCAATTGGAAACAAGGCATCTCTGAAGACCAAAATAAAGATGGAAAGACTGTATTCGTTAATGTGAAAAAGGTATTACCTCCTCAGCCTAAGGCTCTGGATGAAGCTCGTGGCATGGTAACTACAGACTACCAGAACTATCTTATGGCTGAATGGTTGACAGATCTAAAGGCCAAATATCCTGTTCAAATTAACCAACAGGAACTCGGCCAGGTAATGCCACGTTAATCTTAGCAAGCTTCTATTCCTTTCCCTTCGCAAAATAAAGTGCAAGGGCAAAGAAATGTTTTTATATTTGTCGTCGACAAGTAATGCACTATGAGTGAACGGATACTGAGAGCCCTTATGCAGCTTTTTGCAATTATTGCAAAGGCTGAAGCAGGCGAAAATAAAAAAGGGACTGAAGTAGTTCAGTCTTTTTTGAAGGAACAGCTCAACCAGGAGTTAGTTGCACAATATGTTGTCCTATATGAACAATACCTTGATGAGCTTCATCAAACCGCTAAGCGTAAAGATGGTGGCGAAAAAAGACTTTCTCTTAATTCGGTTAAAGTATTGCGCATATGCAGCGATATTAATAAGGAACTTGCCCAAAAACAAAAAATAGTTGTTCTCATCAGGCTGCTCGAATTCGTTAATTCAGAAGCCGGCATCTCTCCACAAGAACTCGAGTTTATCTCTACAGTATCTGAAAGTTTCAATATATCTCCGGAAGAGTTTAATTGTATCAAAGAATTTGTAGAATCGCCTGAAGCCAAACCAAAGGATACGAGTGAACTATTACTTATAGATAACAAACTGGGACAAACCACCGGAAATATTCGGCATATCTACTGCGAGGATTTAGAAGGCCAGTTATCCATATTGCATGTGCCCAGTGTAAACATGTATGTATTCCGCTACCTTGGAAGCGCTACCATGTACCTCAACGGGCAGGTTATAAAACCATTAAAGGTAAACGTACTGAACCAGGGTGCATCGGTACGTAACCCCAAAATAAGGCCTATCTATTACAGTGATGTGGTTGGTTCATTCCTGAACAGCGAAACCACTTCAAAAATTGTATTTGAGGCCCGTCATATTGATTACTTCTTTAACAAAACCAAGCAAGGTCTACACGATATCAACATCAAGGAAGAATCGGGTAAGCTTGTTGGTATTATGGGTGGCAGTGGTGCAGGTAAAAGCACATTGCTTAAAATACTCAATGGTCTTTCTGTTCCTACACATGGCGAGGTAACTATTAACGGAGTTAACATACATTCGGGGGAAGAATCAGTAGAAGGTCAGATTGGATACATACCACAGGATGATCTTCTTATCGAAGACCTTACTGTTTTTCAGAACCTTTTTTATAGCGCCAAACTTTCATTCGGCAACCTGAACGATGAAGCAATAACTAAGAGAGCACATGAGGTGCTTGCTGACTTAGGTCTATTTGAAGCTAAAGATTTGAAAGTAGGCAGCCCACTGGATCAAAAGATAAGTGGTGGACAGCGTAAACGCGTTAACATAGCCCTTGAACTTATTCGTGAGCCCGGGATTCTTTTCGTAGACGAACCAACCTCCGGTCTATCTTCCCGTGACTCAGAAAACATAATGGATCTGCTAAAAGAGCTTACCCTAAAAGGCAAGCTTGTTTTTGTAGTTATCCACCAACCTTCGTCAGACATTTTTAAGATGTTTGATAAGTTGTTCATTCTTGATACGGGTGGTTTCCCAATCTACTATGGTAATCCTATCGATGCAATTGTTTATTTTAAAACAATTAGTGCGCAGGTTAATGCGAATGAAAGTGAATGCCAAACTTGCGGTAACGTAAATCCTGAGCAAATATTCAACATTATTGATGCTAAGGTATTGGATGAATACGGCGACCTTACCCGTAACCGTAAAATATCTCCGCCTGAGTGGAACGTGCACTTTAAGAAACATTTTACCGCTCCACCCATTGATGAAAAATACGAACAACCACCAGCTGCCGAGTTTTCAGTTCCCGGTTTATTTAGCCAGTTTAAAACATTTGTAACCCGCGATGTCCTTTCTAAGCTTACCAATACTCAATACGTAGTTATTAATTTGATAGAAGCGCCTTTGCTTGCTTTTATTCTTGCCTACCTTATTAGATACCGCAGCAGCGATGAGTCGAATAAAGTAGACTACTTGTACCGGATAAATGAAAATTTACCCACATACATTTTTATGTCAGTTATCGTATCTCTCTTCCTTGGCCTTATGGTGAGTGCAGAAGAAATAATACGTGACCAAAAAATACGCAAGCGCGAGGCCTTCCTTAACCTGAGCAAGGGCAGCTATTTTATGTCGAAAATAATGATCATGTTCACCATATCAGCCATTCAAATGGTTTTATTTGTATTGGTAGGTAATTCCATCCTCGATATTAAAGGAATGTGGCTTGGTTATTGGCTCATTCTTTTTTCTGTCTCTTGCTTTGCCAACATACTTGGGCTTAACATATCAGCCAGCTTTAATTCAGCTGTAACTATATACATCCTTATACCATTCCTTATTATCCCACAACTTCTGCTAAGCGGCATAGTTGTAAAGTTTGATAAACTTAATCCAACCATTACATCCCAGACCGAAGTTCCGTTTGTTGGGCAGGTAATGGCATCCAGATGGGCTTTTGAAGCTATAGCTGTAGACCAGTATATTAATAATGCGTATGAGCAAAAGTTCTACAGGTATGACAAGTACAAGAACATGGCCAATTTTAAAAAGGACTTCTGGATACCTTTAATGCAAACCAAGCTCCAGGATGTGCAAAGCAATTATCAAAGTGCACAGAACAAGCAAAAAGCCATAGATGATCTTATCTTATTGCAAAATGAAATAAGAAAGGAGCATAATGAATTGCCTTCTGCTGCATATCCTTATCTTGATAGTTTAGATATAAATCATTTTTCACCTGGCATTGTTACCAAAACTACTACCTATTTAAATAGCCTTAACGATTTCTATATAAAGGAATTCAATTATATAAACGATGCCCAAGATAAGCTGATAGACTCCCTTACCTCTACAGATGCTTTAAGACAAGCCTACCTGAAGGAAAAGGACGAGTACATGAATGAAAGCCTTGCCGACCTTGTAACGAATAAAAATAGTGCATCCAAGATCATTGAGGTTGATCATGAACTTGTTCAAAAAGCCGACCCAATTTACCTGGATCCCATAAAATCAAGTTTCTTTGGTAATGCTCAATTTTATGCACCTACCAAAAGAATTGTGGGTACTCTGTTTGACACTTATTGGGTAAATATGGGCATATTGTGGGGCATGACAATATTTCTGGTTATAACCCTTTATTTTGATGCCCTGAAGAAGTTACTGGATGGATTTTCCAACGTACCTCTTCCATTTAAAATAGGTGGCAAAAAGTAAAATAATAATGCTCTTTACCAGCATTACCTGATATGCCTTCTTATAAAAAGGATTTCTTCAGCCATCTTGCTCAAACAAGTCCTGCTCCGTTATCGTTAGAGATAATAAGTGCAAAAGGCATATTCCTGCAAGATATTAGTGGCAAAAAATACATGGACCTTATTTCCGGTATTGCAGTAAGTAATTTGGGGCATGGTCATCCGCAGATTGTAAAAGCAATAAAAGAACAGGCGGGAAAGTATGCTCACCTGATGGTTTATGGAGAATATATACAGGCCCCGCAAGTAAGGTTTGCGAAAAGCCTATGCGAGCATTTACCTAAGAACTTAAACTCTGTATATTTTGTTAACTCAGGCAGCGAAGCTACAGAGGGTGCATTAAAGCTGGCTAAGCGGTTTACAAAACGCACAGAGATCATTTCCTTTACAAATGCTTACCATGGCAGCACTCATGGGGCGTTAAGCGTTATGGGAGATGAAACCCTTAAAAATCCATTCAGACCATTATTGCCAGGAATAAGAATTCTAAAGCATGGTTTTGATAAAGATCTGGCCCATATTTCTAAAAGAACTGCTTGTTTAATTATAGAACCTATACAGGGCGAAGCCGGCATCATGGTGCCAGATAAAAGCTATTTGCAAGCTATAAGAAAGCGCTGCAACGAAACAGGAGCCTTGCTTATATTAGATGAGATCCAAACTGGCATGGGACGCACAGGAAAGTTATTCGCCTTTGAACATTTTGGCATAACCCCGGATATAATATTGTTAGGCAAAGCATTGGGAGGAGGCTTACCTGTTGGTGCTTTTATAACCGATCGTAAAGTCATGTCCTGCCTTTCTGATGATCCGGCACTGGGCCATATAACAACGTTTGGAGGCCACCCGCTGAGCTGTGCTGCAGGAGATGCTGCCCTAAGTGCCCTTTTAAAATCCAAACTCGTTGCTTCTGTTTCAAGTAAAGAAAAGTTATTTAAATCCTTACTGAAACATAAGGCCATTAATGAAATAAGGGGCAAAGGATTGATGCTTGCCTTGCAATTTAAAGACGAATTATTCTGCAAAAAAGTGATAGAAAACTGCCTTAAAAATGGTATAATTGTAGACTGGTTTTTGTTCAGCCCTTCATCGATGAGATTAGCACCTCCGCTTATTATTACAGAGAAAGAAATAAAACAGGCCTGCACAAAGATCATATTATCGATAGAACAATCCTTACAACCTTAACCTATGAATGTATTGGTAGTTGAAGATGAAAAATCACTGGCAACAGAGATGCATACCTTCCTTAAGAATGAGGGTTATATATGTGATGTTGCATCTACAGGCAAAGAAGCCTCTGAAAAGATATTTATAAACCCATACGACTTTCTATTGCTTGATCTGGGCCTCCCCGATTATGATGGGTTAGATCTGTTAAAAGAGGCCAAAGAAGCAAACCAGGAAGCAGCTATTATTATACTAACAGCAAGAGGCAGCACTGACGATAAAGTTAAGGGACTTGATCTTGGCGCTGATGATTACCTGGCAAAGCCCTTTTCTCTAATGGAGCTTTCCTCGCGCATGCAGGCAATCATTCGCCGCAAACATGGCTTAAAAAAAGCAACCACCGATGTGCACGGTTTCGAAATAGACATGAATAACCGGACAGTATCATTCCAAGGGAAAATGATAAGTCTTACTAAAAAGGAATTCGACATATTTCAGTATCTACTCATGAATAAAAACCGTGTGCTCACGCGTGTTCAGCTTACAGAACATATTTGGGATAACGCACTGGAAGCCGATTATGACTCTAACTATGTAGATGTACACATAAAGAACTTGCGCAAAAAATTAGGGCAATGCGCCGAAGTCGATTGGCTTGAAACAGTAAGAGGTATAGGCTATCGCATGAATATGTCGTAAAGCATTTCCAAGCGTCATGAAGCTCTATTATAAGCTTGCACTTATTAATTCGTTTACAAGGATCTTAATAGTGGCAGGGTTTCTCGTGTTCCTGCCAGGGCTTATTTATGATGCATCCATAACCCATATAGATACAAGGCTGGAGAAAAAGAAAACCAACATGCTTCACCTTATAAGGAATAAGGGTATGGGGGAATTTATAGAAGAAGCTACTGATAGTACGCATGGCGACAGCGCATATTCAGATTACACTATATTCAGAGAAAACTTTGTCTCTATTGAACTTGTAAAAGACTTTGAAGAAGACACCATCGTAACCTCACCCAGAGATATAGACAGCGAGATAGTTGAAAGCAGAGTATTGCGCCACTTTTTCCACTATAACAATTCCATATACCTTATGGAAATAGGTGAAAGTATGCAATATGTGAAGGATCTGAACCTTGTAGTGCGACAAATATCCCTGTATATTCTCATTGTAATTATTACTCTTACTGTGTTACTCGACCTAGGCGCTATACAATACCTGTTAAGACCATTGCGCAAAATAGAAGCCAAGTTACTTGCCACACAACGACCCGAAAAATTCGATTATCACCCCGTTATTACTACAACTACAGATTTTCAGTACCTGGATAAGACGATAGGTGAAATGATGCAAAAAATACAAAATGCATTTAGCATTGAAAAGGAATTTATTGCCAACGTATCTCACGAGCTGCTCACTCCTGTATCCATTCTGCAGACAAGGCTTGAGAACATGCTTGCAACAGGCACCCTGAGCGAAGAGGCTGAAATGAAGATCCTGGAATCTCAAAATACTTTAGGTAGACTTAAGCAGATCATACGTTCACTTTTGCTTATATCCCAGATAGAGAATAACCAAGCGCCTAAAGAAGATAAGGTTGATATACCCCAACTCCTAAAAGACGTTGCTTCTGAAATAGAAGAACGTTTAGCAGGTAAGCATATCTCCTTAGAATTGAATGTTGGCGATAGTTTTGTTCTTGAACCTGCCAATCGCTCCCTCCTGTTCACCTTATTTTTTAATCTTGTCAACAATGCAATAAAGTACAATAAGCCTGGGGGTAAGATAAGCATACATTGTCGCAAAGAAAAAGACCGATATATAGTCGAGGTTAAGGATACAGGAATAGGTATAGCTCCGGAAAATCTCACTTCTATATTTTATCGTTTTAAAAAAATCAATACTACAGGAGAAGAAAGCTATGGGCTGGGATTACCTATGGTCAAAACGATTGCTGGTTTTCATAACGCAGAAATAAAAGTAGAATCTACTGTTGGTGAAGGCTCCATATTTACAGTTGAATTCAAACTGAATACGCATGAAACTTACAACCCGTGAGCTAAAAGAGTTCCTGGATGAAAAGTGTGAGCTATACAATAAGCCGGGGTTTATAAAAAGTGATCCTATCTCTGTTCCTCACCAATACAGCAAAAAAGAAGATATTGAAATAGCAGCTCTTTTCTCAGCCACTTTTGCCTGGGGACAAAGACCATCTATTATACGCAGTGGATTAAAACTTATGCAGCTTATGGATAATGCTCCACATGAGTTTGTATTACAGCACAAAGAAAGCGATCTAAAAATATTCAAAGGATTTGCCCATAGAACATTCCAGGAGGCTGATGTAGCCTATTTTATAAGATCCTTCCAACATATATACAATAATCATGGCAGCCTGGAAAAGACTTTTATTCCAACAAAAGGGGAAGATATGCACGAAGGACTTATTCGTTTCCGCAAATTATTCCTTGGAAAATATGCACCGGGCAGAACAGCAAAGCACATTGCAGATGTGGAAAAGAATGCTTCTGCCAAAAGGCTGAACATGTTCTTGCGTTGGATGGTACGAAATGATAAAAGAGGAGTCGATTTCGGGATGTGGAAGAACATCTCACCTGCCCTGCTCTATTGCCCACTTGACTTACATTCGAGCAGAGTAGCGCGCAAACTTGGCTTATTAAAAAGAACACAAAACGATTGGAAGGCTGTTGACGAACTCACGAAGGCTTTGAGAAAATTAGACCCTAAGGATCCTATTAAATATGATTTTGCTCTTTACGGATTAGGAGCATTTGAGAAGTTTTAAGGGCACTTACAGGTGTCCTTCCTTGCCAGATCGTGAACCATCACTACGCGAGTAACACTATCTATTTCCACACAGATAATATTAAGCTTGCGGCCTTGGCGCGTACTACCTGTGAAGTTATACATAGGGAAACGTTGATTGAAGTCTTTGCTCCTTTTCGAATCTATTTTGGCATCAGTCATGGCATCCTTTACTTCCTGCACATTTATGCTTTCGCATTTCATTTGGCAGGTAGCAGTATCAGAATAATGAATGGCCTGCCCTGCAAGCTGATCCATCTTTAACATACCGGGTGTGAGCTCTTTAAGATTCCTATTGCCGAACATAAAGTAAACGGCAATTAACCCAATAATAAAACCGAACAAGTAAAGGCGGATCCTTCTCCAAATACCAGAATCGCCCTTGCCGATCATTAGCTTATTTTTTGGTGTTTAGCTCTACGGTGTTTGCAGGAACGGGAGTATTGATAACAGCCGCTGTAACTACCTTAGGTTGAGGAGTGCTAACCTTAGATTGCAAGGCATCGTGCTTAATAGCAATATGCGGAGCAATAATAAGAGAAACAATACTCATCAGCTTGATAAGGATGTTCATAGAAGGGCCTGAGGTATCTTTAAAAGGATCTCCTACTGTATCTCCTGTTACAGAAGCTTTGTGCGGTTCAGATTTCTTAAAGAATTTTTCTCCGTTAATCTCAACGCCTTTTTCAAATGACTTCTTAGCGTTATCCCATGCACCACCTGCGTTGCTTTGGAATATTCCCATAAGCACACCGCTAACAGTAACCCCGGCTAATAAACCGCCTAAAACCTCTGGGCCAAAAGTGAAGCCTACAATAACTGGAACAAGTAATGCTATGGCACCCGGGGCTATCATTTCACGTATCGATGCTTTAGTAGATATAGCTACACACTTTTCATATTCAGGTTTTGCCTTGTACTCCATAATGCCTGGTATTTCACGGAACTGGCGACGAACTTCATTTACCATATCCATGGCTGCACGACCTACTGCCGCAATAGCAAGAGATGAGAAAATGAATGGTATCATACCTCCTACAAAAAGGCCTGCCAATACATTGGCTTTATAAATATCTATGGCATTAATGCCCGCTATGCCTACAAAAGCAGCGAATAATGCAAGTGATGTTAATGCTGCAGATGCAATAGCAAATCCCTTACCTGTAGCAGCTGTTGTATTACCTACAGCATCCAAATTATCAGTACGGTGACGCACTTCTTCCGGTAGGCGGCTCATTTCTGCAATACCACCCGCGTTATCTGCAATAGGACCGAAAGCATCAATAGATAATTGCATAGCTGTTGTGGCCATCATACCCGCAGCTGCTATAGATACGCCATACAAGCCTGCAAAATAGTAAGAGGTCATTATTCCGCTTGCCAGTACCAGGATTGGTAATGCTGTAGATTCCATACCTACAGATAAACCCCCAATAATATTGGTAGCATGACCAGTTCCCGATTGTTTTATAATTGTAAGCACGGGACGATTACCCATACCTGTGTAATATTCAGTTATCATGCTCATGAGCGTGCCTACTACTAGACCTGTAATAATTGCATAGTAAACATCCATAGCTGTGAATGGAAGTGCTCCAAGACGGCTCATTTGCATATTGCCAGCAGGAAGTAACTTGGTAACTACAAAATAAGCTGCAATGGCCGTTAATATGATAGATGACCAATTACCAATGTTCAATGCTTTTTGCACACTACTATTTTCATCCTTTATCCTTACAAACCAAGTTCCTACTATAGAGAATATTAAGCCTATACCTGCAATAAACATAGGGAGAATAACAGGAGAAAGTCCACCGAAATTATCGGTGTGAGCATCAATTTCCTGCCCTAGCACCATGGTAGCAAGAATAGTGGCAACATATGAGCCAAATAAATCTGCGCCCATACCTGCTACGTCACCCACATTATCGCCTACATTGTCTGCTATAGTAGCAGGGTTACGTGGATCATCTTCTGGTATACCTGCTTCTACTTTACCTACTAAGTCAGCGCCTACGTCGGCGGCTTTAGTATAAATACCACCACCTACACGGGCAAAAAGAGCAATTGATTCTGCACCCAATGAAAAGCCTGCAAGCACTTCTATAGCTTTCTTCATATCAGGACCAGTAATAGCAGATCCTGCAGGCACAAAAAGTTGATAAAACACTATAAATAACCCCCCTAAACCAAGAATAGCGAGCCCGGCAACACCTAAGCCCATAACGGTACCACCGGTAAAAGAAACCTGTAACGCTTTCTTAAGGCTTGTACGTGCAGCCTGCGTAGTGCGCACATTGGCCTTAGTTGCAATACGCATACCAATATAACCTGCAGTAGCAGATAATACCGCACCTATACAAAAAGCTATAGCTATAATTGGGCTGGAATCTGTAACCGTTGTACCCGCCCATGCTAAAACACATGCAGCAAGAACTACAAATATTCCGAGTATTCTCCATTCGGCTTTAAGAAAGGCCATAGCACCTTTGGCTATATAACCAGCCAGTTCAGCCATGTTGGCGTCTCCGGCGTCTTGTTTTTCAACCCACCGTGAGGTACCGAAAGTGTATAATAATGCAAAGATGCCAAGGGCCGGAATAATGTAAAGAATGCAATTCATAGTAATATAGTGTAGTTTTTTAAAGGGCGCAAATATACATATTCGGTTGAAATAGTTAAAAACCCTGTTTCAAAGGTTAGATTTATAGCATTATATATAGAACAAACCCATAATTACAAACGGCCAATAAATTATATGGATTTATTTTCCCAAATGTGCATAAAATCTCATCGCATACATCTATAATTTAGTCGCTGTTCAATTTACCTCTAGCCGAATTTTCTTGAAAAAAATAATTACAGGCATAAAATTCTATTTGCGAATAGCTAAAAGTATCAGCATTGCATTAATATTATAAAATAAATTGTATATTTTTATCTTCGTTTTTCTCCTGAAACATAGATTATTACAACAGACATTGATAAAAAATAACGATACGTCTATTCCTAAAAGTTCATGCTTCTGCTGGAGTTTGGCTTTGATATTTCTGTTTCTTGTAAGCAATTTATTTTCTCAAATACCCTGTGGCTATAAATACTCCAGACTAATCAAAATAGATCATACCAAAGTAGCCGGCGGAGTCAATTTGACAAATTTTCCCCTCTATATTACTACTACTACACTTGTAGCTGCTGATGAAGCCTTGCTTAAAAGCGCTGCACACGGAGGCCATGTTCAAAGTGCCAACGGGTATGATATCGCCTTTACTGCAGAAGATGGAGTAACTGCCCTGGATTTTCAAATGGAAAATTATGTTTCTACTACCGGGGAGTATGAAGCCTGGGTAAATATTCCTACACTTTCTGTAACGGCAGATACTTACATCTATATGTATTATGATAATGCCGCTATTGTGGCCGACCAATCTACAAAGGCTACATGGGATGCAAATACAGTAGGAGTCTGGCACTTAGATAATAATAATTTTAATGACTATACCGTCAATGGGAACAACGGCACTAATTCTTTAACTGATCCCAGTGCAAATGGTGCTGGAGAAATTCTGACTGGCAGAGTTTTTACAGGGACAACGCACGATGATGAATTTGTAAGACTATCACTTGGAGCAGTAGCGCCCAGTGCTGCTGCCGGTACAATTGACCTTTGGGCTGAAATGACAACGTATTTTCTCTCTACCTATTTTTGGGGAGAATCTTCCCTTCAAAATGGTTCTTACGCCAATAGATTGCAGATATATATAAATAATTCTACAGGGCAGCTGGAGTTTGGAATGGGTAGCACCCACGCCTTATATGGAACCGCTAATAATTTTTTGACTGCAGGTAACTGGTATCATATTGTATTAACATGGTCTGGCAGTATAGCTACAGGCAACGGAACATACGATGCGTACGCTAACGGGGTGTTACTGTCAACAGGGGCTTATACGGGCTTAACTGCGCTCTACGACAGCGCTGACATAGGGAATGACGGAAACCTGGGCCAAAGATCCGAAGCCTTAACCGGGAGCGTTGATGAGGTACACTATTCTAACATAGCAAGAAGTGGTGGATGGATAACAACGGAATACAATAATGTAAATAGCCCTACTACTTTCTACACAATTTCTCCGGAACCAGTTGTATGGACCGGAGCTACAAATGCAAATTGGAGTAATGCAGGCAATTGGAGCGGAGCCATACCTACTCTTGGAGCTAATGCAATTATATGGAACAGTGCTATTAATCAGCCCACACTTGATGCAAGTGAACAGGTAGGATTCATGTACATAATGCCGGGGGCTACCTTAACCATACCTGCAGGAAATACACTGTCAGTAAACTTTACTACGGTCAATTGCGGAACAATTAGCTCTGTTGCTACAGGCACATTAACATTCAACGCTACTGCAGGCCTTATAAATCAATATATGTCCAGTACAGGCACATACAACCTGGGTAACCTTATTGCTAATCCATTTGCTTTAACCAATAATGTTTTCCTGAATACACCTTTGGTAACCTGCAGTGGAAATTTTACTATCAGCCAGGGCGTATTTAATTGCCTTACAAACAGCCTTAGCGTGGCAGAAAATGTTACTGATAACAGTGTATTTACTGCAGGCACCGGAACTTTGACTTTAGACGGAACCGCAGGTACGCAAACAATAGCCTCAACGGAGGCGACTGGATTAACAACTTATAACCTTGTATTAAAAAACACTTCCGCCACAACTCCTGCCATTAGCACCACCGCCAATGTAAAGGTGGATAATCAATTAACTTTTAATGCAGCCAATACAAGTTTAGTAAACCTTAACGGAAAAACATTAACCCTAGGCACAGCCGCAGCTGCGCCAGGTACACTTAGTTATCCTGCGGCACCCACTATTGCAGGATGGCTTTATGGAGGAACATTTTTGCGATGGTTCAATACAGCGGCAATAGCGATACCTAATAATACAGGCCTATTCCCCATGGGCTCTAACGGAGCGCAAAATAATTATCACCCTCTTTGGTTTGGAGCCACTGCGGCCCTCACTACAGGAGGAACTATAAGTGTATTACATAATCCAACAGTAGAAGGAAGTGTTCCCGTTGCTTTTACAGATGTAACCTGGACACCACCTGTGGGCGGAACGCCTGTGCAGGGAACATCGAATGCCGCGTGGCAGGTAGCAGCAGGAAATGGCCTGGCATTATCTGGTAATAACGGAGAACTGCGTTATGGAGGTAATGGATTTACCGTATTTATACTTGCAGATGTTGATGCATGCCAGGCGGCCGGAGCAGTAGGTACTTTCAGCGCTGCTACATTTGCGGATGTTCCTTTGGAGGCAAACCGTATCGGGTTAAGTTCAGCTAACCTCACCAATACATGGCTAATGGGTACAAGTAGCCTGCTGGCATCACCTTTGCCCATAGAGTTACTATCTTTCACTGCCAGCTGCGAAAACAATTATCCCGTATTGCGATGGACAACTGCTTCTGAAATTAACAACGATTATTTCACCCTTGAACGGACCACCGATGGTGTACATTATGAAACGGTAACTGAAGTAAAGGGTGCAGGCAATAGCACCTCCGAGCAAAGCTATTCTGCCCTGGATTATGGAGAAATTTCGGGCATTACATATTACCGCCTCTCTCAAATCGATTTGGATGGAGTAATCACTCCTTTACAAACAATTGTGTATGTTCCCTGCGAAAATATTGAAAGTGTAAATGCGTTCAGCTCTAACCGTATTATTAACATTCAAATTAATGCCGATTCTTTGGGTTCTCGCAATATAATCCTTACAAATACATTGGGCCAGGAATTACTCAACCAAACAAAGAATATAGTTCCGGGCTTAAATATCTTCAAGCTATATCCGCAAGTAAATACAGGTATTTATATCCTGCAGGTAATCGGAAATAATAAAGTATATACTAAGAAATTATACTTATCAGCCGAGTAAGTACGAGGCCATATTACATATTTCTTCTATACTGCCCACCCACTTCAAAAAGAGAAGCAGTGATCTGCCCGAGAGAACAATATTTGGTGGCCTCCATAATCTTTTCAAAAAGATTTTTATTGTGTATGGCTGCTTGCTGAAGATCTTCTAGTAATTTAGGTGTATGGCTGCTGAAAGCCTTGTGCATGTCCTTTAGTGCCCTTATTTGGAATTCTTTTTCTTCTGTGGTCGAACGTATCACCTCCCTTGGAATAACCGATGGCGAACCCTTGGAAGAAAGGAAAGTATTTACTCCTATAATAGGATATTCTCCGGTGTGTTTTAGCTTTTCGTAGTAAAGACTTTCTTCCTGTATTTTGCTACGCTGATACATAGTTTCCATGGCACCTAAAACACCGCCTCTTTCGGTGATACGGTCAAACTCCGCCATAATAGCCTCTTCCACCAAATCTGTTAATTTTTCAATTACAAATGAGCCTTGTATAGGATTTTCATTTTTGGCCAGACCTAGTTCGCGGTTAATAATAAGTTGAATAGCAATGGCACGGCGCACGCTCTCTTCAGTAGGCGTGGTTATAGCCTCATCGTATGCATTCGTGTGCAAGGAATTGCAATTATCATATATGGCATACAGGGCCTGCAAAGTAGTGCGTATGTCATTAAAGTCTATTTCTTGTGCATGCAATGAACGGCCAGAGGTTTGTATATGATACTTGAGCATTTGAGAACGCTCATCACCTCCGTACTTTATTTTCATGGCTTTAGACCATATTCTTCTGGCAACTCTACCTATTACTGCATATTCAGGATCAATACCATTGGAGAAAAAGAAAGAAAGATTAGGCGCGAAATCATTAATATTCATTCCACGCGATAGGTAATACTCCACGTAAGTAAACCCATTTGATAAAGTAAGCGCAACTTGTGTAATGGGATTAGCACCTGCTTCTGCAATATGATAGCCGGAAATAGAAACCGAGTAAAAATTACGGACCTTGTGATTAGTGAAATATTGCTGCACATCACCCATAAGGCGGAGCGAGAATTCTGTAGAGAAAATACAAGTGTTCTGCGCCTGGTCTTCTTTTAAAATATCTGCTTGTACGGTTCCACGAACTTGTGTTAATGTAAATGCTTTTATTTTTTCGTAAACATCTTTAGGAAGCACCTGATCGCCTGTAGTACCTAGTAACATAAGCCCAAGCCCATTATTGCCCTCGGGTAATTTGCCTTGGTAAACAGGACGTTTTATTCCTTTCTTTTTATACTGTTCATCTATCTTTTTCTGAACCTGCTTTTCCAAGCCATGTTCCTTTATATAAAGTTCGCATTGCTGGTCTACGGCAGCATTCATAAAGAAACCTGTGATGATAGATGCAGGTCCGTTGATGGTCATAGATACAGAAGTCTTAGGATCACAAAGATTAAACCCTGAATAAAGTTTTTTTGCTGCGTCCAGGTTCCAGATGGAAACACCGGCATTACCAATCTTTCCATAAATATCGGGTCTGTGGTCAGGATCACGCCCGTATAAGGTAACTGAATCAAAAGCAGTAGAAAGCCTTTTGGCAGGCATGCCCATGCTTACATAGTGAAAGCGCTTATTAGTACGCTCTGGTCCACCCTCACCGGCGAACATACGCGTAGGATCTTCTTCAGAACGCTTGAATGGGTATACGCCAGCGGTGTATGGGAATTTACCCGGAAAGTTCTCCTGCAAAGTCCAGTGCAAAATTTCGCCCCAAGCCTTATAAGTGGGCACAGCTATTTTTGGAATCTGGGTGTGTGATAAAGATTCTGTATGCGTTTTTACTTTTATATCTTTCCCACGAACGTTGTATATATAATACTCATCAACATATTGCTGTATCTCCTTTTCCCAGCTTGTAAGTATTTTCTTGTTCTCGGGAGTCAGCTTTTCTTCCAACTCCTTTTTCTTCTTTTCTATATCCTTTTGTGAATCTCCTTTGGCAAGCATCTTCTCGACCAAATGCAGTGCGTATAGTTTTTCAGCTATTTCAGATTGATCTTCTGCCCAGTCGTCGTATTTGCGTATAGTCTCCGTTATTTCAGATAAATAGCGTACCCTATCAGGCGGAATGATAAATATTTTCTCCGATTGTTCTTCGCTATGCTTATAGGATGAATGCAGATCAGCCTTGGTCTTGTCTGCTATCTTATCCATTAAGGATTTATACAGCGTATTCATCCCCGGATCGTTAAATTGCGATGCTATGGTACCAAACACTGGCAGCTTATCATCACTTACATTGAACAATGTATGATTTCTCTTATACTGTTTCTTTACATCTCGTATAGCATCCGATGCGCCACGTTTATCAAATTTGTTAATGGCTATGGCGTCTGCAAAATCGAGCATATCAATTTTCTCAAGTTGTGTAGCGGCACCATATTCAGGCGTCATCACATAAAGAGAAACATCCGAGCAATCCACCACTTCTGTATCCGATTGGCCAATACCTGAAGTTTCCAAAAGGACCATGTCAAAACCGGCTGCTTTTAATATCTCTACTGCCCTGCCAATACTTTGAGAAAGCGCTAAGTGGCTTTGCCTTGTGGCAAGTGAGCGCATATAAACACGGGAGTTAGATATGGAGTTCATCCTTATCCGGTCTCCCAACAACGCACCGCCTGTTTTGCGTTTCGACGGATCTACACAAAGAATAGCAATGGTTTTCCCTGTCTCTGCTTTCTTGCCTTTAGTTGTAAAGTCTATTAAATAACGGCGAACAAACTCATCAATTAAAGATGACTTGCCTGCTCCACCCACGCCAGTAACTCCAAGTATAGGAATGACTTTTTTGCCTTGTAAGCCTTTGATTTTATTGTGTACTTCTTTGGCCTTATCGGGGAAATCTTCTACAAGGGAAATGAGAGCTGCAATGTCTTTAGGATTTTTTTCTTTAAGCCCTTTGATATGTTTATCTATAGCCGTAACAACCGGAGGGGTATCACATTTTTTAAGAATGTCGTTTATCATCCCTTGCAAGCCCATTTTACGGCCATCGTCGGGAGCATAAATGCGGGTAATGCCATACTTATGCAAGGCTTCTATTTCATTAGGAAGTATAACACCTCCTCCTCCTCCAAATATTTTAATGTGCCCGCATCCACGTTCTTTAAGCAGGTCATACATGTACTTAAAATACTCGTTATGCCCACCCTGGTATGATGTCATGGCAATGGCATTGGCATCTTCTTGTATGGCACAGGTAACTACATCTAATGCGCTGCGGTCATGCCCGAGGTGAATCACTTCGGCACCGCTTGCTTGCATAATGCGCCTCATTATATTTATAGCTGCATCGTGTCCATCGAACAATGAGGCAGCAGTAACTATCCGTATCTTATTTTTGGGTATGTATGGCTTAACCTCTTCTTGCATTATCTTTTACTTTATGCCACAAAGGTACTTGGAAATTATTTCCTTATCACCCATGGGGCATTCTATAACCCTAAAAGTAATATTTTTGGTGGAAATACTAATACTTATAGAATATGCTGACCATTACTCCAGGGGAAATAGCCCAGAACCTTTTTCACGGATACCTTGTTGGGGCTGTGGGTCCGAGGCCTATTTGCTTTGCCAGCACCATAGATGAAAATGGTAAACCCAACCTGGCTCCTTTTAGCTTTTTCAATATATTCAGCTCTAACCCACCTGTTGCTGTATTTTCTCCGGCCCGTTCCGGTAGATTAGGGACAACAAAAAACACCCACGACAATGTAAAAAAGATAGCCGAAGTAGTTATCAATGTAGTTAGCTATAATATGGTGCAACAAACTTCTGTGGCCAGCGGAGAGTTTCCAAAGGAAATAAACGAATTTGAAAAATCCGGTTTCACTCCCTTGCCCTCTGTTAAAGTTAAACCCTTTAGAGTTAAAGAATCGCCAGTGCAAATGGAATGCAGGGTTATGGAAGTAAAAGAGCTTGGTACAGCCGGAGGCGCAGGTAACCTTATCATTTGCGAAATCCTATTGATACACATAAATGAAGATATTTTGGATGCTGACAAAAAAATAGACCCACGCAAAATAGACCTGGTAGGGCGCATGGGAGGTAATTGGTATTGCAGGGCTTCTGGCGATAGTTTGTTCGAAGTAGTACAACCAGGACCAAACATTGGTATTGGAATAGACTCACTCCCAAAAAGCATAAAGGAAAGCCATATACTCACGGGCAATAATTTAGGGCAACTGGCAAGTCTCACTAAATTACCGGAAGCAGAAAAGGTGAATTCGTATAAGGCAAGCAAAGAATTTTCATCCTCAAAAAATACTGAACAAATTCATATTGAAGCAAAAAAAATGCTTGATAATAAACAGATAGAGGAAGCTATAACATTGTTGCTTGCCTACGAAAAATAAAATATGTTTGTACAAAATAATGACATCATGAAAAGAATACTATTATGCACCCTGTGTTTCTATACCTTGCTCCTAATGGCTTGCATGGGTATAGGCAGAAAAGAAAAATACACCCCCTTACCCGCAGAGGGCAAAACTATAGATGTTACGACCTTTAATGCAATAAAAGCAGAAGGTGTATTCAACATTATCCTCTCTCAAGGAGATAAGGAATCAGTGGTCATTAAAGGAGATATGCCTGAAGGTCTGGATATAAAAAATGAAGGAGAAACCCTTATGATAACCGATACCTTAAACGGGAAGCTGCAATTTTCCCGTCATGTTGTAAAAACAGACATTTATGTTACCATAATTGATGTCAATAGCATTTCCATAGAATCAGTTGGAACCACAGAATGCAAGGATACACTCAAACTTAAAAGGCTTGATTTTGGTTCTGAAGGAGTTGGCGCCAGCACTTTATGGTTGAATAGCGATAGCATAAACGTATCACAAGATGGGGTAGGTAAACTTACCTTAGCGGGTAATGCGGCCCTGGTTAAAATTGAGAGTTCTGGGGTAGGAGCCTTGGATGCTAAAGAACTTAAAGCAGATATATTGCATCTGGAAGCTACCGGTGTGGGCTCAGCAAAAGTTTATGCCATAAAGGAATTATACCTGCAATCTTCGGGAGTGGGAGGTGTTGAATATTATGGTCCTGCTAAAGTTATGGAGAACGTAAGTAGCGGTGTTGGAAAAGTAGAAAAGGAGAATTAAACTTCCTTCTGCACCTCATAATATACACTCCGTTCTTGGCTATAACTTATTGAAATTCAGTATAATACAACCGTTTATTATCACATTTAACCGAGTTATGCCAGAATTTAACAATAGATACAGGGGTTTTTCTTATTTTCGCCCTACAAATTTTAAATCAAACCAAAACATGAAAAAATTACTACCCTTGTTTATCGGTATCTTTCTTACCGGCGCACTTGTTGCACAATCTATCCCCGACGGAGGATTTGAAAACTGGACTTCAGCTACATGGATGGATCCAACCTATTTTAACACCTCTAACGACCAGATCTTTGGTAATGCCGGAACCGCTGGCATTGCAAACGTTACACAAGTTTCTGCAGGAGGCTGGGGATCTTTTGGTGTACAGCTCGAAACTTCTATTCTTTCTGTTGGATACATGATTGATGGCAATGCAAACGGTGGTGGGTTTACTGGTGGTATACCTTACAATCAACAAGCTACCGGAATAAGCTTCTATTACAAATATGCTCCTAACACCAGTGACACTGCAGCTGTGCTTGTTATTTTTAAGAAAGCAGGGCATCAAATAGATTCCTTCTTTATTAAAATCAGAACAGCTCAAACTAACTATACTCTATATACATATAGCCCCAGCAGTCTTCTCACAGCACCTGACACCATAATCTTAGGTGCAGTTTCTTCTATTGGAGCTTTAGGTGGTGGAAGCGGACACGTTGGCAGTATATTCACAATTGCTGATATTACCTTTACGGGCGTTGCAAACCAACCAGCAAACCTGAATGGTACCTTTGCAAACTGGATAACCAATAACCTATATATTCCAACCGAATGGTATGGAAACCTTGGTGCTGGTCGTACTACAGATGCCCAAAGCGGAACTTATGCTTTGGAATTACAAACCATTACTGACCAAGGCTCACCTTATGTTGGACAAGTAAGTACTGCAATCTACCCGAACAATTGCCAAAGCAATTGCATCCCAATTGGCGGTAAACCTTATGCTCAATTGGTAGATACACTGTATTTCTCTTATAAGTATGCCCCGGTTGGAACTGATACCGCAGGCATTAGTATGGATTTTTACAAAGGCCTTGGTGGTACAGGACATCAATTTTATGTTAACGGTAGTATCACAGGTGCAGCCAGCACTTATACTGATGTTTATATCCCTTTTGATTTAACTTCAATAGGATTTACCCCCGATAGCGTAATTGTTAGCATAGATCCAAGTGCACATAATCACTATAACAATGACGCACAGTATGCTCCATTCGTAGGTACTGTGTTTAAAGTAGATAATATCTACTTTGGATCGCAAAGGCTGGTTACTACGGGTATCAATACCCAATCATCCACAGCAACTGGAGTAAAGGTTTATCCTAACCCTGCTAAGGATGTACTCAACTTCCAATTTACAAACATCTCAGGCGCTGCTCATCTCTCTGTTTACGATATTACAGGCAGAGAAATACAGCAAAGTGACGTTACTGTAAATAATACCACTATACAAGTAAATACAGGCGGTATGAGTCCTGGTGTTTATTTCTATAAGGTAACTACAGGAAATGGTTCTTTTGAGAATAAGTTTATAAAAGAGTAATTCTGTTTTGACAGAAAAAGAAAAACCCCGGCAAATGCCGGGGTTTTTCTTTTTAACCATTGCTGGTTATTAAGTACTATAGATGTGCCGGTGACGTTATCCCTTAAATGAATTATTTTTGGATAACATGAAAAAGTATTTTGTCGTACTTCTTTTTTTATGGATATCGGTATACAATGTTAAGGCCCAGTTCTTAGATAGCATACAAACTGCTCTTGAGCGCAAAGGCAGGTTCACCTTTTCTTTAGATTCCTACAGTTCATTTATAGATAATAACGATGCCGATATTTCGGGCTTTTTGGTTGGAGTTTGTTTCGACAGAAGATTTACCATTGGCGGAGGCTATAATTTCCTCGATTCCTATTTAACACGAAACGAAGTAATTGAGGGCAATGTCATTTCCAGGCAATTGAATTTTGGTTTTCTGTGTTACTATATGCAGTACCAGTTTAAAATAACCAAACATTGGGAAATAGACATCCCTTTAACCATAGGGCTTGGCAGTTCAAGCTACTCGTATACTTTGCAAGGAAAAGAAATAACCCAGGACAAGCAATTTGTTATGCCAATTGAGCCATCTGTAGAAGTGGATTATGATTTCAACAAATATTGGGGTTTATATGTGCAGGTTGGGTTTCGTTGGATGCTTATAAATAACACTGCCATCAGTGCCGATTTCAATTCTCCTACTTACGATTTTGGAGTATTTATATGCCCATTTGAAATTTATGCAGGCCTTTTCCCTAAAACGAAACTGGCTCATATGATAGAAGACAATTGATTTTCCTATTTTTGCCAAGGTCACTATATTACCATGAACGAAAACCTGAATCCTGATCACGAAAACCTAAGCTCTGCCGAAAAAGAGCTGGAGAAAGTGCTTCGCCCAAAAGAGTTTGACGACTTTTCGGGACAGGAAAAGGTAATTGAAAACCTGCGCATATTTGTACAGGCAGCAAAACAGCGCGAGGAAGCATTAGATCACGTCTTGCTCCATGGCCCTCCGGGTTTAGGGAAAACAACACTGGCACATATCATCGCATCCGAGTTAGATGTGAATATACGCATCACCTCAGGCCCCGTGCTTGAAAAACCAGGCGACCTCGCAGGCTTGCTCACCAACCTGGAAAAATATGATGTTCTTTTTATTGATGAGATACACCGTTTGAGTCCGGTAGTAGAGGAGTACTTGTATTCCGCCATGGAGGACTACCGCATAGATATTATGCTCGATTCTGGCCCCAATGCAAGGTCAGTCCAATTGAAATTAAATCCTTTCACCCTAATTGGTGCTACCACACGCTCGGGACTACTTACCTCTCCATTACGTGCTCGCTTTGGCATCACCTTCAGGCTGGATTACTATACTTCTGATCTGCTGCAAAAAATTATTGAGCGCTCCTCCAGCATACTCAATATTAAAATAAGTGATGATGCAGCTCATGAAATTGCCAGGCGCAGCCGCGGAACCCCACGTATTGCCAATGCATTGCTCAGACGGGTGCGTGACTTTGCACAGGTAAAAGGCAAAGGACATATAGATATGGAGATAACCCAATACTCACTTAAGGCATTGAACGTTGATGCCAATGGTCTGGATGAAATGGATAACCGTATTTTGATGACTATCATTGAAAAATTCAAGGGTGGCCCTGTAGGAATATCAACTATAGCGATTGCAGTAGGTGAACAACCTGGCACAATAGAAGAAGTGTATGAACCCTTCCTGATACAAGAGGGATACCTGGTGCGCACACCGCGTGGAAGAGAGGTTACGGATAAAACCTATAAGCACCTCAAGCAGTTTCCTAATCCTAATTCGGGCAGGTTATTTTAAATTATATGACGGCGGAACTCCATTCGGCCATCATCAAACGCGAAGCCAAACGCCTGGGCTTTGATTATTGTGGCATTTCAAAAGCCGGCTTCCTCGAAGATGAAGCAAGGCGCTTTGAAGAATGGTTGCATAAAGGTATGCATGGACAAATGAAGTACATGGCCAATTATATGGATATGCGCCTCGATCCACGATTATTGGTTGAAGGATCCAAGTCGGTAATATCCCTTATGCTTAATTATTATCCGGAAGAAAAGCAAAATGAGAACGCTCCTAAAATTTCAAAATATGCATATGGAAAAGACTACCACAGGGTAATTAAGGATAAGTTATATGAGCTCCTATCGATTATGAACGCCGAAATAGGTGAAATACATGGAAGGGCATTTGTAGATTCAGCACCTGTGCTGGAGCGAGCCTGGGCAGCTAAAAGTGGCCTTGGGTGGATAGGTAAGAATGCTCAGTTAATACGACCACAAAATGGTTCTTTCTTTTTCCTAGCTGAATTGATAGTTGATATAGAATTGGAATGCGATGGACCTATTAAAGATTATTGCGGAAGCTGCACTCGCTGCATGGATGCTTGCCCAACCCAGGCTATTGTTGGCCCCAATGTTGTTGATGGGAGCAAGTGTATATCGTATTTTACTATTGAATTAAAAGAGGCCATACCCAAAGAAATGCAAGGGCAATTCAATGAT
>Ga0206878_10199_pt1 | contig 25093 bp, 14 predicted proteins | sample Alteio_BWOrgCont_8_FD_152621 | JGI IMG/M metagenome (GOLD analysis project Ga0206878, IMG submission 152621) | Enriched cells from forest soil in Barre Woods Harvard Forest LTER site, Petersham, Massachusetts, United States -... | ecosystem: Environmental > Terrestrial > Soil > Temperate forest >... | reverse complement strand
GGTGATCATGAGACAATGCCAAATACATCATGGGTCGAATTTGCCAGTACGTCAATAAACGTAGTGCCTGGGATTGGATTTTATGCATACCCAATATAGCGGTTTGCGGTGGATTTATGATGGGGGTAGCTAACAAAGAACCAAACACGCCACCATTGGTAATCGTAAACGTTCCACCCTGCATTTCTTCCATTGACAGTTTTCCCTGACGCGCACGTGCGGCAGAATCACTGATGGACTGTTCGATATTTGCCATGCTTAACAAATCAGCATCACGAACCACAGGCACCACTAACCCTCTCTCCGTGGACACTGCTATTCCAATATCAAAGTACCCGTGATAAATAATATCCTGGCCGTCTATTGATGCGTTAACTGCTGGGAAGCGCTTCAGTGATTCAACAACAGCTTTGGTAACAAATGACATAAAGCCTAATTTAACGCCATGCTTTTTCTCGAAGCCGTCTTTATATTGTGCACGCATATCCATAACGGCTTTAAAATTGACTTCATTAAAAGTCGTTAACATGGCTGCATTGTGCTGTGCCTGCAACAAGCGTTCAGCAACCTTGGCGCGTAATCTGGACATGGGAACACGGCGCTCTTCTCGTACGCCAACAGGTGTTGCAGCAGCAGGCTCTGGTTTTACAGGCGCTGTTTTTGCAGCTTTATTACGATTTTCTTCAATAAATGCAACCACATCATCTTTAGTTATGCGAGCATCTTTGCCTGATCCTACGATTTGATTCGGCTGTAAATCGTACTCAGCCAACATCCGTCTGACCGCAGGGCTCGTTGATTTGTCATCCAAGGCTACAGAAGCGCCAACTTTTTCAGCATGCGCCGGCTTGACCTCAACTGCACTAGCACCAATACGTGCTAATAACTCGCCTGATTTAACCGTGGCGCCCTCTTTAAATAAGATTTCCTGCAATATGCCATCTGCAGGTGCTGGCACTTCCAGCACCACTTTATCAGTTTCCAAGTCTACTATATTTTCATCGCGAGTAACTTTATCCCCGATTTTTTTGTGCCAGGTGGCGATCGTAGCGTCAGCTACTGATTCAGGCAAGTTAGGTACTTTAACTTCAATTGACATGATTATACCTTCTATTATGTTATTTATTTACTTATTCCTAAAGCCTGCATGACCAATGCCGCTTGCTGTTCTACGTGCAAATAAGCACTGCCTCCAGCAGGTGCTGCAGCAAAACCTCGTCCTGCATAAGACAATGACTGATCATCGCGAAGACAATCGTTGATATTGTGTTGGGAAGAAAACCAAACCCCTTGATTTTGCGGTTCTTCCTGACACCAAACCACCCGTGTCGCTTTTGGGTAGCTCTCAAGTATAGTCCTCAATACTTTCTTGGGAAATGGATAGAGCTGCTCGACACGAACAATTGCTACATTCTGCAGTTCTTCATCACGCCGTTTTTGCAACAGATCATAATAAACTTTCCCGCAACATAAAACCACACTGGTCACGTGCGCTGGCTCCAACGTATCAATTTCAGGAATGACAGTCTGGAATCCACCTTTCGTTAGATCCTGCATAGTTGAAACAGCTAATTTATGACGAAGCAAACTTTTCGGCGTCATAATAATCAATGGCTTGCGGAAATTTCGTACAACTTGTCGACGCAGTAAATGGAATATTTGCGCAGGCGTAGTTGGATTACAAACTTGAATATTCTGTTGAGCGCACAATTGCATGTAACGTTCAAGCCGTGCTGATGAATGCTCGGGGCCCTGGCCTTCATAACCATGAGGAAGCAACATCACCAAACCACACAATCGACCCCATTTTTGCTCACCAGAACTGATAAATTGATCGACAACCACTTGCGCGCCATTGGCAAAATCACCAAATTGCGCTTCCCAAAGTACCAGAGCATCCGGTTCAGAGGTGGCAAAACCATATTCAAATGCCAACACAGCCTCTTCGGAAAGAACTGAATCAATCACGGAAAATGGTCTTGATGGATTGGAGGCAGAACCTTCTAGTGGGATATGGACTTCATTGCTATTCTGATCATGCAGTACAGCATGGCGGTGAGCAAAGGTGCCGCGGCCACAATCCTGGCCGGACAGGCGCACTTCATGCCCTTCATGTAACAACGTGGCATAAGCCATTGTTTCAGCATATCCCCAATTCATGGGAATCTCACCCGCAGTCATTTTTTCACGCTCTGATAATAAACGTTTAACCACAGGGTGCAATTCGAATCCATCTGGTAAGGTCAACAGTTGGTGGGACAATTTCTGTAAAATCTTTTCACTGACAGCTGTATTTACCTTGTCCGTCCACTTGGCGGAAATATAAGGAGCCCAATCAGTGGAAATTCGGCCATCATACTCACCTTGTATTGTAGGTACAATTGCATGGCCTTTATCTAATTTATCACGGTAAGCTTCTACCATGGCATCAACACTATCTTGTGTAGTTAATCCCTCTGCAATCAGCTTGTCAGCATAAATTTCTCTTAAAGGGCGCATCATTTTAATTTTTTTATACATCATGGGTTGGGTGACGGATGGCTCATCTGCCTCGTTATGACCCTGACGTCGGTAGCAAACCAAATCAAGTACCACATCTCTCTTGAATTTCATGCGGAATTCAAATGCAATTTGTGTAGCAAATACTACTGCTTCAGGATCATCGCCATTAACATGAATCACCGGGGCTTGCACCATTTTAGCCACATCCGTGCAATACAAGGTAGAACGTGAATCAAGCGGATTGCTGGTCGTAAAACCGATCTGATTATTAATCACAATATGCACTGTACCGCCTGTACAATACCCGCGAGCTTGTGAAAAATTAAATGTTTCCATGACCACGCCCTGACCTGCAAATGCAGCATCCCCATGAATCACTACAGGCACTACTGCATTTTTCTTCTCAAGATCGTGTTGGCGACGCAGGCGAGAGCGGGCAGAACCCTCAACTACTGGGCCAATAATTTCAAGGTGAGATGGATTAAACGCCAGTGCAACATGCACTACAGCGCCTGATTCTGTACGTAAATTTGATGAAAAACCCATGTGATATTTTACATCACCCGTACGTTCTGCATTATGTTTACCTTCAAACTCCTGAAACAGTTCGACAGGTTCTTTACCCAGCACATTCACCAGAACGTTCAAGCGCCCACGATGTGCCATGCCGATCACTATTTCCTTGACGCCTTCATTGGAACCGTGCCGAATGATTTCTTTCATCATCGGTACTAACGCATCTCCTCCCTCGAGTGAGAATCGCTTTTGTCCAACATAACGTGTGCCCAGATAACGCTCAAGTCCATCTGCTGAAATTAATTCATTAAGAATACGGAGCTTTTGCTCCTCACTAAATAATGGCTTGCCTCGCACAGATTCCATTTGCTGTTGCAACCATTCTGTTTCAGCAACATCGGCAATGTGCATATATTCGATACCGATATTGCCGCTGTATGTCTCCCGCAAAGTTTGATAAATCTCGGACAATGGCATTTTCTGTTTGGAAAACGAATTCCCGGCAAAAAAAACATGGTTTAAATCAGCATCAGACAGATGATGCCAAGCCAAATCCAAGCTTGGTACCGGCGCACGCTCTACCATTTCAAGAGGATCCAGATTAGCTGCAAGATGACCATTTGTCCGATATGCGGTAATCAGATCTGCTACCTGAGTTTGCTTGTCATTAACAGGCACTGAACGTGACAATTTATGATCGGCACTTTGCAAAAAATGTTTAACAATATCACGATGTGATGCATCTTCTATCGAACCATTCTTATTTGGAAGTGCATTAAATACTGCTTGCCAATCATCAGAGACGGACGCAGGGTCTGTCAGATAATCCTCGTACAACCCATCAACGTAAGCCATATTTCCACCGGATAGGTAGGAATTGGCCATTTCATTTTGAAAATTACTGCTACTCATTACTTATTTCTCCAAGAGAGATGGATCGCATATCACGTTTCCAGATTCAACATTTGTTTGCGTATCTCGCCAATCGCTTGGCTTGGATTAAGTCCCTTTGGGCAAACCGTGGTGCAATTCATAATAGTTCGGCAACGAAAAACACTGAATGGATCTTGTAATTTTTCGAGACGATGCTGTGTCGCTGTATCACGGGAATCAGCTAAAAATCGGCGCGCTTGCAGCAATCCAGCAGGGCCTACAAATTTTTCAGGATTCCACCAAAATGAGGGGCAAGCACTCGTACAACAGGCACACAGGATGCATTCATACAAACCATCCAACTGTGCTCGTTCTGCAGGAGATTGTAGCCGCTCGCGTGCCGGAGCCACACTATCATTTTGTAAATATGGCTCAATCCGCTCATATTGTTGATAAAATTGAGACATATCTACAACTAAATCACGCACGATTGGAAAACCTGGCAATGGACGAATCACAACTTTATCCGTCTTTAATTCCGATATTATTGTAATACACGCCAGTCCATTGGTTCCATTGATGTTCATTCCATCAGAGCCACAGACTCCCTCACGGCAGGAGCGTCGAAAAGAAATGGTTGGATCCTGCTCTGCTTTCAAACGCTCAAGCAAGGCCAACAACATTGGATCACTTTTAGCTGGAATTTCTATTTGATAATCCTGCATAAAAGGCTGGTCATTCACCTCTGGATTATAGCGGTAAATAGACAGACTGAGTGTTCTGGTTTGGGTACTGATATCAGTCATGTTGTATCCTCATTAGTAAACGCGTTCTTTCGGCTCGAATGGCTCGACATATTTAGGTAATACATTCACCGGACGATAATCAATGGAATCATCCTGTTCAAAATACAGCGTATGTTTGATCCAGTTTTCATCATCACGTTTAGGAAAATCTTCCCGACTGTGTGCACCACGACTTTCGGTCCGTGCAAGTGCTGATTGCGCTGTCGCATAAGCAGTTGCCATCAGGTTATCGAGCTCAAGTGCCGTAACACGCTCTGTATTAAACACCCCGCTTTTATCAGCAAGATTGGCATGCTTCAGGCGTTCACGTAATGCAGCCAGACGTTTTAAACCCTGCTCCATGAACTCAGCCGTACGAAACACACCAAAATCCTCTTGCATGACGCGTTGCATTTCTTCACGAATAACGGCAGGACTTTCGCCATCCGTTGAATTCTGCCAACGTTGATAGCGCACTAAAGACGCCTCAATATCATCGTCAGTAATATTTGCCATTTCAGGAAGCTGATTGGATTGCCACAGACCTTCTACATGAAGGCCAGCCGCACGACCAAATACAACGAGATCAAGCAGGGAATTACCACCCAAACGATTTGCACCATGTACTGATACACAAGCGCACTCTCCAACGGCATATAAACCATCAACAATATGCTCTTTCCCATGCGCTTTAGTTACAACTTGGCCATGTATATTAGTGGGAATACCACCCATCGTATAATGACAGGTTGGAACAACCGGTATAGCCTCAACAATTGGATCAACACCTGCAAATTTCATAGACAATTCGCGAATGCCAGGCAAGCGGGTTTTAATTAAATCAGCCCCTAAATGATCCAGTTTTAATTTAACGCAGTCCACACCATTTATACTAAACCCTTTGCCGGCACGCAACTCCAAAGCAATGGCTCGCGCTACAACATCACGTGATGCCAAATCTTTGACGTGAGGTGCATAACGTTCCATGAAACGTTCACCATCTTTATTAATCAGGTAACCACCTTCACCACGGCATCCTTCTGTCACTAGTGTACCTGCACCGGCAATGCCTGTCGGATGAAACTGCCACATTTCCATGTCTTGTAAAGGAATGCCCGCACGCAATGCCATACCAAATCCATCACCTGTGTTGATATAGGCATTAGTAGTAGATTGATAAATACGACCTGCACCACCTGTAGCTAAAATACAGACTCGCGATTGGAAGAGTACTATCTCACCAGTTTCAATGCACATCGCGGTCACACCAGCGATACGACCATGAGCATCTTTAACAAAATCAAGTGCGAGCCATTCACTAAATATATGTGTTTTTGCTTTTAAATTTTGTTGATAAAGCGTATGCAACAAGGCATGACCTGTTCTGTCTGCTGCAGCACAAGTACGCGCTGCCTGTTCACCACCAAAATTTTTAGATTGACCACCAAACTGGCGCTGGTAAATTTTACCATCGTCAGTACGAGAAAATGGCAAGCCCATGTGTTCAAGTTCATAAACAGCTTCTGGACCGGTTTTACATAAATATTCAATACAATCCTGATCACCGATATAATCGGCACCCTTAACTGTATCGTACATATGCCAGCGCCAATCATCTCCATCGGCATCTGCATTGCCCAAGGCTGCGGTAATACCACCCTGTGCAGAAACAGTATGAGAACGTGTTGGAAAAACCTTGGACAACAAGGCAACTTTTAACCCTGAATTAGCTAACTGTAGCGCCGCTCGCATGCCAGCACCACCTGCTCCAATAATTACTGCATCAAATTCATTACGTGCCATAGACATTATTATTGCCCCCAAACAATCATTAATCCCCAAAAAAACTGGGCAAGCAACAATAAGAAAACCAACCCTTGCACAGATAGTCTGATTGCTGTGGATTTCAAATAATCCGTCGTCACAGTCCAGATACCAATCCAGGCATGCAAGGTCAACATCAATAGCGCGCACACGCTTGCAACCTGAAAAACAACACAATTAAATAACATGTGCCATTGGCTGTACTCCAAATGAGGATGCATTAAAATAAAACCCAGCAGAAACAACGAATAAACCGCAAAATACAGGGCTGACGCGCGTTGAATCAACCAATCTTTCAAGCCATTACCAGTAAGACTTGTTATGTTGGTTACCATATCCATATCCCCAGAAAAATAGTCAAAATGATGGAAAGCACTATGACCGTGATAGCGCTGCATCGAGCGACAGCCAGTTGCTCACCAAATCCCAAGTCCATGAACATATGCCGAAAACCAGCAAGTACATGATAAATCAATGCTGTGCTAAACGCCCATATCAACAATTTATTACATGGTCTACTCAACAATGCCTGAAGGTGATCAAATGATGACAGGGATTGCAGCGACACACTTAAAAAATACATCATGATGGGCAATAATAAAAACAGAACAAGTCCTGAGATACGATGCAATATCGATGCTATCGCCATTGGCGGAAATTTTAAGCTACCCAAATCAAGATTAACGGGTCTTTGATGGTTTACTGTCACGATCTTCCTTATTGAGTTTTTTTTCAAATATAACACATGTCTATCCACAAAAAAAACAGCAAGTATATCACTGCCCTTTCTTCCCCCGGCTAAGGGTTAGCTTTTGATATAGTACCATGGGATTTTCGATAGACATCACGTGGTGATTCTGGCGGATAACCATAACCAAGATCTGCAAGACGTTTCGTTGCAGCGAGATAGCGCTCACCCCACGTACCAGGATCAAAATTTGTAACTACGACGTTGTAGCTAAGATTAATGATAGAGTCAAAGCATTTACGTTGCGCTAATTCATGGCCATCAAATGCCACTTCAACCTCAGTTTCTTTATCAACTCCACCGTCTTTGAGACGCTCGACTAAAAGAAAAATCATTTTCTCGATGGTATAATACAACTTGCACATTGACAGGCCTGTTAAAAAAATATCCTTGCCTTTAGATGCGCTTAATTTAAACCCATGATCATGGATGGGATATACAAATTCCAACTCATGAGTACCTGGTATTAATGCGGGCTCAATAATATGTGGAGGAGAAATAACATCCACTGTTGGTGTGATGATAAACAAGTGAAAATCTGCCCAACGCTCCCAAAGCTGATATATTTTCTCTACCTGCGAAATAAGATCATTATCCTCGTTATCACTCAGTAATTCGCGCTGTTCATTCGTGATACTGTTATTATCAAATTCAGATGTTTCTGAAGTGTCAGTGGGTTCTGAATTGTCAGTGAGTTCTGAATTATCAGTGGGTTCTATCATCGCATTATATCCAATTATTTTTATTATTCTAAGACAATCTTAGCTTAAATTTTATAGATAAGCATTTGGATGCTAAATGTAACTTTATTTTATCTAACCCCATTAGACTGTTTTGGGGTGCTGCGCCTTGTAAAAAGTCCTTAATGTTTAACAATAGCAGCCTTACTCATCAAATCAGTGACATACAATTCATAATCCATTACACCATAGTTCGCTTCAATCTGTTGGGTAATGCTATTCATGTGCTCTTTATCAAGAGATTCCATTTTGCCGTCATTAATAGCATTCAAAGACACAATGACATAATCACCGTTAAGTAAACTTAAACCTTCCCTCTCATTAGCATGAGATAAATTAAATGCCGATTCATTAATCAAGGAAGGTGCAACATCACCATCACGCTGAGCTTGCCTAACATTTGTCCACTTAAGGTTATTTTCACTAATCAATTTATCTTGTTGTAAGGAATCATTTGGCGCACTTAAGAAGTCTTTTCCAACTCGCATTGCTTCCGAAACGGCCTGTTCTTTAGCCAACGTATCAGAAATTAACGTTTTAACCTCATCCAAAGGCTTTTCGGAAGCCACAACATGTTTGTTAACACGCAATACGACGACGGTGTCGTTGTCCAATTGTACAGGTTCACTATTATTACCTAGCTCAAGAACATCATGACTAAACGCAGCTTGAATAATCTGCTTATTTTTGAGCAAACTGGTATCTGCACCATCTCGAGAAAATAGACCGGATTCTTCAACCTTCAGCTTTAGTACTTCAGCTACAGGTGCCAAAGTGTCCGGTGTTTGATAGCTCAGATCAGAAAGTTTTTCTAACTCTTGAGCATATTTTGTCTGTGCAAGCTCCGCCGTAAGCTGTTCTTTAATATTAGCTTCGACATCAGAAAAAGGCTTTGTCGTAGCAGAGACATTTTCATCGTAATACCGCCTTATTTGCGCCTCGGTCAAAGTGATGGATTTTTTAATATCTTGCATCGACAAGCTTATATAATCAATACTGATCTTCTCGGGAGCAAGAAATTGCTTTTTATTTTTATTATAATAAGTTGTTATAGCTTGATCAGATATGGTTGTTTTGTTTAAAAATTGCATAGCAGGTATTTGTAAATAATCATAATCCCGTGTTTGCATATATAATTTGACAAATTTATTGATGTCTTCTGGCAAAGCAAAAGATGTACCAATCAAAGCGAAACGTTGTTGATTGAGTAACATTCCTTGTCGAACTTCTTTTTGAAATGATTCTGGTGTAAACAGCGCATTACTGAGAGCCTGCGTATAACGATCACTAGAAAAATGACCTTCTTCCTGAAACTGCGGAATATTGAGGATTGCCGCATCGGCTTGTGCCGCGCTAACTTCAAAACCACTAGATTGAGCAGATTGCATGCTCACACTATTAACAATCAATTCATTCAAAATTTGTTGTTTGAGTTGATTTTCACTGACGACAGTTGCTTTCGTTAGATCGCGTGACTGGCGAGCGCGCCTATAGCTTAAATCGAGAGCCTGTTTTGTAATTGGCTGACCATTAACGTCCACTTGTGCACTAGAATCATGGTGTGATTGTATATAGTAATCAATACCAAATAACATAAACGTAATTGTGACAAGAGTAATGATTATCCAAGCTACGAAACCTTGAATACGTTCGTTTAGCTTCTGCAACATGTATGAAGTTCCAAATGGTAACAAATATTGTAACTACTCACTCCGTAGCAAGGAACGGCCATATCACCCTACGAGCAGTTACCAAATATTATAAATAAAAAGTATCTATTCACCACAAATCCTGACACTCGTTGAAACGTCAGATTTGAGTGCAGGTTAATTCGAGCCACGACCGTTAGTAAGTGGCTCGGATCAACCTGTGCCAAATATGGCGTTTCCTCGAAAGGTGCTGAATAGTTACAATAAAAAAAACGCGCCTTTCGGCGCGCTATACTGGCGGAGTGGACGGGGTTCGAACCCGCGACCCCCGGCGTGACAGGCCGGTATTCTAACCAACTGAACTACCACTCCAATTCTTGGTGGGTGCTGCAGGGATCGAACCTGCGACCCTCGCCTTGTAAGGGCGATGCTCTACCAGCTGAGCTAAGCACCCGAAAACTTAACTTTCCTGTACTGCTTCTTTCAATGACTTGCCCGCTTTGAACTTGGCAACTCGTGAAGCTTTAATTTCAATGGCATTGCCTGTCTGTGGATTTCGACCGGTTCGTGCAGCACGAAGACCAGTAGAGAAAGATCCAAATCCTGGTAATACTAACTGATCTCCACTCTTTAGAACATCAGTAACAGTAGCCATAAATACTTCAAGAACCTTGCTTGCTTCTGCTTTAGTAACACCTGAACCATTAGCGATGGCTTCAACCAATTCACTCTTATTCATCTTATCCCCTTTGCAGTTATCCATCCTTTACACAGAGAAGATTAAACCAACACACCCTCTCGAGTCAAGCTACTACATCCCTCTGGTTCCCACCAGTAGCGGGGAACGAGAGAGAATATACCCCTTATTTTAAGGCATGTAAATCATTATTTTTGTTTTTTTCATATTTTTTATCTATTCGTCTTGAGCGGTTAATGATATAGGTGCAGATTCAATCAACTCTGCTTGTTTTAGTACAAAAGGACTGCGTATTAACGCCAACTCCAAGACTTGCTCAATTGTTTTTAATGGATGTATTGTTAATTTTTTCAGGACGTTATCCGGAATTTCGGTTAAATCCTTTTTATTATCATCGGGTATAATGACATGCTTGATTCCACCTCTTAGTGCCGCCAAGAGTTTTTCTTTTAACCCACCAATAGGCAATACCTGACCACGCAAAGTGATTTCACCTGTCATTGCCAGATCAGCGCGAACAGGAATCTGGGTGATAACCGAAACGAGTGCCGTACACATGCCTATCCCTGCACTAGGGCCATCTTTTGGTGTGGCGCCTTCTGGGATATGAACATGGAAATCATTTTTTTCATAAAAATCATCTGGCAAATAAAGAAATTTGGCCCGACTTCTCACCACTGTCATTGCAGCGTGAATTGACTCTTGCATCACTTCACCCAACTGCCCCGTATGCAGTGTTTTACCTTTACCAGGCATCATAGATGCTTCAATAGTCAATAATTCACCACCAACACTAGTCCAAGCAAGCCCTGTTACCTGCCCCACTTGATCATAAGACTCGGCAAGACCATAACGGAACTTTTTTACACCCAAGAATTTTTCTATATTTTTGCGAGTAATATTAATTTTTTTAACACGTTTGTTAGTTAAAATATCTTTAACCACTTTACGACATATACTGGCTATATCACGCTCCAGATTACGAACACCAGCCTCTCGCGTATAATGCCGAACAATTTCATGCAACGCTTCTTCGGTAAATTCTATTTCATCCGTTTTCAAACCATTCAGAATTTCCTGCTTACTAACCAGGTAATTTTTGGCAATGTTAACCTTTTCATCCTCGGTATAACCAGGCAAACGAATAACTTCCATTCGATCCAGTAATGGTGCTGGAATTTCAAGAGAATTTGCGGTGGCAATAAACATCACATCACTTAGATCATAGTTTACTTCTAAATAATGGTCGTTGAACGTGTGATTTTGTTCAGGATCAAGTACTTCTAGCAGTGCTGATGCAGGATCCCCACGAAAATCCATCGCCATTTTATCCACTTCATCCAACATAATCAGCGGATTTTTGACGCCTGCTTTACATAATTTCTGAATGATTTTACCAGGCATTGAACCAATGTATGTACGTCTATGACCACGAATTTCAGCTTCATCACGAACACCCCCCAAAGCGATACGGATAAATGTTCTACCAGTCGCATTTGCAATAGATTGGCCTAGTGATGTTTTTCCGACGCCTGGAGGACCAACCAGACAAAGAATAGGCCCTTTCAATCGTTTAACTCGTTTCTGTACAGCCAGATATTCAAGAATACGTTCTTTAACTTTTTCAAGACCATAATGATCTTTATCAAGCATTTCCTCAGCCTTACCCAAATCAAACTGAATTTTATTTCGCTTCTTCCAGGGAACAGCAAGCATCCAGTCCAGATAGTTGCGAACCACAGTGGCTTCAGCAGACATCGGTGGCATTAATTTTAGCTTGTGTAATTCAGCGAGGGCTTTATCTTTTGCTTCCTTGGGCATACCGGCTTTATCAATTGAGCGCTCTAATTGTTCAAGCTCACTTCCTTCTTCACCCATTTCACCCAGTTCTTTTTGAATTGCCTTGATTTGTTCATTCAGGTAGTACTCGCGTTGGCTTTTTTCCATTTGACGTTTCACACGACCACGAACACGTCTCTCTACCTGTAGCAAATCAATTTCATTTTCGATAACTGCCATCAGTCGTTCCAAACGGATACCAACATCTAGTGTTTCGAGCAAATCTTGTTTATCTTCAACCTTGAGGCTTAAATGAGCTGCAATCGAATCAGCCAGACGACCGGGTTCTTCTATGCCGGCGAGTGAACCTAAAATTTCGGGTGGAATTTTTTTATTGAGTTTAATGTATTGTTCAAACTGAGACATCAGCGAACGCATCATGATTTCAATATCCTGCTTTTTCATGGCGTTACTGACATCTTCACTGCGCTCCAGTGAAGCAACGATATACCCGGGTTTTTCAATTGAATATGATACAGCTTTAGCGCGCCTTTCACCCTCTACAAGCACCTTAACCGTACCATCAGGTAATCTAAGTAATTGCAAAAGACTGGAAACAGTACCCACATCATACAAATCTTCTGGACGAGGATCATCATTAGCTGACTTGCGTTGAGCAACCAAAAAAATCTGTTTGTTATCAAGCATCGCAGCTTCCAGCGCAGCGATTGATTTTTCTCGTCCAACAAACAGGGGAATAACCATATGCGGGTAAACAACCACATCTCTCAGTGGTAATACAGGCAAATTTGATATTATTTCAACATCAATTGGCGTCAACTCATTTTCATTTGACATATTAGTCCTATTGAATTTTATTAGTTTCCTTGTAACTACTCACTCCGTAGCAAGGAACGGCCATATTTGGCGCATCTTGAACGAAAACGGTTTCGATAATGCTCACATACTTATGTATGTTGCGCTTTTTCGAAACCGTTTTCGTTCAACCTGGACTCAAATCTGACCGTTCTCCGAGCGTCAATATCACCCTACGAGCAGTTACGTTTCCTTATTCACCAGAAGCGATCTTTTTAACGTCCTCATCTTCATAAATCAAAACAGGTGCTCTTGTGCCATTAATGGCATTTTCATCAATAATAACCTTAGTAACACCGTTAAGTGAAGGCAGTTCGTACATCGTATCTAACAAAGTATTTTCAAGAATCGCTCGTAGACCACGAGCTCCAATTTTTCTTAAAAGTGCTTTTTTCGCAATCAAATGCAACGCTTCTTCACGAAATTCAAGCTCAGTCCCTTCCATTTTAAACAGGGCGTGGAATTGCTTCGTCAACGCATTTTTTGGTTGGGTAAGAATTTGTATCAACGCAGCTTCATCCAGCTCATGTAAAGTTGTGACCACAGGCAACCGGCCAACAAATTCGGGAATAAGGCCATACTTTACCAAATCATCCGATTCCAGTGAGTCGAGTATTTTCTCGGCGCCGCTATTATCTTTTTTCTTTTTTAACTCAGCGGAAAAACCAATTCCAGATTTATCACTGCGTTCACGAATAACTTTATCAAGCCCTGCAAACGCACCCCCGCAGATAAAAAGAATGTTAGACGTATCAACCTGTAGAAATTCCTGTTGCGGATGCTTGCGTCCACCTTGAGGGGGCACGGAGGCAATAGTTCCTTCAATTAATTTCAACAGGGCTTGCTGCACACCTTCACCGGAAACATCGCGAGTGATGGATGGATTATCTGATTTACGAGAAATTTTATCTATTTCGTCGATATAAACTATACCTCTTTGCGCTTTGACAACATCATAATCGCATTTCTGTAATAGTTTTTGAATAATATTTTCGACATCTTCACCAACATATCCTGCTTCAGTGAGAGTTGTCGCATCAGCCATGGTAAAGGGTACATTCAAAAATCGTGCCAATGTTTGCGCCAACAAAGTTTTGCCGCTACCCGTTGGGCCAATCAGTAGAATATTACTTTTGCCTAACTCTATGCCATCTTCTGTTTTATTGTGCAAACGTTTGTAATGATTGTACACGGCTACTGACAGGACTTTTTTAGCATGAGGCTGTCCAATGACATACTCATCAAGAAACGCCGCAATTTCTTTTGGGGTAGGCAGGTGAGTTTCTGTTACAGAATTAGGGGTATCCGAAGTTTCTTCACGAATAATATCATTACACAGGTCAACGCATTCATCGCAAACAAAAACAGAAGGTCCTGCAATCAATTTTTTAACTTCATGCTGGCTCTTTCCACAGAAAGAGCAGAACAAAACCTTTTCTCCATTTCCGGCACCAACTTTACTCATCTACAAACCCCTTTAAAATTTACTATGCGGGTTGGCAATTTGGACCCAACAGAAGAGTGCTAAATTGAAGGTCACTGTTGAGTCTTCGACGCCAATCCGCGTTACTGTGCCAACTTATGCACCAACCGTACCATCTGTACCAACTACAGAATCACGGCCATAAAACACTTTATCAATCAAACCATAATCAAGAGCCTGCGGAGCGCTCATGAAATTGTCCCGCTCTGTGTCACGCATAATTTGTTCAGACGTTTTATTAGTATGTTTACCCATGATCGAGTTTAAACGCTCACGTACAGCCAGCGTTTCACGTGCATGAATTTCTATATCTGTGGCCTGACCACGATAACCACCCAATGGTTGATGGATCATGACTCGCGCGTTGGGCAAGCAATATCGTTTACCCGAAGCACCTGCACACAGTAACAAAGCAGCAGCGCTTGCTGCTTGACCGATACACAACGTGCTGACATCAGGCTTGATGAACTGCATCGTATCATAGATTGCGAGACCAGCAGTCACTACTCCACCTGGAGAGTTAATGTAGAGAGCTATCTCTTTTTCCGGATTTTCTGACTCCAGAAAAAGTAATTGCGCAACAACAAGGTTAGCCATGTGATCTTCTACTTCACCTATCAAAAAAATTATACGTTCTTTCAACAGCCTTGAGTAAATATCATATGAGCGCTCACCGCGAGAGGTTTGCTCAATGACCATAGGCACTAAGCTGCCGGCACTTCTTATTAAATTGTCTGAATACCCTGTCATTCTCAAACTCCTTTTTCTTTTTTATCCTTTTCAGGATTGACTACCTGATCATAGGTCATCTTTTTCTCAGTGATTTTAGCACGCTCAACAATTTTCTCTGAAACGACTTCTTCCATAACCAAAGCTTCAATTTCAGCACGACGTTCATTACTATCTTGGTACCAAGATCGCAACTCTTCTGGATCTTCATAAGCGGTTGCCATTTTTTCAATCATAGCATCAACTCGAGCTTTTTCAGCAATAATTCCATGTTTTTTAACGTATTCAGCGAAAAGCAGGCCTAACTGTACGCGATGACGTGCTTTTTCTTCAAATAACTCTCTGGGGAAATCAGGTATTTTTTCATTGTCAGAGTGGTCATGTCCAAAAATTTGATGATACATTTCATGTTTTAGATGCTCAATTTCCTGGTCAAGCAAGACAACTGGCAAATCAAACGTGTTTTTTTCAAGCAACTTATCAAAAATAACTGAGCGATTCATTGAGCTAACTCGACGTTCTAGTTCGCGAACCATATTGTCTTTAATATCTTTTTTCAGCGCTTCAACGCCACCTTCTTTAATGTTAAACTTTTCAGCAAACTTGACATCCAGTTCAGGCAAAACACCTTCCATAATCTTCACTACTGTAACCTTGAAGGTTGCCTCTTTATCAGCAAGATCTTTATGACCATAATCCGCAGGGAAGTTCACTTTAATTTCAGTTGTCTTGTCTTTTTTAGCACCAATCAATCCGTCTTCAAAGCCTGGAATCATAGAACCCGAGCCGATTATCAACTCATAACCTTCTGCACTTCCGCCTTTAAATGCTTCATCACCAAGAAATCCTTTGAAATCAATGACGACTTTATCACCTGTGATAACGGCGCGTGATACGTCTTGCCAGTCTTTATTTTGACCGCGCAGGTTATCCAGCATATTATTCAGATCTTTTTCGGTGACTTCAGCACTAACAATTTCTATTTCTTGATTCTGATCTAATTCGTTTGCAAGAACTTCGGGATATATTTCAAAGGTTGCGGTGTATTTGAGGTCTTTGCCTTCTTCCGCATGGGTGGGTTCAATTTCTGGCGCACCGGCCGGCATTAGTTTTTCTTCTTTCAATGCTTCAAACAAGGTTGGTTGAACGATATCACGAGCAACTTCTTGGCGAATACTGTCAGAATAACGCTGCTTTATCACATGAGGTGGTACTTTGCCCGCACGAAAACCATGTATTTTGGCTTTAGGAGCAAAACTACGAAGACGCTGCTTTACTTCTTCCTCAATTTTTTCGGATGGAACCGAAATCATTACTTTACGTTCCAAACCATTCAAGGTCTCAACAGAAACTGCCATCTAGTCACCTCTTGGAAATTATTTAAGTTATATATGAAATGGTGCGAAAGGAGAGATTCGAACTCTCACAGGTTGCCCCGCTGGAACCTAAATCCAGTGCGTCTACCAGTTCCGCCACTTTCGCAAACAAGTTGGAATTATTAATCACTACCACTGTATTGTAAAGACTCAGGATGAGTCGATGAATAAAACAGTTTATTTTTCCCAATCTGGGGTGAACGATGGGGCTCGAACCCACGACCACCGGGATCACAACCCGGGGCTCTACCAACTGAGCTACGCCCACCATAATTTACATTACCAAAAACATAGAGTTCTGCTTGACGTCTGGTACGCCCGGCAGGACTCGAACCTGCTACCCTCGGCTTAGAAGGCCGATGCTCTATCCAAATGAGCTACGGGCGCATAATACTGGTCGGGGTGGAGAGATTCGAACTCCCGACATCCTGCTCCCAAAGCAGGCGCGCTACCAGGCTGCGCTACACCCCGTTTACCCGTCTCAACGACAGAGCGCAAATGATAACCGTAGCGGGTCACAAGGTCAAGATAGTAATGTAAGAAAATTTAAAAATATTGTAAGTCTCAAAACTGTGCCACACCTAAGCACCCTCATCCCCAACCCTTCTCCCAGAGGGAGAAGGGAGTAGATCGTGCTATCTGATTAACTTCAATTCAATTTGGATGGGACAGACCTAGGCCTGACCGTTACTTTTGTTGCCGGTTATTACTTCTTACGTTACGATAAACTAATTACTGGTTATTATTAGACTAAATATGAAACTGCTGCCCTTATTCGATAGTCTTGATCAGCTAAATAAAAATGCTGAAATCGCCGTACTTCCAAACCTACGGTTCCAAAAGGATTTTTTCCATACGTTGAATTTCATCAAAAGCTATACTGGAAGTCTGGGTACATTTAATAGCTATCGGCGTGAAGCTGAACGTTTGTTGCAATGGTGCTGGCTTATACAAAATAAAACACTACCCGAACTTAAACGAGAAGATATCGAACTGTTTGTACGGTTTTGTCAAAATCCTCCGGCGACCTGGATTAGTGTGAAAAAAACTCCCCGTTATATTGTTAAAGAAGGACTGCGACAACCTAATCCTGAGTGGCGGCCATTTGTCGTATCCGTGAGTAAATCAGCAAGAAGACTGGGAGATGTGCCGGATATTGCTGAATTCAGTCTTTCTCAGGGGGCTGTACAGGAAATGTTTGCTATTTTGAGCACGTTATTTAATTTTTTGCTGGCTGAGGAATACATGTCCTCTAATCCTGTCGCGTTGATTCGTCAAAAGAGCAAGTTTATCCGTAAGCGCCAACTAAATGCCCCTGTACGGCGCTTGAGTCTACTTCAATGGGATGCTGTATTACGTGCTGCGGAAGAGATGGCACAAGACAATCCTGACATGCATGAACGTACGCGATTTATCCTTAGTATTTTGTTTGGTATGTATTTACGTATTTCAGAGTTAGCAGCCAGTGAGCGCTGGATTCCCACCATGAATGATTTTGCCAAAGATAGCAGTGGATATTGGTGGTTTACTACTGTGGGCAAAGGTAATAAAGAACGTCAGATTGCCGTCAGTATCTCTATGCTGGACAGCCTCTCACGCTGGCGAAAATTCTTAGGGTTGACTGCCCTTCCATCTCCTGCTGATAACTCTCCATTGATTCCGAGAATTCGAGGCACAGGACCTATGAGCGACACAGCACCTCTGCGTCGACTAGTACAAAGTTGCTTTGATAAAGCAGTAATGCTTTTGCGAGCTGAGAATCAAATAGAAGAAGCAGACAATCTGGGTTGCGCTACAGTTCACTGGTTGAGACATACCGGAATCTCAGAGGATGTTAAAACCCGCCCGCGTGAACATGTCCGGGATGATGCAGGACATAGTTCAAGCGCTACAACGGATCGTTATATTGACGTTGAATTACAGGCCAGATATTTATCTGCTCAGAAAAAAACGATTGAACCGGAAGTGTAACTGTTACCTAACAACATGCTCAGATACATTGCATAGATTGCAACGCGATTTTTACTTGGATTGCAAGAGTTTTATTCTGCTGCCACGAAGGAGCTCAGGGCCTTATTGCAGGCAGCTCATTATCATTGTCATTATTGTCGGTTTTTTTTGTATTAGCAGTATCTGATACACTTTCTATTTGGGCTAGATATCTTGATTTGAATGATTTGAATACCCTGTTTTTTTCAGTCTCAGCCATTGTTTCGCTAACTAATGCGCGCGGCTTGGATTCAACTGGATAAACGATGACTGAGGCTGATTTTTCTGTAGTAACGCTACGTTGTTCAAAGGTAGCTATTATAGCTGGATGATTTTTCGATGAAGGTATTTCCCTCATTAGTTGCGTTAACAAATGATAATCAACCTGATCTGCAAGCATTGAATCAGCATTCGGGATATATTGTTTAACAACCTGTCGTTGCGCATCATTCAATGACGATAGGATCGATACAGGCTTGGGCGTTTTTTCAGCATAGGCTATCACCCCAGTCAGCAATAATTTAAATGCAGCCTGTTTTTCGACATATTGGTTTATATGTGCGGGCAACGTTTCCCGACAGGGAGACAGGTATTGCTCAAAAAAATCCAGCTTTTCTGTTGACTGCTGAGTAAGCCAGTTATGCGTTGCATCGTTTTGCAATAACGCATTGAATTCTCCGTTAAAATAACGAACCTGTTCAATGATATCCAAGTACTCCCTCGAGTTACGAACATCATCTGGAATATTTTCTGCCAGCTCTGTGTGTTGGGTTGTGCTGATCCAGTACGTATTTTTGTCTTGTGTGCGAACCCACGACTGTAATTGATCACTCTCTTGCTGGGTTAATATAGTACAATGTAGCTGGCCCTCAACCCGCTTGAACAACAGGGCATGCACGGGTTTTAAAAACATGCCCACATATTTTTCTTGACCTTGGTAACTTTGATAAAAATTCACTGACGCATTAATTTGTTCACTAAATATGGGAACATCCTTTGCACCGGTGGTTTTGCAAATCTCGGTCAATGTCTTGAGATTTAAGCTGCCCGCGCTCCATGGGGGATCGCAACCTATCTCCCATTTCACATATTCTTGCTCCTTGCGAGACGGATCATACACCTCTTTTAACACCTTTTTTTCAACAAGGACTTGTACTTGCAATTCTTTTTGTACTTCCACTTTAGTATTCATCGCTGCACTACTGCTCAGTTGCGTGAGCGCACACACACCCGGTTCACACGCTTTAAGAACCACATCGCCGATTTTTTTGGACATATTCTTAAGTTCATCAGCCGACTGCACTTGATCCGCCGCACCTAATAAGTTGATCCAATTATCCATTAATTGTTTCTGCAACAATTCCAATAATTCTTCGGTATCCCGCGCTTGCGCCAGACCGCCATATTGACTAAAAAAATCACCCGATTGGGTTTCAACAAAGTAGGGTTTGAATAAATCCAACATCTTCGCTTTTTTGTTTGCCGCATCATCTCCGTGAACCTCCAGCACGCGACGTCTCAAATCAGCACGTACCAGATTGGTCATTTTTGATCGTGCGGCTTCATAATTGTCTTGCTGCAATTGACGGACTTGATTAGCGCCCATCTTTGTCACCAACTGCTCAAGCGATTGGCCCGCCAGCCGCGTGGGCACAACAATATCAATGTGTTGCGCCCCTTCAAGCAGTCCACGCATCCGCATCGCACCTTGCAAAAAACTGTCCAGTTGCGTGTCATCATCCACCAAAACCAGGCCACGTGCCTGATCAGCCTGTTTAATATCAGCACCCACGGTATGCGATTGATCGTAATAACTAAAACATGCTCCCGGATCACAACCTAACCTGCTTTTAATCGAATCGGGATCGGATAGGCCAATATCAATGGGTATTTGAGAAGCTGTGTCGTCACCAATGCGTAATGCGGATAATTTGTTATTCGCATTAAAATACAACACGTATTTCAATGCCTCTGGTGTACTGAATTGTTCAGGGTGCTGATGAATATACTGCGCGAGTGATTTAGCCACCGCTTCATTATCAATGCCTTTAAACGTTGCGCTAATATCAATAATTGTCCGAATTTGATCAGATGGTTTACATTTTTCCAATAAATCATGAATAAACTGATCCGTATCCTTGAAATCACAAGCTTGCAGAGTTGGTGCTTTGGCCCTGATACCACTATAAACAAGCCCATCAGTTCCTTTTGCAACATCACTGTCATAATGCATTTTTTGATGAAACGTACTGTGATTCCATGGGGTGCCACTCATCCCTTGGCAAGAGCGCACCAGATCAACATGATTATAGGCGTCACTGTGTAAAATAGACGGATCCGTGCGGATATGTTTCAACACACGGGTTTGCAATAATTCATAGATGATGTGTTCATTAAACTGCAAGTGTTGATGTAGTCGGGTTAATTGACCGTCATCCTCTAAATTCAGTTGACTGAACGGTACATCAAGTCCTTTTGTCAGCCCACTGAACACCAGTGCTATCGAGGTGTCGTCGAGGGTTCCTGAGCCTTTATTAGATATCTCCTTGCGTGCCTGAATTTGCCAATCGTCCAAAACAGAACGGATTAAATCCTTGTTCACACCGGTTATCAACATCGATTGAATAGTGTAGTTCGTCGTTTCCATGCAATTTTCAAAACGACTGCGCTCATTGGGGACATTATTAGCCGAATAAGGAATAGCCAAGACCCTGGTTTCCGCACTATGCTCTATCGATTTTGATGGCCCGTAATGTTCACCATGGTTTCGCTTGAGAGTATATGGCAAAAAATGACTCACTTGTTCCTTGTAAAAAGCCAGTTTGTCCTTGACGTCGTTCGATGCATTTAACACACAGTCAGGAATCGTCTTACCTTTATTTTGCAAGTACAGCAACAGCATGGCTGCTGCTTGAGAATTTTTTCCACCTATTGTCTCAACGTACTCACTCAAAGGGCTTTTTTCATGATAAACCAGTTCATGCGCCAACTGCTGACATGCATGGTCAAACTGTTGCGTATTAACCAACAGGGAATTGTTTTTCAAAACAACATCCAGGGTGATGTTGCCTTCTAACTGAACGTGTTTAAAAAACTGGTACAACGCAACGCTATTTTGAACAATAAACCTAGGCACAGTGCCTGACTCACCCACTGTAAAATTCAATTTATTTTTCAGCAACAGCCCTTGATGAACTTCATCAATCATCAAGTCAGCGCGGTTTTTAAATAAAGACACCAACTTGTCTGCCCATAGCACCTGCTTTTCCCATGCAAAGTTTGCTGTTTTAAAATCCTTTCCATTGGGATCGGGTGGTCTTAATAACAGCTCAAAGTATTTGAGCTCCAGCGATTGCAGCGCATCCCCGGTGGTGACCAAATAATTTTTATTGACCATGACCTCTGTCAACTCGTTATACAGTTGCTCCAAACGCCTAGCACTGCAATCATTGTCCCGGTTAAATTCAAACATGTACGCGGTTTGGTTAAACAACGCATTCGAGGTGGCGTTTAAATCAATGAAGTTCGTGCGCAGCAATGCAGGCGGCACTTCGATAATCACCAGATTATTGCCGGTGGCTTTTTTCTTCGCCAATGTTGGTAAAATCACTTTGGATTTACCGCCACCCATGATGATTTTTTCAATCACATTGCTATAGTTATTGTCATCTGGTGTCGTTAATAAGCGCCCCAACGCTTCTTTTTGTTGAGGACGTAACAAAAGATCCCCATGCAATTGAAAGAGACTCAACGCGGGATCATCAACGCCGTGCACCACGTTGTCGGTAAACAAAGCTTGTGCCAGCAAAAAACGTGCTTGATCCTGCTCCTCAGGTGCCTTGGCCTTGTCAAGCTGCTCAAGTTGTTTTTGTACACGTTGATGCTGTTGAACACGCAAGCCCTGGTCAACATAATTGGCCAGCAATGTGTGTAATCGTTGAATCGAAGCATCCGATAATCCGGTTTCGGTTTTATAACGAGTGGTGTCTTGATAAAAATAAAGGTTTAATAATTGCGTCATATCCAGTGGCACGCGTTTACCCGCATCTACGTCAATTTGCCACTGCTGTTTTAAGGTCGGCTCTTCAGGGCCTTGTTTTGCCAAGGTCAAAATAGCCCGAATCAATGTTTCTTGTTCGCGGGTTAGCTCAGCCAATGCGTGTTTTGTTTGTGGCGCCAATTCCGTGATAATCTGATCGTTAAGCTGGTGGGCCATGGTTTTGAGGTTGACCAAGGCTTGATATTTTGCTTCGCCGACTGCGTATTCTTCGCTGTTTAACGGTCCTTTATTAAACCGCATTGCCTCTTCATCCCATTGCTGCTTGATATCCGTCAGCGAATCGGGAAGTGTCTGTCTGAACGGTTTAATCGTCAATTCATCGTTCAGAACAGCAGGAATGATTGTTTTGGACGGCGTCGGAATGCTCTCCCACAGCGCTGTGGTCGTGATTAATAGCTCCCCGGTCGTGTCAATCAATTGAGGTATAGCTATTTCCGGTGCAGGCAAGGTGCGGGCGTATCTCAATAAATCGGTATAACCATCATATACATATTCACCGACAACCTCTTTCGGAAGCGACTTTCCAGACGACATTACTCGATAAAGCACATTGCACAACAAGGGTACATTTGTGACTTGTTTATCCAGCGGCACATGACGATTGGCAATCAGAGTATCCTGACAAAACTCCAGTAAACGCTTGCGATGCGGATTGCCTTCCGTGGTGGCAATCACCAAATAATCGTTAAAATGTCCAATAAACGCTTTATCATCGATATTCAAGGCCAAGTCATCAATGGCTACAGTCTGTTTGCTCTCATCTGCAACCAGTGCTGAAAAAACACCCTTTTTATTGATTGTTTCTCTGACACTCCATGGCAACATGCTCATATTCAGTGCTATATCATTCGGCAAATCTAAGTTGATGGCTCTATATTCCAAATCAGAACGAACCTTGGCCACACCGTCATGGTGTCCAATAAACGTATCTATGTCTTGTTTACGTTTTTTATCAAATAATGATGCAGTTCCTGCCAGCACTGAAGCGACAAGATGCGTGTACTCCTGACGCAGTGTCGCTAAGTGTAGCTGCACCCATTCATAGCCTATGGCACCGATGGCCTTAGGTTTACCTGCTTTCTCTGGCAACTGGTTATGATAAAAATCCAGCAACTGTTTGCAGGTCACATCACCAAGCATGAAGTTAACCGGCATTTCGCGACGCATGGCTTGCATCCGTGTATACAGCTCGTAAATAGTTGCATTCACCTCACTATGAAATGCCTTCACATCATTAATCATGGCCCGTTCATACAAACCATTTTGGGTACGCACATCCTGCGTTGGCTCAGGAAATATAATTGTTTTATCCTGACGTGAAAAATCAGCCAGCAATGCCATAGCTTTCAGTTTACAAGCAACAAAAGGTGGATTGGATATCACCGTTTCTTTATCATCTGTATCTGTTGCATTTTCTTTCTCAAGCGCTCGAGGTAAGGCATTAATAATCCAGCTCAAATAACGAACTTCATCATAGGTTCCCGCCAGTCCACCCAATCGTTTATCGCAATCTTCCAGTACAGCCCATGCTTTTTCAGGTTGATTGCTACCCAAATACACATAGCATAAGTAAAGCGCTTCGGCTGACGTTTGTGGGACGGGCGCGCCATCGATCATTTTCAGAACAAGGCATTGCTCTGTGCCTGTATATTGCCAATTCCGGGGAATATTTTTAGCGTTTTTATCATCTTTGAGAATCATTTCAACTATTTTATGAGGGATTTTCGCCTGCGTATCTTGTGCCAAGCGATAATAGATGCTGTTTTCGGCGCGTTGATTCGTATTGATAAACTGCTGAACAGGCAAGACACAAAGGGCTTGTTTATCGTTATTAAATATCGAATGCGTGATCCCTTCACCCCAGGCGGCCGTTGATGTATCTTGCAAACGGTACTGGCTTCCCTCCCAATCCATATGAATAACACCTGACGTCCCATCAACTGAATAGTCCAATCCATAGCGCGGCATCGTGGCAATATAATCATTGCCCTTTTTGGCGACAGTAATAAAATCAGGCGATTCCAGCGCACCCAATCGCTGATGAATCCAGGTGTCTTGCGCACATAACACTGCCTGTCTTTGCACGTCGGTCAATTGCCAATCATCCGTAGTCCCTGACGGTGTACCCCCCCGATACCACGGCTGATGATTGGCATCGGTAATCAGCACTTCCTGTTTATCGCAATGAACCCAAACCAGCGAGTCTCTTTCTTTTACTGTTTCAGCCAGTTTTAACGGTTCAACTGTTTGTTGCAGTCTGCACACTTCAGCCCAAACTACTTTATCTTTATACCATTTATTACCCTTCTCATTACTCGAGATCAGGGCTTGGGCCTTCTTGTCATTCAACCCAGCATTAAAAAGCGCATCATCCTTTAATTGAAGGCCTATTTGCTGTGCTTTAGTTAACGCCGCCAACTGAAACCAGGATACGTTGCCTGCGCTATCTACCCATTTTTTTTGAATA
>Ga0206878_10086_pt2 | contig 25327 bp, 25 predicted proteins | sample Alteio_BWOrgCont_8_FD_152621 | JGI IMG/M metagenome (GOLD analysis project Ga0206878, IMG submission 152621) | Enriched cells from forest soil in Barre Woods Harvard Forest LTER site, Petersham, Massachusetts, United States -... | ecosystem: Environmental > Terrestrial > Soil > Temperate forest >... | reverse complement strand
ATTGAAAAAGCGGAAAAAGAATTGACTGATAACATCTCTGATTTTGCTAAAATAAAGGATGCGGATCAATTGAGGTTTTTACTTCTTAGAAAAGTTGAAGCAACGAAAAACAGTGAAGTGAAAGAGTATAGAACGCCTATCAAAAAGCTTTTGGAAAATAGAATAAGCGGCATTTCGGATTTATTAATTTTAATGAATAAAGTGGATTTGATTGTTTCAAATTTAGAAGCTAAGGAATATCTCAGGTATTTATTTTATGACGTATTAAAGGGCAAAAATTGAAAACGGCCAATGGTAACCGTTTGATGTTGTCCGAAGTTTATAATCTGGATTGTCCATGATTATTTTATGATAAGATTTGACGAATTACTAACAGTTGGCTCGATGGAGGGCAGTGAACATCCGCAATCGTCAATATCTCTTAATATGTTGTAGAATTTTTCTATCGGATTATAGCGATTCTCCTTTTTAATTTAACATATTAATACACAAATAACTACCTATTTTTTTAGCGAATGCAGAAAATAACCATAAAAGAATTAGTTGATTTTAGGCGAAAATCCAGTGATAACGGACGCAAAAACTTCGCTTACAAATTAAAAAATAGAGAAGTTAAAGAAAAAATAGATGGTGATGAAAGTTCCGGTGGTGGTGATTATTGGGTAACTAGTACAAGTTGCATTTACAATGTCTTCAAGTATAACAAAAATGAGTTTTATGATTTAAAAATAAATGAGCTAACAACCAAATTCGAAGCTGCTGAAGACAAACGGATAAAGTCAATGTATCAGCGAAACATAGATATACTGTCTAACTTCAAAGACTTTCATATTGAGGCCATTCGGCCATCTAAAATCCTAAAATTTGAAACAGTCCAAAAGGTTCATACGGTACTCCATATTGATGAGTTTCCATTATATATAAACCCGAGCCTGTTGTTTTCACACGAAAGGAACGGCAAAAATGAGCTAGGAGCAATCTGGCTAGTACCGCAGCTTTATGGATTTAAAAAAGCCGAGCTAGGAATGTTTTGCGAAATACTGTATAAGTTTTTATTGAAAAATTACTCAGACAATTATCAAATCTCAGATGATTTTTGTTTTGCTATTGATACATTTAGTGCACAAAAAGTTGTTTACCAAGAGCTAAAAAATGGAGATGTTCCTTTTTTTGATCCATGAAACCTTGAAAGAAATCAAAGGATTAAAATAAAGTCTTTCATCGCGTGAATCAGCTTAAATGCTATGGCAGCCGTTGGCTTCGCCTGCGCTGCTGACAGGAAATTAGATCCTTCATTTATTCTGAAGAAAACTTAGCGAGGGCATTAAAAATCAGGCTCTCGCAAAAAACACATACTCCAGCATTGCGAATTGGAGATTTATTTAATTTTCTGATCTGCCTTTTTGCAAAGACAATATCAAACTTAAAATGGTTAAGTTCCTCCAAAGCGTAAGTGTAATTATACAAACTGCGATAATATCAAAGAAAAACAAGAAAACTAAATTTTGATCCCGTAGAGTTAATTTAAGTACGTATCCAACCATTGCTATGACAATTAATGATTTAATGGCATTTTTAAGAAGCATGATGGTTTTGAAATACAATGGAGTTGAAAAAAAGATGTGAAAAAGAGGCACTAAGTGTTGGTTTTCATCAGTTGGAACCTGAGCACCCGTTTTAAAAGTAATAAGTATGGTGAGAAGCGTTAAAATAAATCCAGCAAAAGTTAAAGATATTGTTGAGAGTTCACCAGTTATTGACAGCAAAGTTTCGACTTTTGGAAGGGTAAATTCACAATGAAGATAACAATAGTACGCCGCTAACGAAATTAATATCGAAAGTGTGTAATCAATAAATAAAGTTCTTTTAAAATACCAATCAACCATAACGTTCTTTTAAAAACCTGTCGAAATCACTTTTGATCAATTCGTAAACAGCGGAAGTTTTAATCGTTTGGTTGAGATTGATCATAACAGAAATCTCAGATTTAGTATTAAAAAGGTCGAATTTTTTAACATTCCCATCTGCATCTTGGTAATTTATAACAAATTTATCAAAGGCGTCAGAATTATTTGGTTTTCCTAGCTTTTTAAGAATATGTTTCAACCCGGTCAACATTCCAGGATTATTTGATGGTTTGTTTGCTTTCTTGCCTTTTCTCTGAAAAAAAGCTTCAATACGAATGAATTCTGGTTGTAATTTAGTAAGTAAGGTTCCCCATTCAGTAAGGAAACCTTTCGCGTCATTGTCCATTTCTGAATATTTTTTACTTTCAATTTTCATGTCAAAATCAAAAACGCCAGCAAGCCCGTTTATAGTTTCATCAATGTTCGTTTCCATCATCATGCCGGCATTTAGAGATTTGCTTAAATGCAAATATTCTGTTGACATCGCACGGAAATAATACTCAACATCAGTCATTCGTGGCCCATTGTCATTGAATTCTACGCACACAACTGCTTTAGGACGCTTCATGTCGATGAAGAAATGAGTAACTTCTGTGAACTCACCAATATTTTTATCGAACGGTACTAAATCTATTGAACCACTTGGTTTTAATAAAGGTTGCTTTCCACTCCTTATAAGCGCCATACTAAATTTCAAGCGTCTTTCTGTTGGTTCGAAACTATTGTGATCTATATATAATTGCCGTGATGGTTCATTTTTTCTATTTTTAAATCGATCAAATATTATTATGTTTTTTTGGCTTCGTTGATATCTAATTGCGTCTACGATCTTTAGAATTATTTGGGTGCTACTTAGACTCGAATGTTCTTTTAATGGAACAAATTGCATTTCCATAAAATTAAATCTTACTAATTCAATATCAGCTACTTTCCTTTCCTGTGCAGGATCCATACATAAATATTAGGTAACGATAAATGTACAATTAATAAAGAATAAATTTACTTTCATGTAGGTCTTCCTCATCTCTCGCGAGAATCCGCGTAAAGGCCAACAGCGTTGGGCTTCTCGTGCGCCGCTGACAGGTAATGAAACGCCGCGCCGCGGTTCAGCAGTGCTGTATGCCACCCACACCTGGGAGATCGGCAATAATCATTTCAAGCTTCTTATCCTAAAATTCTTCAATCAGGCAAATCACGGTTCAGACAAATTGCAGCGGTATTGCTTCACCCCCACCTGCGCACGTTAAATTAAATACCCCACCTTTTTATTTTCTATTTTTCGCTATATTGTATCCCATTAAATATTGCAATATGACAGACGATGACGACCCCATCAACAACAGGGATAACTTTAAAGCCGGCCTGTTTTATTACAACCCGGATGACGACCGGCTGCTGGTGCGCGCTCCGGGAACTACCAGCCGGTTTATATTCAACTACGCCCGGTGGCAGCTATACGTGATCATTCTGCCGGTGTTTGCAATAATTTGTTATGCCTTATTTTTTGGAGGGCGCTAATGCCTTGCCAAAAAGCCGGGATCACTCCAGCGCATCCCATCATTTTCAAATTATCAAATCACCAAATTAAATTCATCAGCCTACGGCGTTTTCAGCCCCCACTGCCTTATGGTAATCTTCTGCGCTATGGCCCCCGGTGCATTTCCCTTATGTTCTGCGCGGAATTTATCGTAGAGGGCGCTTTCCCAGTCGCCGTAAATGGCGTTGGGGAAAACGATGTATTTGTATCCCCATTTGTTTTTAATGCTGTCCACCTTGCGCTGGCGTTGTTCACTGGTCAGGTAGGTAAGCTTTGGCGGGAATTTGGAGGGGATTTCATCAAACGCTTTATCCAGGTCGATGAGGTTATCGCCTAAAAAAACAATTACGCTGTCTTTCATTGCCACAGTGTCGCGGCGACCTTGCTTGGTAGGAACGCTCGTCGACAGGAAACGGAAAACGACGTCGTTTTTTGCACTATCGGTGTATGGGAAACCCAAACGGTGCATGTTTGTCCGGGTAGAATCAATCACGTCGACCGACCGGTTGGATATGTAATAAATGTGCACGCCCTTGCTTTTGGCATAGTTAAAAAAGTCGACTGCACCGGGTACGGCTTTAGCTTTGCCCTGCAGCCACCAGTCGTGCAGTAAGGCAAAGGTGGCGTTGGTATCGTTTTTATAAAACATCGCTTCCGATTCGCTATTGTCCAGCGCTGTTTCGTCAAGGTCAGTAATAATAGCGAGCGGTTTAAGGCCTTGTTTATGTTGCGCTTTCGCAACAGAGTCCCGTTTTAAAGCCGTATCGATGCGTTCGCGGGCAATGTTATAGGCCTGTAAACACAGCGCCCGGTATTCGCCGGCTTGCTGCTGGTATAAAACAGCCAGTACAGATTCTTCGTCTTGTGCTTGTTTGCACGATGTTACATGGCAATTGTAAAGTAATATGCTGCATAATGCAAGCATAAGTAAGGGGGGGAACTTTTTCATTTGCGTAAAATTTTAGGTTGTTATTTTTAAATAAAAATAAGGAAATTATTTTATTAAGACAAAAGGATTAATGGGAACTACAGCAGGTTGTAGCGCTACGCCACATTTTCCTGTTGGTTTATATCTGATGAGGGAGTCGATAGATCATGGCAGACGAAGGATCGACGCCAACCTTTTTCTATGAACTATGAACCATGACCTATGAACCCCAAAATAATCGGTGAAATCACAAAACATCGGTGTAATCACAAAAAACGCTAAATTCCCCAACAAGGGCTGAAGAACAAAAAAGGCCGGAAATAACTCCAGCCTGTTCTTTGCATTTTTCTAATTGAGTCTGTTATTTCTTCTTATCGCCGGGTAAGCCGTATTTATTAACCATTTGTTTTGCTCTTTCTACTTTCTTTATCACATAGGGGTCGTTAGCATGGCTTTTAATATTGCCATCAATTATAACGCCGCCGTATTGGCTTTCGCTACTTTGCTTTTTTATTGTCGGCATAGTAATTCCTTCCGTGTTTATGTATATCAAATATACGGCCTTATTTCCTCTTTACAAAAAACGCTTCGTAATTTACGTTCTTTTCAAACCTAAGCCATTCTCCATCTTTAAAGCCATATACATTAAAATTTATATCTATTTGCTCCCAAAGCGACGCGATACCAATTTGGTAGAGCCTTGTGCGCGCAGGAGTACTGCCTTCAGCGTATATAAAATAATTTCCATAACGATCACTAAAATCATTAATTGTGTTGGCTACGGTAGCAAGTACCAGATCCCTGTCGTTGTTATTAGTTACTACAGTATCATCTAATAAAGCGGTATTGGGGTCAACATCGCCAAACGCGAGATTATAAAAGGTTGATTCTGACACAACCCTGGTGAATAGTACAGCTTTCTTTATTCTTCCCTTTGGCCCAATGCTATAAAATTCATAGTTCTTAAAATCATTGCTGGTGAAATAGGAGTAATGATCTAAATTCATTGCAAAACAATAGTGATAGTATCTGCTTTAAATTTCAAACATAAGGAAATAATAATTGCTTAAGACATCTTTATCTCCCCTTTTAGTGGCAGTTTGCAAGGGAGAAGAAGTCGATAGTCCATAGATCTTTGGCTATGGGCCCCCAACTATGAACTACTGCTATCTACTAACGACTATTGACTTTTTTCTATGAACCATGACCTATGAACCAAAATAATCGGTGAAATCACAAATAATCGGTGAAATCACAAAAAATCGGTGCAATCACAAAAAATCGGTGCAATCACAAAAAAATCGGTGCAATCACAGAAAAACAATAAATTCGCCGTCATGCTCCAGATACAGGAAAATGTTTCGTTAAAAAATTTCAACACTTTCGGCGTGGAGGCTAATGCCCGCTGGTTTGTTGAGATAAACCGCAAGGAAGACCTGGCCGAACTTTTTTTGGATCCGCAATGGACACAAAGCAAATGGCTTGTGCTTGGCGGCGGCAGCAATATGCTGCTGCTGGGCAATTTCGACGGGCTGGTGATCCGCATAAACATCAGGGGCATCGAACACCGCATTAGCAAGGACGATGTATTTATTGAGGCCGGCGCCGGCGAGGTGTGGAACGACCTGGTGAACTTTTGCGTGCTGCGCGAATATGCCGGCCTGGAGAATTTAAGCCTGATACCGGGTTCGGTGGGAGCATCGCCCATACAAAACATCGGTGCCTACGGTGTGGAACTGCAGGATGTTTTCCACAGCTGCTGCGCCTTTGAAATAGCTACCGGCGCCTTTAAAACCTTTACCAAAACCGATTGCCGTTTTGATTACCGCGAAAGTATTTTTAAAAGCGAACTGAAAGGGCGGTATATTATTGTGTCGGTAAAGTTCCAGTTGTCGCTCATCCCCAAACTCAATTTAAAATATGGCGCCATTGAGCAGGAGCTGGCGGCCCGCCATATTGTTGCGCCCACTATCAGGGAGGTGTCGCAGGTGGTGTCGCATATCCGGGTATCCAAACTACCCGACCCTTCTACCATAGGCAATGCAGGTAGTTTTTTTAAAAACCCCATCATCAGCACAGCTGAATTTGCCGTGGTGCAAGCCCGCTTCCCCGAGATTGTGCATTACCCCGCCGGGGAAGGCCTTGTTAAACTTGCCGCCGGCTGGCTGATAGAACAATGCGGCTGGAAGGGAAAAGTAGCCGGAAATACTGGCACCTGGAAAAACCAGGCGCTGGTTTTGGTGAACCATGGCGGCGCTACCGGGCAGGAAGTGTATAGTTTTTCGTCCAAAATTATAGACAGTGTGTACGCCAAATTTGGTGTTATGCTACAACGCGAGGTAAATATTATTAGTTAAATTATTTTATTAAAATTAAAATTAAAGCAACTAATCCGCCCTTTTCCGGGCCAAATTACGCCACCAATAAATCCCAAAAACAAAATACCAGATCGGCTTTCATGACAACCAAATGGCTTATTTACAGTTATTTGTTTTAGCCTTAGTGTTTATTGTACACTTTTAGTGGTTTTGAGCGCCCGCCCTGTTAACTATACGTTCACTATGCCACCTTTGTTTTGGCACTGGTACTATGTTTGCCTAACTGATATCAAATATAACTTTTAACAGAATGACAAAGATTGAGTTTAACACCCAGGTACTACGTCAGGCAACCTCGCTAAGGTCATACGCCTTGCACTTTACCCACGACGCAGATGATGCTAACGACCTTGTTCAGGATACAATGTTGAAGGCTATAACTTATTACAACAAGTTTAAGGAAGGTACAAATTTGAAGGGGTGGTTATACACTATCATGAAAAATACTTTCATAAACAACTATCGCCGGTTTATAAAAATGAACACTTTTGTTACCAAGAGCGACGAGATCAGCTCGCCGAACCTGGTATTCAGTTCTACCAAAAACCAGGGCGAAGCCAAGTTTGTAATGGACGATTTAAAGAAAGCGTTAGACAGGCTGCCCGCCGATTATTATATCCCCTTCACTATGTATTTTGAAGGCCATAAATACCACGAAATTGCCGATCACCTCGAAATCCCGATCGGAACCGTTAAAACCCGCATACATGTTGCCCGCAAGCTGCTTAAAAAGAGCCTTAAAGCTTACGATAACGGTATTGCAAAACCAGTGTACGCAGAGAATTAATATTGGCTGATTCAATATAGCCACGACAACGAGTTAAGGCGAAAACAAACTAGCTCAACATATATAGTAAATCTCCCCGTTTTTTTAGCGGGGAGATTTTTTTATGCCGGTTTTATTTGGCTTCTTTGGTTATTGAAGAAAAGTATATGTCGATAACGGAATTGCCGGTTTACACCAAATCGCAGCTTGCTTTGCGCAACGGGCAGGACAAACCCGAAATATGGATAGCCTACAAAGGGCTTATCTATGATGTATCGCGTAGCCGTTTATGGTTCAAAGGCAAGCACTACGAACACTGGGCCGGCCAGGACCTCACCGCCGAACTCCCAGACGCACCGCATGACGAATGGGTGTTTGAGCATTTTGATGCCATAGGGAAGCTGGGGTAGTGCGAAAGGCGGAATGCCGATTGCGGAATTTTTGACTTTTCACTCCGAATTCGACCCTCCGCACTCCGCATTCAACTATATTTCGAATTTCGCCAGGCTCACAAATTCCTGCACCCGGTCGGTTACTTCCTGCTGGGATAAGTTCCTGATTTTTTCTGTTCCGAATTTTTCTACACAAAAAGAAGCCAACGCCGAACCAAAAATGATGGCGTTTTTCATATTGTGGAAGTTCACTGCACCAACTTTTGCCATATAGCCGATAAACCCGCCGGCAAATGTATCACCTGCCCCGGTTGGGTCAAATACGTCGGCAAGCGGGAGGGCCGGCGCTGCAAATATTTTATTTTCGTGGAACAGCAATGCACCGTGCTCGCCCTTTTTAATGATAAGGTATTTTGGGCCCATGGTTAATATTTTACGCGCCGCCTTTACCAGGGAATATTCGCCCGATAACTGGCGTGCCTCGGCATCGTTGATGGTTAACACATCCACCATTTTTATGGTGTCGAGCAGGTCATCAAGCGCAATATCCATCCAAAAGTTCATGGTATCCATCACAATGAGTTTAGGGCGGTGGTTTAGTCTTTTAATCACCGTTTGCTGCACCTGCGGGGTTAAGTTGCCCAGCATCAGGAATTCACAGTCCTGGTACGATTCAGGTATAATCGGGTCGAAATCAGCCAATACGTTCAGCTCGGTTACCAGGGTATCGCGGCTGTTCATATCGTTATGGTACTTACCGGCCCAAAAGAACGATTTCTCGCCTTTTTTAACCTGCAAACCTTCGGTGTTGATGTTATGATCGTTAAAGTCGCGGATCTCTTCTTCGGGGAAATCGTCGCCTACAACGGCCACAATTTTCACTTTGTCATAAAAATACGAAGCAGCCAGGCTTGCATAAGTAGCAGCGCCGCCAACAATTTTATCTGTTTTACCAAAGGGTGTTTCAATGGCATCAAATGCCACGGTACCGATAACTAATAGGCTCATTAATGTCTTTTTTAATTTTTTGTTACAAATATTGCGAAATTAAGGGAGAAATCGCGCTTTTACCTATGATAATTGAAAAAACAATCCTAACTAAGGCCGTTCTTATCAAATTCAATGCTCTTTTGCCTATCTACTACATTCAACTTGTGGTAAAAAGCGTCTGTCGTTCGTTTAAAAGTTATCCCGGGACAACGAAAAAGCTTAAAATCAAATACCCTCGCTAACTAAATTCAATAACAATAATCTCATTTTTAGCGTCTTACACTTTTTTGAAACAAAAATTGCGAAATAAGCACAGAAATCATACTTTTGCACACTCCAAACCGGAAATTAATTCCTGAGTAGCTCAGCCGGTTAGAGCATCTGACTGTTAATCAGAGGGTCGCTGGTTCGAGCCCAGCCTCAGGAGCACTTAAAATCAATGATTTAACCCAACTCTGGCGAGTTGGGTTTTTTATTCTCACACATTTCTCACACAATTCCACAAACAACATAGGATTGCCAGGTCTGAATTGGTTTGACAAATAGGGACATTATGTAACTTTGCTCAACTACCTACTACCCATTATGCAGCACTTTAAAGAATTTCTGACCCGTATCCAAACATTTGATCTGCGCATCATAGAGGATGATATTCACATGGAATGGGGAACGAATGAAAAGAAGCATGTTCAGGTCTATGACCTGGACGTTTCGGACATATGTTACACCCTATTCCGTGGCAAAACTGACCACCTGTTTACTGGCAAAGAGATGCGGAAAATGCATTGATAGCATGACCAAATATACCTATTTCACCTTTTTTCCTATCAACACTCCAATTCAGAATTCCTTCTCCGCTGCTTATTGGCCGACTTACCGGGTAACTCAATAAGGTAGCTCCCTGAGCCATTTAGCAAGCCACAGCGCCTCAATTACCCCTTTTAGATATACCCCCAAGCCAGATAGATCTTCCAGAGCCATTCAGGACGTCCTTTTTATTTCAACAGCTTTAGAGATTGTCAAAGGTGATGATCACGCATTAAGCGCAAAATCGGGGTAGTCAGTTTGCTCCGGAATACCCTGGTCAGTTTGGAGCGGAACGGGTGGTCAGTTTAAACCGGAATCAGGTGGTCAATTTCAGCGGAATCTCCAAATATTTCCCGATAGCTTTTGTACAAAAAAAGTTTAATGGTATTTATTTTTCCATTAATGTGTGTTGCCAGGGTTGAGGTATCTATTATATTGATTGTTTTTATTGAGCCCTGTTTCGCTCACTACTATTTCCCGATGCTATTTTTTTACCTTTAATTTTATTATTTCCAAAGCGATAGCTAACAGTTAGATTTATACTTTGGGTATCAAAATAATATCGGGCGTTTTGTAGAACACCATTCACGGTCGATGTTTGCTGTAGGGCATTTGATCTGTAGATATCATTAAGCTGTAAGGAAAGGGACAAGCTTTTATTAAATAATAGGTATTTGAAATTTAAATTCAGATAATTGGAAGATTTAACATTGTAGATGCGCCACACAGCTGGAAGTCGGTAATAGAAACTAAAACCACCCATAAATGTTTTATCTTTGTTAAAGTTAAAATCGTTATCAGTTGTAATTTTAGCTATCCACCCATTTAAGTTTGGATGATATTCTTCCAAATTAAAGCTCGTAATGTTGTACGATAGATCAATAATATCGGTATTCGACCACCAGGAAATCTTATTAAACAAATAAGTTCCATTAAAACCTATTGCTTGTAAGTTTATATAATTGAGCACGGTGTTCTGTATAACCATAGTTTGTGCATTTGGAAGGCCTATTGGAGCGGAAGCATTATACTCTGCTGTGTAATAGATTGCCGTTGTGAAATTTTTAAAGTTTTGCGTCAATTCAACATTATCGCTATAATCCGGTTGAAGAAAAGCATTGCCTTGAGTCGAAAAAAATGGGCTTGTATAATTAATATTCGGATTTAGTGAATTAAATCCAGGTCTGTCAATTCTTCGACTATAACTTAATGTATAATTCAAATCCTCACCTGGCTTGTAGGATAAATAGAAGGTTGGGAATAATTTTAAATAATTATTGCTTTTGTCGAAATTTAAATTTTCTGAGGCCGATTCGGTTTGTGTTTGTTCGGCCCTTAAACCAATCTTTAAAGAAACTTTCTTACTTATGTCCTTATTGATAGAAAAGTACAGGGCTTCTATACCTTCATTATATCTGAAGTCATTGTATGTTAGGGGCATATTATCAGATAGTTGATCTACCAGGCCTGAATTGAAAAATTTTAAATTGTCGGTGGTTTTTGTAAAAGTGTATTTCGTTCCAAAATCTATATTTGCAAATTTTGCAGGCATCACAAAATCCAATCGGATCGAATAATTCTTTATAGACTGAATATTTCCGTTAATTCCATTATAAAATTGCTCTGGGGCCGTTTGGTCTTCAAAGTAATTACCTTGATAGGTAGACAATATATCTGCGCGAAAATTAAAATAATCAAAATCTAAGGTCATCTTTTTGTTCAAAGAATCTAATTTGAAGGTGTTATTCAGATTAAATGAATTTAAAGCACTATTATTTATAACATTATCGGGAGAAGCAAAAGTAGAGATCAAGGAGTTTGTGCTGATGTCCTCTATGGTGGTTTGGGACTTATCGTTTATGTTCCTATCATAAGAATTGTGTAAATATTGACCACCAATAGACCAATTGGGTGTGATTTTATATTCTAAATCAACCCTAATATCGTTTGCATGATAATCCCGGCTAAAAGGAAATTGATTACGCCAAATTTGATTGGGATAATATGTTTCTGAATATTGTTCCTGATTGTATATACCATCCCGAAAACTTGAAGTAGCTGATAAGCTCAATTTGTTTTTATTATAGTCAAATACCACACCAGGAGAATATGCGACATCCTGTCTTTGGGTATATATTGTGTACACCTGGGCATTCCAAGCGTTGGCTTTTGCTTTTTTAAGATTAATATTGATTAAACCACTGTTTCCTTCAGCATCGTATTTTGCCGGAGGTGTTGTAATCACCTCGATGTTTTTTATGTCTTGCGCAGGAATGGAACTTAAATAATTGGAAAGCTCATCTCCCGAAAGGCGGATTATTTTGTCGTTGACCATAACCTGCATCGTGCTTTTCCCAATTAAGGACACCTGGTCATTGCTAACCTCTATTCCTGGGGTCACCTGGAGGACGTCCATCGCATTTCCGGATGAGGATTTAGAAGAGTTTTCAACATCAAAAACCAACCGGTCAATTTTTCGTTCAAATAAATTTTTATTTTGATTTATAGTTACTTCTCCCAACTGAACGACTGGCCTATTTATCTGAATAGGTTTTAATAATTGATCAGAGGAAATTTGTATGTTTCGTAGAAGTAGTATTTTCCCGATAGAAGATATCTTCATAATGTATTCTCCTCCGTCGACAGAAAGCTGAAACGCTCCTTTTTTATCTGAGTAGTCGACAGCAACCATTGTGGAGTCTTTTTTTAGTAAAGCAACTTGAATAAATTCAATAGCGTTATTACCCGAGTCGATCAGGGTCCCGGTTATGGTATGCTTCTGTGCATCGACACAAGAAATACTTAAAAAAAAGATTGAGAGGTAAAGATAAAGTTTAGTCATAACTATTTTAACAGGTAATTTGATCTTACAATCTTAGACCATTACCTTTCAATAATAACATGTGCAATTTATACTCTTTTTAATCAAAAAAACATCACTGTGTATTTTTAATAAACAAAAGCACTTTTCATTACTTAGCATTAAAATATATGCAGAGGCCGTTCCTGCTTTTCGCGGATCGGGCTATAAACTCATATATCACAAGGCTTTAACCTCATATCTATTACACGTTACTATACTTAACGGAAGTTTTAATGAGCGTTTCTATGCTTTAATTAGAGTTTTATCAAATGGGAGTGGAGAATAATATTAATCAAAAGTTTAAAAAAATATGGAAGTCAAAAGAAGAATTGCAGCCGCAGTTAATCCTGCACTGCTTTAAACATTGGACGCGAACAAGGCGGGAAACCTGCATACATGCAATATTATTTATACTCAATTTGCATTTGACTCAATGGCGTTTCTTCGTGCGTATTGGCTTCATAACCCAATTCGGCAATAAATAATTGAACAGAGTCTGAACTCATCCGGTAGCTTTTCAGCATGTCATCAACAGCATCAGATTGCGTAAACCTTTTACAAACTTAAGAAACTGACAAATTGGTTTGATGGCAACCTGGAAAAGCCAACAAGGTTTTCTAACGGAACGAGTAAATATAACGCTGACATATCATTATCCTGGTTCAAATATTCTGCAAAAGAGCACATAAAAAAGATTCAGGAATTTATCGAAATAGCGGAGCTATATGATATAATTATAGAAAGGGTTGCCAGTAAAAAACCCGGTTATATTGTTTTTGAAGATGAATATCAGGTTTCTGAGGTACCATTTAAAGCAGATAGGAAAAAAGGTTATATAGTAAAACTACCGATCGCGTCCCAAACAAGTCAAAAGCACTAAAGCTTGTTTATTAGTAAACCTCAGCATAATTTTCAGCTACATAACCACCCCAATCCGAAATAGATTTTAATAAAGGGATTAAAGTTTCGCCAAAATCCGTTAATGAGTATTCAACCTTTAATGGAGGTTTTGTGTTAAATATTTTCTTTTTGATCACCCCGTCCTCTTCCAGTTTTTTCAATAGCAGCGTTAAAGTTCGTTCGGTTACACTATTCATTCTCTTTTGTAATTCATTATACCGCATCGGGCCGTCAATCAAATAATATAAAATAACAGATTTCCATTTACCACCAATAATCCCCATGGTAACACTTGTACAACAAGGGAAATTTTTACCTTTTATCCTATACATCCTTTAATCTGTTAAAAATTCAAACTATCCTTTTTGACCGTTATTTCAAAAGACTTAAACTAAACATAGCTTTGCTGCTAATATAGCGCAAGCACAATTGAAAAATTAATAAAATGGCAAAAAAAACAAACACAAACAAAGCAATAACTGTATTCGGAGTTTATGGGCACACCGGAAAATTCGTGGTAGCAGAATTGGTGAAACGCGGATACACGCCTATTCTTTCCGGGCGAAGTATTGATAAGCTGAATGCGATCGGTTCCCATTATCCAAACCTGGAAATTCGGCCTGCATCAATTGATGATCCAAATTCGCTGGACGATGCATTAGCCGGTGCATTGGCCGTAATTAATTGCGCGGGGCCATTCTTAGATACTGCAACTCCGCTTATAGAAGCCGCGTTACGACAGCACGTTCATTACCTTGACGTTGCTGCAGAACAGCAGTGCGTGCTCGCCACCTATGAAAAATTCACTAAACAAGCTCTGGATAGCGGAATTTTAATAATGCCTGCTATGGCGTTCTACGGTGGCTTGGCCGACCTGCTGGCTACTGCCGTTATGGGTGACTGGGCTGCCGCTGATTCTGTAGATATTGGAATTGCGCTTGATAGCTGGATGCCAACCGCCGGAACGCGATTGACGGGCCAGCGAAATCCCGGTCGTCGTTTAGTTTTTTCAAATAAAACATTAGTGCATGTTTCAGAACCTCCACTATCACGCGAATGGCAATTTTCCAAACCATTCGGGGTACAGGATGTTGTGCAATTCCCTTTAGCTGAAATCATCACCATATCAAAACATTTGGACGTAAATGAGATCAACACCTATATTAACCTTGCTCCAATGAAAGATCTTCACAGCAGCGATACGCCACCGCCCCAACCGGCAGATGATAGCGGGCGTTCTTCTCAAATTTTTTTAATGGAAGTTGTAGTTCGTTCTGGCGACAAAGTGCGCAGGGGGCAGGTAAGTGGTCGCGATATTTATGCCATAACAGCGCCACTTATTGTAGAAGCAGCAATAAGAATAGCCAACGGAATGATTAAAAAGACGGGGGTTGTTTGCGCAGCCGAAGTTTTTGATGCTGCAGATTTTCTAAAATCGATGTGCCCGGAGCATCTCTTAATTGATATTAAAACTAATCAGTTGGAGAAGGAATCGCTGCAAACTCGTTATAACGCGTAAGCAATTGAAGGGTATGATCCTTCTATCCGAAACAATTATGGTTCATTTTAAAAATTAGGTTTATTCCTTTGGTTCGGCAAATGCATTGCCTGGGAGCAAAGCCCCGCATGTCCGCGGGGCTTTTTTGTTTTAGATTTTATTTACATTGCAGCCTGTCAACTAAAATGGAAATCCAAACGATCACAGCAAACTACCTAAAGACCATATGTTGGAAAGACAACACTATTGTTGATTGGGCTGAAGGTGGCCAACAATATTCACTAAGCGGCGAAGTAAAGCAACTTGGCAAATATCATTTTGCGTTTTCTTGTGATAGCGCGATTATTTCAAAGAATGGGGATTATGTTTTTATTTACCAAAAGCTGGGCACAAAAGGCCTTTTGCTCAAAAATGGTGAAATAATAAGAGAAATTAATCGCTCTTATTATTTCGCCGATACCTATGAATTTCCAGCAGCTTTTATCACCATAGAAAATAAAACCTACATTATTCATTGTCCTATTTCTTATAACCAGTTGGACTTTGAAGATGTTGAAACCGCGGAAATAATTACCAATATAAAAGGAAGAAAACCAGAAGACAGATTTCATTCGAGGTTGGAAGTGAGCCCTAACGGCACATTCCTGATGAGTAAGGGGTGGGTATGGCATCCTTTAGATGAAATAGCGGTTTTTGATATAAGGGAATGTTTCAGAAATCCTTTTTTGCTTGACAGCCCACAGTTTTATCCGAATGTTGGTGTAGGGATTTGTACGGCAAGTTTTATAAACGATCATAAGGTTGTTATTGGTTCATCTGATGAAGTTTTCGACGACGATAAAATTGAAAAGCTACCGGCAAATCAAATTTGTATATGGGATATAAAAACAGATCGGCTTTCTAAACCAATAAAAATAAAAGAAGATTTTGGAAATTTATTTGCCATTAGCGCTAATTATGTGTGGGATCTATTTGGTTTCCCTAAAATTATTGATATCAATACAGGCGAAATAATAGAGCAGAATAAAGAGATTAATAGTGGCAAACAGCGGTCATCTATCATAAGTGCAGCGGGCGATTTTCCTTCGATAATATTTGATGTGCGAACAAAACAGATCGCAATAAAAACAAACGAAAAAATTGAAGTTCTAATCCCGGATTCCAATCTAAAATAGCGTTGCTTAGCATACTCCAACTGAAAATATTCCATATTGATCGGAAATATGAATCAGCGCGCAGATCCAGGATAGTCCTTTTAGTTAACAATCCAATACAGCTAAAAAACGTTATGCTATGGCAAGGATTATATGATCAGTACATTTTTAATGCAGATTTAACACGCAAAGTGTAACACTGTTGTTGCAAATCGCATCTAATGGTTATGACATTGTTTGCCATAAGAACGAGATTTACCTTCCTTCTATTATTTTCTTTTGTGACCTGCCTTGTTTTTGCACAAGACCAGGTTAAAAAAACAGTTGCCATAAAAACTACCACCCCGCCGAAAATCGACGGCCTGCTGGATGACGAGGCCTGGAAAAATGCACCCATAGCTACCGACTTTGTTGAGATTAGCCCAGTTTCCGGCACGCATGAAACACAGGCAAACCGGACGGAAATAAAAATATTGTATGATGACGATGCGATTTATGTAGGCGCCCGCATGTACGAAACATCGGCAAAAGGCGTAGCCCACGAATTGGTAAACCGCGATAACGTAGGCACATCCGATTTTGTGGGGGTTGTATTGGATACCTACCACGACGGCATAAACGCCGTGGGTTTTTACGTTACTGCGGCCGGGGTTCAGTTTGATGCCAAATACGCCCCGAACCCCAACGGCAACACCGAAGACCCTACCTGGAATGCGGTATGGTTAAGCAAAGCGCACATTGACGCGCAGGGCTGGACAGCAGAACTCAAGATCCCGTACTCGGCATTGCGCTTTGCTAAAAAAGATGTGCAGTTATGGGGCTTGCAACTGGTGCGCCGTCGGCAATATGAGCAAAAGGAATTATTTTGGAATGAGGTAGACCCCAAAAAGAATGGGTTCGTGAATCAGGAGGGCGAGTTGCATGGCATACAAAACATTACGCCGCCGGTACGCCTTGCGTTTTATCCCTATATTTCTACCTACCTCAATCACTACCCATACAATACGCCCGGGCTTAAAAATACCAGCGCCCAGTTCGACGGCGGCATGGACGTTAAATACGGCATCAGCGAAAGCTTTACACTGGATTTGACGCTGGTACCAGATTTTGGGCAGGTACAATCGGATAACAAGGTATTAAACCTTACGCCTTTTGAGGTTAAATATGTAGACAACAGGCCATTTTTTACCGAAGGAACGGAACTATTCAATAAAGGCAATATTTTTTATTCGCGAAGAGTAGGCGGGCAGCCCTTAAATTATAACGCGGCCTATGATAACCTGAAGCCCGGTGAGCAGGTGATCAGTAACCCAACCGAAACAAAGTTATTGAATGCTTTTAAAGTAACCGGGCGCACCGCCGGAGGCCTTGGCATTGGTATATTCAACGCCGTGACTGAACCTACTGATGCCGTTATACAGGACAGCCTGGGTCACACACGAAAATTCCAAACATCGCCTTATGCCAATTACAATATCCTGGTTCTCGACCAAAACCTGGCCAACAATTCGTCGGTGACGCTGATCAACACCAATGTTGATCGTTTTGGGAAGGATTATTCTGCCGATGTGGGCGGCGTGGTGTTCAATCTTTATAATAACAAGGCGAATACTTATACCCTGCGTGGATTTGGGCTGATGAGTGACTTATACGGAGCCGGTACAAAACCATTAACAGGTTACAGTTACGAATGGGCAGGTGGCAAATCGTCTGGTAATTTTACCTGGATATTAACCGAAGACCACGTAGATGATAAATACAATCCCAACGACCTGGGTATATTAAACAACAACAATTATTTCGACCATAATCTTAACATGGCATATGCCGTGTACAAACCCACAAAATGGTTTACCCAATGGGATGTATTTGGCAACCTGTACTATTCGCGCAGGGAAACTCCCGCGGCTTTTCAGCGGTTTAACCAGATTTTAGGGTTCGACTTTAAGCTGAAAGACTTTTCATACATCGGGCTCAATTTTGCGCATAACAGCCAGGCTAATGATTTTTACGAACCGCGCGTAGCCGGCCGCGTATTCCTGTCGCCCGAAAATAATAACGCGGGCATCTATTATAACAACAATCCGGCTGCCCGTTTTAGCTGGGGAGGCAATTATTTTTACCGTAAATTTTATTCGCACGGAGGTTATGGCCACGATGTGGTGCTGTTTTATAACCTCCGCGTCACCGATCATTTTTCATTCGGGCAAAATCTTTCCTATATGCCGCGTATCAACAATACCGGTTATGCCACCGTGGACAGCGTAAGCAACAACCCGGTATTCGCGCTGCGCAACGTGCAAACCATCGAAAATATCTTCAATATCAAATATACCTTCAACGATGTGATGGGCCTCACGTTCAGGTTGAGGCATTACTGGTCGAAACTGAATGTGCAGCAATATTACGACCTGGGCCAGTCGGGTACGCTTGATCCGCTAACTTCCTCGCACTTCAATACCGATAACAACATGAATTATAACGACTGGAACATCGATATGCTGTACGTGTGGGAAATATCGCCGGGAAGCGAACTCAGTTTCGATTGGAAAAATTCATCGCTTATTGATGACGACCAGGCCCGCCAAAACTACATCAATAATTTTGAGAACACACTTCATGTACCCAAAAACAATAACTTTTCGCTGAAGATATTGTATTATATCGATTACCAGAGTTTGCGGAAGCATAAAAAAGCTTGATTTTCATAGCCCCTGCCGACGGCGACCGGCATTCGCGACGCCACCTCATGCAGCGCAAGCGTTCCATTTTTTCACGTGGAACACCCGGCACATTGTGAAACACGCTCATTATCAGCAATTTCCATTTTCAGTCGTTATGTAAGTGACTGATAATCAATAACTACAAAAATACAGCTTTTTGGAACACCTGATGCAATTAATTGATAATCAACATATTTCATCTTTTGATGATGTTAAATTTTTACGTTCGTCCTTTAATGGGTTTACACTTGGCTGATTAATCTCCCGTTTCAGCAAGGTCTCTCACAGATTTAAGTTAACCCGTAAAATTTGATTGGGTGGCAGATATTGTTGTCGCTTCGCCAAACGTTCCTGCGGAACGTGTATATCTTGTTCGGTTTTTCTACCCACCAACCGTCCCGACGGGACGAAAGCTCAAAAAGAGCGTCCTGTAGGGACGCCTGGTTGGTAGAAACCGATGCAAAACCGCGTTTACGTTCCATCGGAACGTTTGGTTTCTGCCGGATTTAAGTTAATTGAGCGATATAGGGACTGCCGTTGCTTACGCGGATATATCCCCGCTCTAACCATCAGTCCAATCCATCGGCGGGCAACTATAATCTTAGGCCCGAAAACCTCTGCTATTTGCGAGAATGAATTAAAACCATCATGCGGAAAATGTTTGCCCTCATATTTCAATCTGTTAAAGGGTCATGTTTTAATATGACCGGTATCACAAATTCGCCGGCGTTAAATGCCGAGGTTTGATGATAATAAATTCATTATCATGACAAACACAGCTTTCGACGCCGAACTGCAAACCGAATTTCAGGAAGTGTACATGCAAGCCACTCACTGGCAGCAGGATATAGCCTTCCTGGAAACTGAAATGTTTTTCTTTAAACAGGTCATCAACCGTTACCATACCGCAAAAAGTAATCTATCGCGCGAACAAGAATTCGTGAAAAAGATATTGGAACAAGAAAACCGCTTAGCTGCATTGAATGGTAAAATCCCCGAGTTCCTCGTGTTCCTTAAACCCTATATAGAAGACGCCGCGAAGAGCATGAACCTTGATTTTTTAAACCGCTACAATTCGCTTAAACAAGAACTTGAGGGGTTATTTAAATCGGCACGGGCAGAAAAAAATGAATTGCTTCAATATGTGGAATCCATTAACGCCTCAATAACTAATAAATGATAGCAACAGGGTATATTACCGCACAGGAAGCCGTCAAAATAGTTAACCCTGGCGACCGGGTGTTCATCCATGGAAGCGCCGCCACACCGGTATGTCTGGTGGAGGCCTTACAGGCGAGGCATCACGAATTATATAATGTTGAACTGGTGAGCATTACCACGCTGGGCCAGGTGAATTTCGATAAGCCGGAACACCGGAAGGCGTTTTTCTTTAATTCTTTATTTGTTTCGGCAGCCACCCGGAATGTAGCAAACAGCGAAGATGGTGATTATGTGCCCATCTTTCTCAGCCAGATCCCGCAGCTGTTCCGCAAAAATATATTGCCGATAGACGTGGCCCTCGTCCAGGTTTCGCCGCCCGATACCCATGGCTACTGTTCGCTGGGCACCTCGGTTGATGTGGCAAGGGCTGCAGTTGATACGGCCAAATATATCATCGCGCAGGTGAACCCGCTGATGCCAAGAACGCACGGCGAGAGTTTTGTGCACGTTAGCAAGCTCGATGCTATGGTCTGGCACAATAGCGAACTTCCCGAAGTAAACTACGATTGCCAGGCAAACGAGGTGACCGAAAAGATCGGGTACAACGTGGCCTCGATGATAGAAGACGGCGCCACTTTGCAGTTAGGCATCGGCGCCATACCCGACCAGGTACTCAAAAACCTAACCACACACCAAAACCTGGGCCTGCATACCGAGATGTTCTCGGATGGTGTTATCCCGCTGATAGAGCGGGGTATCATCAACAATAGCCGGAAGAAACTCAATATCGGCCGGTCGGTTACCTCTTTCATTACCGGCACCCGTAAATTATACGATTTTGTGCATGATAACCCCGCCATAAGGGTAATGGATATCAGTTATGTGAACGATACCAGTATCATCAGGCAAAATCCCAAAGTCGCCGCTATCAACAGCGCCATCGAAATTGACCTTACCGGCCAGGTATGTTCCGATTCCATCGGGTCGTACCAGTACTCCGGCATCGGCGGGCAGATGGATTTCATCCATGGCGCCTCACTTTCGGAAGGTGGACTGCCCATTATTGCGCTGCCATCACAAACCAATAAGGGCGTAAGCCGTATCGTTCCATTCCTTAAAGAAGGAGCCGGGGTTGTTACCACGCGCGGACATGTGCATTGGGTGGTAACCGAGTATGGCATAACCAACCTGTTTGGAAAAAACTTAAAGCAACGTGCGCAGGCTCTCATCCAACTGGCCCATCCCGATCACCGGGAGGCATTGGAACGGGCATATTTTCAGCGGTTTGAGCACGTGTAACGTGTTGGCGTTAACAAATTAGCAGCTGCTGTTTCGCCGCCGGTGGCTACGTCCAAACTTGATCGTATTTCGTCCAAATTCCTGCTGTTATACCAAATGGTCTTTATATACCCCACAGCGCTTCGGGGGGTAAATTCCTGGGCTTCCAGGTTTAAACCATTATCCCATAACTCACCTTTACGCTATCCATAACCACGTGGGTGTAAAAATGCTTTAAATTAGGATTATCCATCAGGTGTTTCTTTGAAAAACTTTCAAAATGGCTCATGTCTTTCATATGAACGATCAAAACAAAATCGTAGGTGCCTGTTACATAGTAACACTGTGCTACCTCTACGCAAGCCTGCATTGCTTCCTTGAATTTGTCGATAGCTTTTGAATTACCCTCGTGCAATACAATATCAATAACGCACGTAATGCCCATTCCGATGGCTTTGGGAGATATTACAGCAATATCGGCTTCAATTATTTTCTCCCGCCGAAGTCTTGCTATTCTCCGCTGGACAGCGCTTTGACTCAGGTTAACAATATGGCTTAATTCTGCCGTTGTTAACTGGTTGTTCCGTTGCAGCTCCTGTAGCAGCCGCCGGTCATGATTATCTAGTTCGTGCATAATTTACCCTTCTCAATATAAAAATAGGTTAAAATGCGTGCAAAATACCATAATGAGCAAAAATTATGCACTTGGATGACTATAATTTTGCGCTAATAAATAACAGTATGAAACACTTATATACGGAACAAGCGCCTAAACCCCTGGGTCCATATTCTCAGGCGGTACAAAGCGGCAACTTATTATTTTGCTCGGGACAGACACCTGTCGACCCGGTAACCATGCAGATCGGGCACGGGGATATTGAATATCAAACAAACCAGGTGATAACTAACTTGCAACTCGTGCTACAGGCAGCGGGATTAACGTTACAAAACGTTATTAAAACCAATGTATTCCTCACTGATATGGCCTTATTTGGGAAGATGAATGAGGTGTACGCGAATCGTTTTAGCCCCGCTCTGCCGGCGCGCAGTACTGTTGCCGTCCGGGCGCTTCCAATGGATGCGCTGGTAGAAATTGAATGTATTGCGGAGATCAGTCACAATTAAAAAAAACAATTATGCACAAAAATAAAATTAAACTTCCCAAGGATAGTCTGTTCTCGGTGGAAGAAGTGGAAAAATTCAGGAGCGAAACAAAGGGAATTCAACACGTAATCCACCTGAACAACGCAGGTGCAGCACTTATGCCTGATATTGTTACGGCCAAACAGTTGCAGCATATTAACCTGGAGGCGGAAATAGGCGGCTATGAAGCAGCAGCATTCATGGCAGATGCAGTAACAGCGTTTTATAACGAAGCTGCACTTTTGTTCAATTGTAAAGCATCGAATATTGCTTTTACCGCAAGTGCCACCGATGCCTACACAAGGGCATTGTCTGCAATTTCATTTAAAGAAGGAGATGTGATCTTAACCGACAATGATGATTTTGTTTCTAACCAGATCCAGTTTCTCTCACTTCAAAAAAGGTTTGGCGTTAAAATAGCACATTTAAACAACGCGCCGGCAGGCGGCGTAGATTTAAACGACCTCGAAGAGAAATTAAAAAAACTGCGGCCCAGGTTGCTTGCGATTACCCATATCCCCACAAATTCCGGGTTGGTTCAGCCTGTTAAGGAGATTGCCCGGATCTATGCGGATTATTCAAATTCAGGCGGCGATAAAAGCTGGTACATTCTTGATGCTTGCCAGTCGGTGGGTCAAATGAAAATAGACGTACAGGAATTGAAATGCGACTTTTTAAGCGCTACCGGGAGGAAATTTCTGAGAGGCCCAAGAGGAACGGGGATCTTATATATTTCTGACAGGGCTTTAAGTTGTGGCCTTGAGCCGCTATTTATCGACATGCGGGGGGCTGAATGGATTGAAAAGGACACCTACCGGCAACAACCTGATGCCAAAAGGTTTGAAGATTGGGAATTTGCCTATTCAACGGTTTTGGGCACAGGGGCTGCAATCAGCTATTGCCGTGCTATTGGAGAAGACCGGATATGGAACCAGGTGCACCTTTTATCCGCTTTGCTGAGAAAAGAACTAAATGCAAATGGAAAGATCAGGGTTTTGGATAAAGGGCCGGAATTAGCGAGCCTGGTAACCTTTACCATAGATAACTCCGACCCTTTGCTGCTCATCAATGCATTATCGAACCGTAAGATTAACGTTGTTCCCAGTTACCGGGCATTTGGTGTGATCGATTTTGACGAAAAGGGTGTTCGTTGGGCTATCAGGGCATCCCCGCATTACTATAATACCGTTGACGAAATAGAGTTTTTGGTGGAAAGCCTGGGCGAGATTATTAGGTAGTAGGGTACTCCTGGCAAACATCCGTTAGGGGGTAAACAGCTTCCAATGCCCTTCCGAGACAACTTCTATGGCACCGTCGACCACTTTGATGGCGGTCTGATCGTCAATAGCATACACCGGTACCGGCAGCAATGAAGCCCATTTTTCAGCATTGGTCATGGACGCATCAGGGTGGCCTTCGGCATCCAGGTGCGGAATTATCGCGAATTCAACCAATCCTGCGCCGTTGGCAGTAACGAAGGTATTGCATATTTCGCCGTCGGGTGTTGAGAATACGATATTTTCCGAAGTTAGCGGCGTACCGCTGCAATGCCGGGGATTAGTATAACTTTCTCCGAAAATGTGGCTCATGGCCATGCTCCCGGCGCTCACGCCCACATAAACCATCTTACGCAGCAGCGATGGCAACAGTGCTGTTAGTCCGGATTGTTGCAGCCAGTAGCTGATATACAAAGGATCGCCGCCCCAAACCAGCAGCGCATCAGTGTCATGGATTGCCTGAATCCAGATCTCTTGATCTATACTCGGAAGTGCGGTAAGCTCCAGCAGGCCCAGGGTCTTCCAGCCCAAATTGCAAAACGGGGATTTGGCATTTCCACTGATCGGGTTCCACGCATAACGGGCGCCATAAGGGTAAGGGTATATACCTGTAGGCACAAACAGGGCGTTACACTCTGCAATGGGTTTGCCCAAAAGGTCAACCAGCGCATCGTTGATGCTGGTGTTGCTGATACCGCTGGAGGTGAGAAGAAGCTTCATGATGTTTAAATTTGATATGCAAAAGTAAATGGTCTAACCATTTAAACTGACAAACTTGTCCCGAATAATATCCCATGCGAATTTTCTGCTCCGGGTTGATTTTAAATAATTCTCTCTTTTAATAGCTTCAGTTTTGGTTTGGTATTCTTCGGTGTATGCAATCACCCACGGGCGATATTTTATGGTATGTCCTTTAGTAGCTAATTCATTATGCGATAAGAAGCGGTTGCGTAAATCGGAGGTGTAACCGATATAGATTTGATGGAATACAGGACGTAAACGGTAAACATAGGAGTTAGGTAATAACAAAGGCAACGCTCCCACGTTGCCTTTTGTAGCGGGGAGCAGGATCGAACTGCCGTTCGCCAGCTGGCGGATATGAATCCTACGCCTTAATCATCTGAGCTGCCAAATTTTTCGTGGATCAAATTCCAGATGAATTTTCTGCCCGTGCCCGTTTTTAATTGGTTTTCTCTTTTCATGGCCTCGGTTTTGGTTTGATATTCCTCAGTATATGCGATTACCCAGGGGCGATATTTAATAGTGTGGCCTTTAGTAGCCAGTTCATTATGGGATAAAAAGCGATTGTGCAAATCCGATGTGAACCCTATGTATATTTGGTCGAATTTGATGGAATACAGGACGTAAACGGTGAACATAGGAGTCAGGCAATAACAAAGGCAACGCCTTCGCGTTGCCTTGTGTAGCGGGGAGCAGGATCGAACTGCCGACCTTAGGGTTATGAATCCTACGCTCTAACCATCTGAGCTACCCCGCCGGGTTTTTATTTTATATGGTTAATCATCTCAGAACTGCCGTCCGCCTTAAGGCGGATATGAATCCTACGCTCTAACCATCTGAGCTACCCCGCCGGGTTTTTATTTTATATGGTTAATCATCTCAGA
>Ga0206878_10198_pt1 | contig 25337 bp, 21 predicted proteins | sample Alteio_BWOrgCont_8_FD_152621 | JGI IMG/M metagenome (GOLD analysis project Ga0206878, IMG submission 152621) | Enriched cells from forest soil in Barre Woods Harvard Forest LTER site, Petersham, Massachusetts, United States -... | ecosystem: Environmental > Terrestrial > Soil > Temperate forest >... | reverse complement strand
AATGACAGATCGCCATAACGTGATCTTTCACCTTATCCTTGCTGGTATGGTGGCCAGTTTGGTATCCGTTTTAGTAGATAAACATTCACTGTACGACCACCTGAAGCTACAGTATATAAAAGACCTGAACACGCCGGAAGAAACGGAATTAACGGAGCAAGTGGAAAGTTGACTCGAATTTTCACGAATTAGGTCGAATTTCACGAATTGATGCAGGCACGAATTTTCAAGAATGGTATCGAATTTCACTAATTGGAGTGGACTAATCTTGTGCCGGCGTTCGGCAAGAATGCGTGCGCGCGTGTTTGCAATCTTTAATTCGTCTCCACCGTTTATTTTATTCGTGCAATTCGAACCCATTCGTGAAAATACGTGCTACTTTATAAACAGCAATTCGCGGAATTTTGGCAATGGCCAGAGCGAATCGTCCACCAATTGCTCCAGTTTATCAACGTGATAGCGTATCGCCTGGAAATATGGTTTTCTGCATGATATCCTTACCCGAGCCCAATACTTCAGTATTAACAAAAAACGCCAGGAAAGCCATTGCCAAAGCGCAACCCGCCACATATAAAACATGCTGCCAGGTAAATTTAAGGCGTGCTTTTAAAGAAAAAATAAAAAGGATCATTTTTGACATGCCACTGCCCAGCAAACCCGCTATAATTGCCACCAGCGCCACACCAAAAAATATGGCCGGGGATAGTCCGTCGAGCTTTGGATAGCCAAGGTATAAATATGGCCCCAATAAAGCCTGTGCCGACAGGCCCGCTATAATAACCGACGAAAATATGGCCGTTTTATAATAGCTGAAATGTGTTTTTGTTAATTCTTCAATAGCAAAAACAATACCGCCTAAAGGGGTGTTAAACGCCGCGGCTAAACCTGCGGCTGCCCCGGTTACCATCATATTTCGTTTGGCTATTTTAGGCCACCATTTTGGCAATAACTGGTAAACTATTTTGTAGATGGATGCAGCTATCTGTATGGTAGGCCCTTCCCTTCCTATTGCCCCTCCGCCAATTGCCATCACCAGGCTTGAACATACCTTTATCAATATAATGCGAAAACCTAACAGCTTATCGACGATCCCAGTGGTTTTGGGCGATGAAATTTGTATGGCCGCCATTACCTGCGGGATACCGCTTCCACGCGCATAGGGCGAAAACCTTTGAACCAGCCACCAGGCAAACACAAAACATGCCGGCGACAAAATAAAAAGCAGCCATTTGTGAAAATGGAAAACAACAGCCGTCAAATCCTCGGCAGCAACAAAAAGTTTGGTGTACAATACTGCAAATATCCCGGTGATAAGTGATGCTATCCAGAACGGGATGGCTGTTAAGGCGTTTTTCTTTAAATTTTCGTTCCTTATCCTATCAAATGATCGTTTTAACTGTAGCCTAAACCAGTGGAATATTCTGTTCATAGTGGGCGGTTCGGAGTTCACGACCGGCTATAAATTATTGCTTCGCTGACAGATTTTGCGATCCCCTATCAACCTTGCGCCGTGAACTGCTATATTTGCAAAATGATTTCTTCGCAAAGGTATGATAAAAGGGGCGTATCTGCTTCAAAAGATGATGTTCATAACGCCATTAAAAACATCGACAAGGGAATTTTCCCAAAAGCCTTTTGCAAAATTGTACCCGATATTTTAACAAACGACCCGTTATATTGCAATATTATGCATGCTGATGGGGCAGGTACAAAATCATCATTAGCTTACACCTACTGGAAAGAAACCGGCGACCTTTCGGTTTGGCGGGGCATTGCCCAGGATGCTATTATTATGAATATCGATGACCTGCTTTGCGTAGGCGCTACCGATAATGTCCTGCTCTCATCAACCATAGGCCGTAATAAACACTTAATTCCGGGTGAAGTTATTGCCGCCATCATAAATGGTACGGAAGAAGTTTTGGCCGGCCTAAGGGACGCTGGGATCGGTATCTACTCGACCGGTGGTGAAACTGCAGACGTTGGCGATTTGGTGCGTACCATCATCGTCGATTCCACGGTTACCTGCCGTATGAAACGTGAAGATGTTATATCAAACCATACCATACAGGCCGGAGATGTTATAGTCGGACTGGCTTCCTACGGACAGGCGGCTTACGAAACGGAATATAATGGTGGGATGGGCTCCAACGGCTTAACATCCGCCCGTCACGATGTGTTTAATAAAACCATCGCCGATAAATACCCCGAAAGTTACGACCCGGCCATCCCTTACGAACTTATATTCTCAGGAACAAAAAATTTGACCGACCCTATCGCCATTGGCAACGGCCAATTTGTTACCGCAGGAAAACTCGTATTATCGCCGACGAGGACTTACGCTCCTATTATTAAGGCCATCCTTGATGATTACCGCCAACAGGTACACGGCATGGTGCACTGCAGCGGCGGCGCCCAAACCAAGGTGCTGCATTTTGTCGACGATCTCCATATCATCAAAAACAACCTTTTTCCTGTTCCGCCCCTGTTTAAACTGGTACAGGAAGAATCAAAAACCAGCTGGCACGAAATGTATAAAGTGTTTAATATGGGGCACCGGATGGAATTGTATGTACCCGCCGGGATAGCGGAGGCATTGATCACTATTTCCCGCGAATTTGGAGTAGATGCCCAAATCATCGGCCACGTAGAAAGCGCCGACAAAAAACAGGTTACGATAACTTCCGAAAATGGCGAGTTTGTTTACAACTGATTAACCAGTCTGGGGAATTTTCAAAAACTATAATTGAGGTTCAGCTGGCCTCTCCATCTCGAATTATAATCATCAATAGAATAGGCCCTCAAGTGGCCGTTAACCGTGCTTAGTTTCGAATTGTCGAAAGTAAACTTAGGGTCAGTCCCGGTGGTTGATACGTTAAACAGGTTGTACTCCTGGTTGGCAATATAATATACCCGCCCCCAATCTTTATTGACAATGTTAGCGGCGTTTAATAAAGACAGGCCCACCTGCAATTGCTGCTTTTTAAAGGTTATAATACTTTCGGTAACCCGCAGGTCAACGTGATTTTCCCAGGGTAGCCTGAAGCCGTTGCGTGGCGTGCTTTGGCCGTTGTATTTTTGCAGGTCCTTATTGTCGGCTAAAAAAGCTTGCAGGTCGGTTAGCTGCTGTGCAGGGGTTATTATTTTATTTGCCCCGTTTACTACCCGTGTAAAGCCGACAAACTGGCTGGCGTCGGTCGGAATATAAACCAGGTCGGATGCCACAAATTTATTGCTGATACCGTCGCCGTTTATGTTGTAATTATACAGGTAAGAATAAGCCTGGCCCAGCTGCCCGGAATACAGGATGCCGATGATAGTTGAAAAACGCCTGTTGGGCTTTGAAAATGTTTTGGAGATATAGGAAACGACGCGGGAACCAAGGTCGAAATTGGAGCTACTTTCGCCCGGATCATTTAAATCATCGCCGGTATAAGCTGACCGCCAGTTACCCACGGCCGTGGGGCCGATACCATCGTTTACCGAGTAAGAGTGACCATAGGTATAAGCCCCCATCACCAGCCATCCCGAAGTGAAACGCTTTATCAGCTGCGTTGTAAGGTCGTACGAATACCCCTTGTTGGTATTGGTCAATTCAATAACATCGGTATAACTATTATCAAGGTAGCTGTAGTTATAAAAGGGGCGGGTGGTGTTGCCCAGGGTTAAAGTATTCTGCGGACTACCCAGGTTGAGGTTTTTGTAGAGGACATCCGTTATTGTTTTTGAATAAAATGCCTCAAACGTGCCCGCCATGCCCCATGGCAATTTTTGATTGACCGCTACATTTGCATGAAATTGTTGCGGCAGTTTAAAATCAGGGTCGGTTACATCGATCTCGGTGGGTGTTTGCGATAGGTTTTGCGGAATATAAGCACCCAAATGCGGGGCGTTGGGGTTATAATTAAACGTTAGCCCGGCTGGCACCCCGGTAAAACTTATCGATCGTGTGCCCGAATTGGAATACTGATTTGCTATCCATACATAGGGTACATCGCCGGTAAAAACACCTGCGCCCCCCCGCAGCTGCGTGGTTTGATTGCCAAATAAATCGTAATTAAAGCCACCGCGGGGCGAAAACAGCGGCGCCGGCTTTGGCGTTCTGTTTGTCGCCACCCCGTTAGCCGTAGCAATTGACGAACTATTGAATGCCGGGTTATTATCGGGACTGTTTAAAAACACCGGCATATCAACACGTATGCCGTATGTCAGCTTCAGCCGATCGTTTACCCGCCAAACATCCTGGCTATAAACTGCCAATTGGGCCACCCGCATTACCGCCGGGGCTTTATCTGTTCCGCCACTTGTTGAATAACCTACGCTATAATTTGCGGGTGCTGCGCCCGATTCAAAAGCTGCGACACTTTTGTAGGTATAATAGCCATTATAATTTTGCAGGAAGACGCTCCGTAAAGCATAAAGTTCATTATCCGTACCGAACGACAAGGTGTGTCGGCCTTTGTAAATGTTAAAATAATCCACAAGGTTAAAGTCTTTTTGTGCTAAACTGTTGGCGGCGGAGGAGTTGTCGCCACCGAGGTTATAAATTAGTCCCCCTTCAGTAATGTTTATCGAAGGGAAAGCCGATGTACCACGTACATTGTTAACATAGTTGTATCCTGCCCTGAAAACATTCGACAAATCATTTGAGAAGGAGCTGTTCAATTCCAAAACTGTTGAATTTGTTTTAATGTTAACTGTATAACCATCGTTACTGAATGTTAAACTGGTAGGTGCGCGGCTGATCACAAAGTTTCGCCCTTCCACGTAACTGTTGCGCAGGGTGAGTTTATTTTTGCTGTCGATGTCCCAGTCCAGCCTCCCAAAGGCGGAAGTGGAAGAAATATTCCTGTTGATACCCGAATAGCTGCCGATATCGAACCCGTATTGCTTTTCAACATAATCATGAAGTCCCTGTAAAACCGTGGGGTCGAATTTCGAACCGGCGTTGGCTTGCGTGGGGTCGTAAATAACCGGGCTCGAGTATTGGGAGTTTTCAACGTCGGCAAAAAAGAATAGTTTGTTTTTTATAACCGGCCCGCCCAAACTGGCGCCTAAAACCCTGTTAATAAAATTAGGATAATTCAACCCTGTGATGGGGCTTTTCCCCACCAGTTGCTGGTCCTGGAAATAACCATAACCTTCGCCGTGCAAATAATTGGTGCCACTTTTGGTAGTAGCACTTAAATAACCACCCAAAAACCGCCCGTAAAAAACATCGTAAGGGTTTAAAAGTACTTGCAATGATTGAATGGATTGCTGCGGAATGGGGTTAACATTGGCCCCGCCGGAATATAAGCCAAAAACATTTACCGCCTTAATACCATCAATTGAAAGCAGGTTGTACTTTGTATTTTGGCCCAGGTAGCTGGCTCCCAAAAGCCCGTTATTGGCCGTACTGCGTATCGGGTTTGCCTGCGGTGTAAACCGTGCAAAATCCTGGAATGAACCGCCCGCGACCGGGAAGTAAGTGAGATCTTTCAGGGTAACATTCACCAGTTCGCCGGCGGTTTCCGTCTTGTCAACCAGTTCTTTCGATCCGTTCACAATAACGTAGTAAACATTCTTACTGTTGGCATTTAAAACAATATCAATCTTTAGGGGCGTAGTTATACTCACGATCACATTGTTTAAACCAAGCGGGTGATAGCCTTTAAAACTGAAATCGATGCGATAAGGGCCGCCGGGTTTTAAGTTGGGTATCGTATAATTTCCGGCCGTATCTATCAGCGAATTGTAAACACCCCCTGTATTGGTATTGGTCGCCAATATTGTTGTGCCGCCCGCTAATTTACCCTTCGAAGTTTTTATGGTACCGCTTAAATAGCAGGTAGTTACCTGGGCGCGGGTAACAAAGCAGGCAAGAAGTAAGAAAAACAGGTATAAATACTTCATTATAGGTTGCTTTCGGGGTTAAAGTTTTAATAATGAATAAATAATTTATCGATAGAGGGCCTGACCTAAGGTTTAAAGGTATTTGTGAAAAATCTGGTGGAATTAATTTATCCCTGGGCAACAACACAAACCGGATCTTTAAACAAGTAAAACGCAGAGACATTACCGGTTATTAAAAGCCGTAACGCACACGTTTTAAATATAATTATATTTAGCATCGTTTCAAAAAAAAACCCGGCTATTGGCCGGGTTTTTTCAAATTAAAAACTATTAGTTAAATATATATCTTATGCCCACTTGTGCCTGGTAGCGCGACTCCTGGCTGGTATCATAAGTGTATGACTTGGTAACCGGTATAAGGTTATTTTTGTCGAGATAAGGGAACGAGTACTGGGCACGGCCGTCAGAACCGATTCCTGTATATCTCAATAAGGCTACGTTACCGCTGTTAAACCCGTTGAACGCATCCTGGTACAATCCCCAGTTCCTGTTTAACAAGTTACCGAAGTTGATGATATCAACCGATATTTCGATAGTGTTTTTTACCTTTCCCGACTTAACAAAAAAGTCCTGAGCTAAGTGAAGGTCCAGCCTTTTAAAAGTTGGCAATATCGCGCCGTTACGCTGTGCATACTGGCCGCGGTGTTTGCTCAAATATTGGTCCTGGTTAATAAAGTTATTTAACTGGTTCCATATTTGGTCTTTGTTACGGGGATCGGTTGGAAAGTCTCCTACGAGGTCAATATCGCTCTCAGTACGTGGTATCCACATCAAATCGTTGGTTGCGCCATCACCATTAGGGTCGCCGCTGGTGATATAAGATACAGCGCCGTTATTAGCAGCTTCGAACACTAAACCAATAGTTGACGATGTGTTGTTCCAATACTCCTTTTTGTAAGCAGCAGACGCTATGATACGGTTTGGCTGTACAAACGAGCTGTTTGAAAGATTTGCGGCATTCGGGTCGCCGGCAACCTGGCGCGAGCTCCAGATGGTGCTGGCGGTTGAACCGCCGTCGTTTACGTCCTGCGAACCGCTGTGGGTATAGGCAACGTTAAAATAAAGCCCGTTGGTAAAGCTTTTTTGCAACTGGCCGGTAACAAAATACGAGTAACCCTGGTTGGTATTGGTCATGTAATACAAACCGGTAATGGCAGGGTTCGTTGCGCTTTGCGGAAGAGCGGGATCGGTCGGGGTTATATTTTTTGAATCATAACGTATCTGCCCTTCAGGCCCTGCCAAAGTAGTAAAATTATTGGAAAGAACTAAATTCTCGTGGTAGATCGCGTTGATATCTTTGGTATAAGCGCCTTCTATAGTCGCTATTACGCCGCCGGGCAAACGCTGGTCAACCGCCAGGTTAGTTCTAAATATCTTTGGATATTTAAGATTCGGGTTGGCAATATCCAATTCATACGAAGTATTGGCTGCACCCTGGCCGGGGGCCGGGTGGTTGGCGTTGACGTTCGGGTTAAAGATCAACTGTGGGTTAGTTGGATCTGTTTTTTTAGTTATGGTGTATGAACCGAACAGCAAGCCGTTATTTGAAGCCTGGTTTGATATCCATACAAAAGGCACTGTACCGGCAAACAGTCCTGTACCACCTCTTACCTGGGTTTGTTTATCGCCATTCACGTCCCAGTTAAACCCGAAACGCGGTGATAATTGCACCCTGTTTTTTGGCAATATCGAAGGATCTACATGGATACCCTGTTGAAAGGTTACGGTATCAATAGCGGCGTTTTTAGCCAGTTTTGTTGGGAAGGCATCATAATCAGCCCTGATACCGTAAGTTATTTTCAGGTTATCCGTAGCATCGTATTTGTCCTGAACATACAAGCTATAAATGCCTGCCTTGATTTTAGCATACGGGAACGCACCGCTGGACAGTGCCGAATAGCGCGTAGTATAAGCCTGTGCAGGTAAACCGTTTAAGAAATCGGAAGCCGAATTATAGGTGTATAAACCATTATAGTCCGGGGCGAAACCGTTGGTGTAGCTTTGAATTTGCTCGGATGTACCCATGGTGATCTCGTGTTTTCCGGCAAAAATGGTGAAGTCGTCGGAGAATTGGGCAATATTGGTGTACAAAATATTACCTGCGGTAAACAACTCCGAACCGAATGAAGTTAATGTGCTGCTTGCAGGAGTGATAACAGCGCCTGTGGTAGGATCGCTGGTGCCGTTGCCGATATCAACCATTGGTAAACCAGGGCCTAAGAACGAACGGAAATCGCGCAGCGCAGAATAGCCTGCGGTTAACCTGTTCGACATGTTGCTGCTTACGCGGGTATCCAACTCGATGATACCGATGTTAAAGTTGTTGTTGATACGGTATCCTGAACCATAAAAAGGCAATGAATTAGGCCCGGCATCCCTGGTTGACCCGTAACCTACACCGGCGTTAGTGATACCGGAGTTGCTTGGCGGGTGGTCTCCATAAGATTTTAAGTAAAAATACTTGGCGCTTAAAGTATTGTTTTTATCGATGTTCCAGTCAATTTTTACTGTGGCCTTGTTGCTGTAGGTATCAAAATTGTATCCCTGGTACGGCCCTGCATTGTAACCATATTTTGATTGCAGCAATGAGGATATAGAATTAAGTGTTGCAGCATCTGCCTGCGAAACGTTAGCGCCGCTCACACCGGGTGCCGATGCGATGAAGTTAGTAGCCGGCTGGCTGATCCTTTCTTCTTCGCCTGATACGAAAAAGAACAATTTGTTGGGGATAATAGGCCCGCCGAGGCTAACACCTGTTTGCCTGTAATTAAATGGTGTAATAGGAACGGTGGTAGTACCAGCGGTGTAACCTGTTAACCAGGTGCTGCGCAAATAATCGTAAATGGTTCCTTTAAAGGTGTTGGTACCCGATTTTACAACCGTGTTAACGCCCGCGCCGGTAAAGTTACCCTGGCGAACGTCGTAAGGCGCAATATCAACCTGTATCTGGTCTATCGCATCCAGCGAAATAGGCTGCGAGTTGGTTTGGCCACCTAATGTACTGGCTAAACCGAACGAGTTGTTGAATAAAGCGCCGTCAACGGTAACGTTGTTGTAAAGGTTGCTGCGGCCGCCAAAGCTCAAATTGTCGGTAGCTGATGGCGTTAACTTAGTAAAGTCGCTCAGCGAACGGTTAAGCGTTGGTAACGCATCTATCTGCTGGCGGTTTACCGTTTCGCGCGCGCCGGTACGTGATGAGTTGATAACTTTTCCCTGTCCGCCGGTTATTACAACTTCCTTAAGGGCAGTCATATTATCTTCCAGTTTTGCATCGGTCCGTTGATCCTGGCCGATTGATAAGGTAATGTTATCCTGTACAAAGTCTTTGTAACCGATAAAACTCACCTTAAAGGTATAAGGTCCGCCTACCCGTAAGTTAGGCAAATTGTAACGGCCATCGGCACGTGTTACGGTTGAATACACCGTACCGGTAGGCAGGTGAGTGATTGAAACTGTAGCGCCTGGGATCGCTCCTTTGGCGTCGGTAACCATACCGTGCAAGGCTGCGGTGGTTACCCCCTGGCCCAACGCGTTTTTACTGATAAAAACCGTGAGCCCCGTAAGTAAGACTAAAAGTAAATACTTCCTCATAGAATGCGTGTTAAGTGAAACGTTTAAATAATGTATCTTTTTTGTTGCAAAGATAGAAGCATGATTTCTTACTAATGTTAAATTAATATTAATAATTATTAGACATTTATCAACATTTTGCAATAAATACATGAAATAATTGAAAGGATTATGTTAATTGATATGAATATTGTAAATTCCCTATCATTTAATATTTACTTCTTTTACCGAGATTTTATGACGTCCGGATTAAGTTGAGGCAAGATCGAAAATTTCCCCGTTTGGTTGCTTTTACTTAGCTTTGCCGCCAGATAGCGTTACCTGGTAATTCAATCTGCAAGCTAAACTAAAAGGCATTGTTGCCGTAAAAAGGCTCTGTGACAATAGTTTCCCCTTAAAAATCAAATAAAGTATAGCTAACGAATGTTATTGGCGGCAGATCATTACAAAACACAGCATATTATTAAAATAAAAATATTATCATCAGAAATATGAACTACGATTTAATTGTTATTGGTTCCGGTCCGGGCGGTTACGTAGCAGCCATCCGCGCATCGCAGTTAGGCCTGAAGACTGCAATTATTGAAAAGGAATCGCTGGGCGGGGTTTGCCTTAACTGGGGTTGCATCCCCACCAAGGCATTACTAAAAAGCGCCGAGGTATTTGAATATTTAAACCACGCTGCCGATTATGGTATAAAAGTTAGCGGCGGCGAAGTTGATTTTGATGCTGTAATAAAAAGGAGCCGCACCGTAGCCGACGGCATGAGCAAAGGCGTTCAATTTTTGATGAGGAAAAATAAGATCGACGTTATAATGGGCATAGGGAAACTGAAAGGCGCAAACACTGTAGAAGTTTCGGCCGCAAACGGCGAGAAAAAAGAAGTTACTGCAAAACATATTATTTTAGCAACCGGAGGTCGCTCGCGCGAATTGCCGAACCTGAAACAGGACGGCAAAAAAGTAATTGGTTACCGCCAGGCAATGATATTGCCAAAAAAACCCGAATCGATGATCGTTGTGGGCTCGGGCGCTATCGGAATTGAGTTTGCCTATTTTTACAACGCCATTGGCACCAAAGTAACAGTTGTTGAATACCTGGATAATATAGTACCGCTGGAAGACGAGGAAGTATCGAAACAGCTGGCGCGTATCCTTAAAAAACAAGGGATCAGTATTATGACCGGTTCAAACGTTGAATCGGTTGACAGCAGCGGCGATGTTTGCAAAGTACAGGTTAAAACCGCATCGGGCACCGAAACGCTGGAAGCGGAGATCGTTTTATCGGCCGTAGGTATTTCTACCAACCTGGAAGGTATCGGGCTGGAAGAAGCAGGCGTAAAAACAGACAAAGGCAAGGTATTGGTAGATGATTATTACCGCACCAATGTAGAAGGTGTTTATGCCATTGGCGATATAGTAAAAGGACAGGCCCTTGCGCACGTGGCATCGGCCGAAGGAATTACCTGCGTTGAAAAAATTGCCGGCTTAAGCCCGGAGCCTATCAATTATAACAACATCCCCGGCTGTACGTATTGTTCGCCCGAAGTTGCTTCGGTAGGTTATACTGAAAAAGCCGCGAAAGAAGCCGGTTACGAGATAAAAGTGGGGAAATTCCCTTATTCGGCATCGGGCAAAGCCAGCGCCGCAGGCGCTAAAGATGGTTTTGTAAAATTGATATTTGATGCCAAATATGGCGAGTTTTTAGGTGCGCACATGCTGGGCCATAACGTAACCGAAATGCTTGCCGAAGTAGTAACCGCCCGCAAACTGGAAGCTACCGGTCACGAGATCATCAAATCGATACACCCGCACCCCACCATGAGCGAAGCCGTAATGGAAGCCGCTGCTGATGCGTACGGAGAGGTGATACATTTGTAAGTTAGTTCATAGTTGATGGTTCATAGTTCATAGTCGAAAGCGAGGGTTAACAACCCAGTGACCAAAGCTACCATGAACTATGAACCATGATCTATGAACTCCCCAACATTTTCGAAAACAGATCCCACAAAACAATACCGGCTGACACTACAATATTAAAGGAGTGCTTTGTACCGAATTGCGGTATTTCAATACAGGCGTCAATCCTATTCATTACTTCATCACTTACGCCGTTTACTTCATTTCCAAATACCAGGGCATATTTTTCGCCCTTCGCTACTTCAAAATCCTGTAACATAATGCTGTTTTCGGCCTGTTCAACCGCAATGATCCGGTAGCCGTTTGCGCGCAGCTGTTCTACAGCTTCAACGGGCTGGGTATAATAAGTCCAGCTGATAGACTGGGTAGCTCCAAGTGCTGTTTTCTCGATCTCGCGGTGCGGAGGTTGCGCGGTAATACCGCAAAGGCATATTTGTTCAACAGCAAACCCGTCGGCGGTGCGAAATATTGAGCCGATGTTATGCATGCTCCGCACATTATCGAGCACAACTACCACCGGGAATTTTTCCAGGGTTTTAAATTCTGCAACCGTAGCGCGGTTTAACTCGTCAAGTTTTAGTTTCCTCATTGTATAGCCAACAGAATGTTAACGCCGGGGAGTATAATTATTTTTATTCAATTCTCAATCTCCTGGTAACTTGAGTTATCCGCCAGATGGCGGACGTCAGTTGCAGCTTCTTTCGGACTTCCGGACTTTACCGACTTCCGGACTGATCTCCAGTCTCTAATTAACTAATCTCTATCTATCCACTAACTCCCCCACCCCATCGCCTATCAGCGAGCTGTAAACCGAGGGGGCATATCCTATTTTATCGGTGTAGTATGCAGTTACATTTTTGCTGAAACTATCGAACGCATCGGCTTTAACAAGGGCTATGGCACATCCGCCGAACCCGGCGCCGGTCATGCGTGCGCCAACTACATTTTTGTCGGTTTTACTGTATTCAACAACTGCATCCAGCTCTTTTCCGCTTACTTCGTACAAATCGCGCAGGGAGTCGTGCGAGGCATACATCAGCCGGCCAAATTCATCCAGGCAGTTGTTGCTTAGGGCCTTTGCTGCCAGTTTAACGCGGTCATTTTCTTCAATAACATGCTTCGCGCGCTTATATATTACTTCGTCAGTAATTAAATGGCTGTACTTATTAAAAGTTGGGGTATCAATATCGCAGAGGTTATTGATATCCAGTTCTTGTTTTAAAGCCGATAAGGCCGCCTGGCATTCGCGTACCCGCTCGTTGTATTTTGATTCGGCCAGCTTACGGGGCTTATTGGTGTTTATTATGGCGAGGATATGATCACCAAGGTTGCTGTCAACCGCCTGGTAATCCAGTGTATCGCAATTCAGCATCAGTGCTTTATTCTTTTCGCCAAAGGCAACAGCAAACTGATCCATTATACCAGAGTTCAACCCGATAAAGTTATTCTCCACCGATTTCGACAACTTAACCAGGTCGAGCCTGGAATAGCCGCAATGCATCAATTCATTTAAAGCAAATGCTGTAACCACCTCTATCGATGCTGAAGACGAAAGACCCGAACCAATGGGAATATCGCCATAAAAAAGTATGTCCAGGCCGGTAAGCGCATGCCCATCTTTCAAAAAGTACTCAATAACACCCAGGGGATAATTGAACCATTTTTCGCCGGTTTTGGTGTAATGGTTTTGCAAGGGAACTTCCTGTTTATCCTCAAAATTCAAACTGGTGAACCTGAAGCAGTTGTCGTTATTAGGTGATAACAGCAAATAAGTACCAAAAGTAATAGCGCAGGGCATTACCAGTCCGCCATTATAATCAATATGTTCGCCGATAAGGTTTACACGGCCGGGAGAAAAGTAAGCATGTGAGGCATCTTTATTATAAAGTTTTATAAATTCCTTATGCAGCGGGTTCTTCATCAGTTTTAGTATATTGGTTGCAAAAGGCAAATATTACGAAAAAATGTAAATCATACATTTATTTTTCTTTTTTATTTTCCGGGCTGCGGGTTAAAGTAACAAATTTTTAACGCAGGCTGCCAAATTTGTTGTACTATAAATAATTTAAAACTTATTTTGTGTTATGAAACAGTACCTGGTAACCGGATATGACTACACCGATGCCGGCGCATTGGAACGCCGCATGAATGTACGTCCGCGTCATCTCGATGACGCCAGCGCGCTTAAAAAGAGCGACAATTTTATATTGGGCGGCGCCATTTTGGATAGCGACGGAAAAATGATAGGTTCGGTAATGATCATGCAGTTTGAAACCGAAGATCAGTTAGAACAGTGGAAACAAACGGAACCCTATATCACCCAAAAAATATGGGAAAGCTATGATATAAAGCCGTTTAAAGTGGCTAATGTGGGATAGTTATAAACAAAACGTTCCGGAGAGTTTTTATTCCTCCGGAACGCTGATTGATTTTTTCAATATAAAAATAGCCATTGGCATGTTTTGAAATGCCAGGCTCCTTCATTTAAACTTTCTGACGCTCGCCGGTATAAAGATTTATTAAATATACAGTGCCGTTAAGTGTTAACGTAGCAGTTCCATTGCCGTTAAATACGAGGGTGCCGGTATAGTTGAAACTTCCTTTTTTCGGAACATCGCCGGTTACCGAAATTGCAGCGTTACCGCTTACAATACTACGCGACGGTTTTTTCAGGGTAAGGGAATTGATAACGATATCGATATTGCTATTACCGTGGTTTGAAGTGTCGATCTTTGAATTAAACGAACCGCTGCGTTTGTATTCGCCGTTTATTACAAAATCGGCAGCGGTGGGCAACAGGCCGTTAACATCAAAAACAGAGCTACCAGAGTTGGACGACGCCAGGTTTGGACCACTGAATGAACCGCTGTAAGTTAAGGTACTCGACAAGCTGTCGGGCACATTACTGCTGTTGCAGTCAACCGTAAAACTATATTTTGATTTGTAACTGTACGAAAAAGCGGACCCCGCAGTACTTTGCCTCGAGATACTATCAGATTTTATGGTTCCGCAGGCATCAGGGGTGTGGCCAATATTGGTAGCATCAAGGGATGCATCCAAAGCCAGATCGGTTACACCATTTGAATTGATGGAAATGGAACCCGCTACCATATCGGCTGCTTCCTGGTTCGAGACATTGGTATTATTATTGCCACCCCCCGGTGACAGGCTATTGGACTTTCTGCATGCAACTGCTCCGAGCAGTAACATGGCTACTAAAGATAAAGAGATTTTTTTCATAACAAATCGGTTTAATAGGGACATTACTGGTTTGACAATTGCGATTTGAAAAGGTTTAAACTTTTATTTCTTTTTACGAAATTTCGATAAGTGCAACGAAAGTAAACCAGCTTTAAAAAGTGTCGCCTATCGAAAAAGTCTCCTAAAAAACAAAAACCGCAACGGGTTAGGCTACGGTTTTTGCTTGAATAACTTGTATGGCTTTATTGCGCCGATATGCTGTTTAACTCGCGTGTATCATTCTCGGTTAGCTCTAAAGTAACCGCTTTCATATTGTCCTCGAGGTGCTCCACACTCGATGTACCCGGGATCAGCAATATATTGTCCGAATGGTTAAGCAACCAGCTTAAGGCAACCTGGTGAACGCTGGCATTATGTTTTTCGGCAATTTGTTTTAGTTTATCCTGGCTGGCCACGTTGCCGGCATTCAGCGGGAACCAGGGGATAAAGGCAATATCATGCGCTTTGCAGTACTGCAGCACATGTTCCCATTTACGGTTATCAACACTATACATGTTTTGTACCGATGCCACATCAAAAAATTCCTGCGCCTTTTTTATTACATCAACATCCACTTCAGATAAGCCGATGTGTTTTATTTTACCCTCGTTCTGCGCTTTTTGCAAAAATTCAAAGCTCTTTTCGGCAGGCACAATAGGGTCTATCCGGTGCAACTGGTAAAGGTCTATCTGCTCCAACTTTAACCGTTTCAGGCTGCCCTCCAACGCTTTTTGAAGGTGGTCGGGGTGTGCGTTTATCGGCCACTCATTTGGCCCGGTTCTTAGTAAACCACCTTTGGTAGCAATCACCAGGTCGTCGGGGTATGGGTATAACGCTTCGGCAATCAACTCCTCCGAAACATGAGGCCCATAACTATCTGCTGTGTCAATAAAATTCACACCCAGTTCCACGGCGCGTTGTAAAACCTTTTTCGCCTCCGCCTCGTCCTTCGGCGGGCCCCAAATGCCCTTGCCGGTGATTCGCATAGCGCCATAACCCATCCTGTTAACCGTCAGCTCACCGCCAATAGTAAGTGTTTTTTCTAATGAAATTGCTGTGTTATTCATAACTGATTAATTTGTGATTAAAAACTTAACGCAAATGTTAATTAAATGTTCTTAACGTTCATCAATTAAATATCATATTCAAAACGCTTACACTAAATCAATAAATTCATATCTTGGCATCAAAATAGCCGTTTATGAAAGATCAGAACTATGCCAGTCACACGCGCGTTGTAAAAGGATTCCACCTTTTACTGGGCTCATTATTAACACTCGGCACCATTGCTTCGTTTGTAAACCTCTATTTGCAAATTGTAGCGCACGATGCCGTTTTCGGCGGGGCATTGATAGTGGTTTTATTTTTATGCGGCATATTGTTGTTTTGGTTTACCAGGCAGTTCGCGGTAAAAGTACAGGACAGGGCTATCCGTGCCGAAGAAAACTTTCGCCATTACCTGTTAGCACACAAACCGCTGGATAGTAAAATAACCATGAGGCAGGCCATTGCATTAAGGTTTGCACCCGACGACGAATTTTTGGTATTGGCCGACCGGGCAGTCAGGGAAAACCTGTCGCCCGACGAAATAAAAAGAGCAATTAAAAAATGGAGAGCCGATGATTATAGGGCTTGATGAATTGGTTTATTAAGTTGAATAAGTTGATTAGGTTGATTAAGTTGAATAAGTTGATTAGGTTGATTAAGTTAAAATCCTCGTGATCAAATTCCATTAAAATACGAAGTTCGTAGAGACGCAATACTTTGCGTCTCCCGCCTGAAAAGCAAACGTTCGCATTTTATTAACCCAACTTAATCAACTCAATCTAACTTAATCAACCCAATCAACTTCTAACTAACCCCACATGAAGAAAAAAGAAGAAGCAAAATATCTCGATAAGGAATGGGTTTTAATGAATGCCTATTTAAAAGCTTTTTTAGAAACCGGGAACCAGGAAGATCTGCATAAATTCAGGGTACAGATAAAAAAGCTTAGGGCGATGCTTTATTTATTTGAAAGTACATCGAAAGAAACTGGATTGATGAAACTTTTTAAACCGGTCAGAAAAATATTTAAATATGCCGGTCAGATCCGCGATGCACACACCAATTTACAGCTAAGCGAGCGCTACGAATTGAAAAATGAGCTTTTTGAAACCGGCCAGCAAAAAATAATTGAGGAAGGCACAAACACGTTCAGAACCAGGGGCGATGAATTTTTTAAAGACATAAAAACTGCGCACAAACAAGTAAAAAAGCAATTGCAAAAGGTTGACGACAAACAGATAGCCGAATACTACAAAACGCAATTGGAGCAGATAGCCACAAACTTAACCGTATCCGGGTTTACCGAGGATATGCACACCAACCGTAAACTGATAAAAATATTGGTTTACAACCATAAACTTGCGGAAAAAGCGCTGAACGGGTCACTCCCATTTAACACAGCTTACCTGGATAAATTGCAGGACGCCATTGGAAAATGGCACGATAATATTGTTGCCGAGGAACTTTTTTCGTTGCCTGAATTGAACGATAAACCCATTGTGAGCAAAATTAAAAGGATAAATTCGGGCGTAAAACGCAGCATTACCTCGCTGGCGGATGACTTTATGAAAAAAGCCACCACGGTAGAAAATGCGATAAGCCATTAAAACAATGGGTGTTGAAATTGAACGCAAATTTTTAGTCGACCACGAAAAATGGCGCCGGTTGGAAAAACCGAGGGGCGCTTACCTGCGGCAGGGATATTTAGCACCCGAAGCAAAAAACACCATACGGATACGGGTAGCTGATGAACAGGGCTACATAACCATTAAAGGCCTTTCGTCGGGCATTAGCCGACTGGAATATGAATACCTCATTCCGGTTGCCGAAGCCACGGAAATGCTTGATAATTTAACACAATCGGACGTAGAAAAAGTGAGATACCGAATAAACTTTTCAGGCCATCTATGGGAAGTGGATGAGTTTTCGGGCGATAATGCGGGGTTGATAATGGCCGAAATTGAACTGAAAGCTGAGAATGAACCCTTTGACAAGCCGGATTGGATAACCGGCGAAGTAAGCAACGACGACAGGTATTATAATTCAAACCTTTCTAAAAACCCATATAGAAACTGGGGCGCACAGCAGGGCAATCGCGTTTAGAAATTGCATGCCTGTTTTTGGCTGAAGCCCTTGTCAATCTACTGTTCTTTCCGCCCCATAAATGGGACGGCAATGAATTTTAAATAGTGATCGTGCTAAATTCATTGCCGTCCGGCTTTAGCCGACGGGGTTAAATTAAACCGATATGATGGCTTTAGCCTAAATAGTACGCTAGATATTTTAAATGCGATTTTATTGGGGCACGCCGCTGTAATTATTAGTCTGAAAGTCAGGGAAGTCCGGATTAATTAATTAACTCTCTGATGGTAGGTGTGATTTCGGCGATGAAGGTTTAGAACTATTTCCCTTCCGGACCTTCCTGGCTTTCGGACTTTATGTACATGCCGGCAATTGCAAAAGGCAATCCATCGCCGACTCATCCTGTACTGTTTTAACATATTTGTTTCCGCTGGCGCTAACTGCAGGTATCAGGTAAGTTTTATTACCATACTGATCAATAATGTAGGCCTCGCCACTTTCCTCTTTTATCCAGTCATGAATTTTTGAGCGGTCGGTTATGCCTTTAACATTTATCCTTTCATTTATCCATTCCAGGTAGTCTATCGCTACATAGGGATTTTCGTGGTCTCCTTGATCTTTTTTTATGCAAATTATACGAACAGCCATTGTAATAGTATCTCTTTAATCAGGTACTGTAAAATTAAAGCAAAACAATGGCTGCGGCTATAGTATATTCCCCGTATTTGCTACGTAAAACTACGTATATTTCAGGTGCAGTATCTTCAAAATTAACTATTTAGAAATTATTTGTTTTAGAAGGATAAGATTGGGAAATATTGGTCCATTCGCGCACTTAAGGACAAGCTATGATTGATGGATTGCCGACTAGTGCCTCACCCTGCCCTCTCCAAGGGAGAGGGTTCTAAAAAAGAGCGAAGTTAAGTCCTTTCCTCTGGAGAGGATGAGTGAGGGCTGCGCCGTTTAGGTGAGGCCAACATTAAATCGGATGAAAAATTTCTATTCGCAGGGATCGGCGGTTATCCTGAAAAACTTGAAGCTTACAGGGATGACATCGGCATTAGTGAACCCCTTTATAGCGAACAGGCCGATATATTTAGGTTTCATATCAAAATCCTGGCTCACTACTTCTTTAAAGGCTCCATTTTCGGAGATGCCGTCGGCATATAAAAAACGGTACCTGCTCCCGTGTTTTTCTATCCGCAAGGCCGAATTTCGGAGGTTATTGACCAGGAGGGTTGTGTTGGTGATACTATCGGGATAAAAAATGGTTTTATGGGCAATCTCTTCGGGTTTACCAAAACCGTTGCCGAGGGACGTTATGGCCTGTATCAAAATTTCACGGGGCCTTTTCATCCCGCCAAAATAATCGTTAAAAGCGAGCGACAACCGTATGCTTTTGCCGCTGAACGTGGTATCTTCCAGCAACAATAAACCCGCCTGCTGCCATTCCTGGCGCGGGATAAAATCTTTAAAATGAACCTCGGCAGTAAAGCAACCCTCCGGTACCGCTCTTAGCAGCAGGTTTTTTATATCAGCCTTGGAGGAAGGATCGGGCCAGGTATCGCCTTTTAAGGTAAACAGCGTAAGCTGCCCCGGAGTGGCCGACCGTTTATTCCAGTACGCGTTATCCTTCGATTTAATAAACCAGCCGTTATTTAGCATGGTGCGCTCATCGGTATGGGTAAAATTGTCTGTAAACTGGCCAGATGCCGGATCATAAATAAACTTTAAATACACAAACAGCCCAATGGCTATAATAACCAATGCTGAAATCAGGAACAGCATTACCGGTCTCTTACCAGGAATTGCTTTTTTTGAGCCCTGGACCACTCTTTCCCTGTAAAGAAACCAGTAGGGATAATGGCTTTCATTATCTTTCCGTTGGATCTCTGTAGTATAAGGCGCTCCTAAAACGTAGCGGGCAAGGGTATCCAGCGTAGCCACCGATGGGTTTTCTTTTTTAGCCGAAGCGGCATCGATAATAAAAAAAGAATAATTCTTAACGCTTTTCCACCCTATGGAAAGCCCGGTGAGCTCCAGCACTTTGTTGCACAATATTTTAGCCTCTGTTTCCGTCATCACACTTTTCGGCGCATGCCCGAAGCATTTCGCATATGCTTCTTTAAATAGACCGGCAAAGGCTAAAAAATCCAGCTCATCCATAAAATACTAAAAATCAATTTATTAAATCACAAAAAACAGATTTACGCAACATTTACGCCACAATTACGCCCGCCCAAAATCAACCCAGGGATATTTACAAAAGCAAACGAAAAGCGCTTGCCAACCCAAGTTAAAATTTAAAAACAATAGTAATGAAATATCTTTTTTTATTGATGATGGTGATAATTCCAGCAAGTGTATTTTCGCAAAACCTGCAGTTACATTACGATCTGCGGCATACGATAGATCCGGCGCATAATTCGCGAAACTTCCCAACGCTGTATTTCGAATATTTTAAAGCCCAAAATGATACCAGCTCCTTTATAAAGCCGGGGGCATTTTTTATAAAGATGGAAACCGATATGCAGGGGCAAGGAGATAATATCGGCAAAGCCTTTATACAAACCTCGCAAACATTCCGTTTTTGGAAACCCAGCATTTACCTTAGCCTGCAATACAGCGGCGGCCTCGGTGTAACCGAACCAAAACAATACAGTTATTATATAAACAACAGCTTTTCGCTGGGGCCGACTTACCTTTTTCAATGGAAAGGCGCATATTTCAGCACCGCCATTTATTACACCTATAATATGCTTCAAAAGCCAAGTCACGATTTTTTGTACACCCTGTATTGGGGCAAAGGCTTTTGGAATTATAAGGTTGAGTTTTCGGGCGATGTTGAATTATACTCGCTAAATAAAAACCAGGGTGACGACCTTACAAAAAGCCTGCACGGAAAAACTATTTCCTTTTTTGGTGAGCCACAGGTATGGTTTAAAATACACGGTAATTTCGCCATGGGGTCGAAAGTGCTTTTGTATTACCACGTAATTACTGCCCAAAACCTGTTCGAGGTGTATCCAACTATTGCGGCGAGGATAAAATTTTAGCACGTTCGATGAACGGTTTTGTTTAATCCTGTTTATTGATAAGTTTCAAAGCAAAATCCATCTGCACATCCCTATGTTGTAAATAGTCAGTTATGGTTGGAACAACGGTATGATCGGGCAATATTCCCCGATCCTTGTATTTGGATCTTTTAACCGCCATGACGTACTTGGTAATCGGGATATTTACCCTGATCCCGGTATTGGGAAGTTCCAATGCGATCTTGCTCCCCGAAGTGTTTCCGTAATATCCCCCGGCGGTTTCCTCGCCAATAAATAACCCTCGTTGATTACTTTTAGCAATTGCCGAAAATTCGGCGGCTCCCGAAAAACTTTTGCCGCTAATTAAAAATTCAACTTTACCCTTAAAGTTATTTTCTTCGGGTTGCTGTACATTTAAATTCGGGTGATCGGTAATAACATGTTTTGTTGTATTTAAAGAAGCGTAATACCTGAACGGCTTATTACTAAGATAGCGGTAAAGCAGCAATCCGTTTGTATCTTCTCCCCCACCGTTTTCGCGCAAATCGATAATTAGTTTATTGATTTTTTTATCTTTTAATTCTTTAAAAGAAGCGGCCAGGAAATTTTCGAAATTTTCCTTTGTCCTCTCCATAAATTCATTGGCGAAAGTCTTTATTGTCATTACGGCCGTGTTACCCGCCTGGTAGTCCAGGATCAGATACTTGTTTATCTCTACCCTTACGGGCGGGCATTCCATGTCATTGAAAAGCCGCGCCGAAAGTACTTTTTCTTCAAATTGACCAGAAGATGTTTTATAACCCACCCTAAAATCCGGCTTTTCACCATAAACGACCAAATACAGGTAAGAAAACGGATCGTGCCCATCGTTAATCTTTACGTACTTTTCCGTTGCAATGGTGCCATCGGAGGATAAATGTGCAAATAATTGCTTTCTTATATCATTAACGGGTTTATCGTCGATCGAAACAATCTCCGTGCCGGCATTAAATTCTTTTGTATCACAAGGCACATATGCTTTTTCGCCAATAAATCTTATCTGAATCGGGAAAATCCTCACCGTTGACACGATAGACTGTATAAAATCTTTTGGCAAAAAGCACTCGGTATGGCCGTCTTCGATATTGCTGATCACATTACTCACTATAGCAAAAAAATCCGTTTCAGTCATTGGATGATCCAGCTGCCGGTAAGCATCATCAAATACCCCATTCATTTCAGGTTGCGTTTTATAGCGGTAAAGACCTGCATGGATATTTTGAAGCGAATCCCTAAGTACCCGGAAATCTTTTTTCAAAAGTTCAGGTTCAATTTTTTTTGAGTAGTCAGTAGTTGCTTGTCCGTAAGCTTTTATAGTAACCAGGGTGGCAATCGCAATTACGATCAGAATTTTTATTTGCGTTTTCATCTTCTACTTTAATTTTTTCAAAGATAGATGTTTTATATAGTATTATGCGATACAAAGTACTATAAAAATGCAAAAATCTCATACAGATTTTAAATGAACAGATGCCGGGAAGCATTAGCTGTTAAATTAAAAAAAGCCGGGTAGTTTACGTGAAGGAGGGTTTATGAACAATTCGGCTTACCTTAAAGGCTTCAAAAACGGCGTATTTTCCAGCATCAACCTGAAATTGTCGGGGTTTACAATATCGTCATGCTGTTTTAAACTGTGGATAAAGATAATTCCGTGCGCACGAAGTTGTGCCGGCACCAGGGCTGCTTCTTCCACTTCAAAATTATTAATGTCGCTATCGTTCAGCAGTTTAACCATATTGTGGCTTTCATCTAAAGTGCCGCCATGGTCGGTAAACAAGTGGATAAAGCGATGTTCGGGGTTCTCTTTTATCCAGGCCATAAAAATATCAGTCTCGGCATATAACGCATCAAAAAGCATGGCTTCATCAATTTGTTCGCCGCCATTTTTAATGATACGCGCCATTGCGCGGTAGGCGCCGCTATGCCCGCCCAACAGGATATGGCCTTCTGCGCAGTTTTGCGGTACCAGTTTTTTGTCCTTTAATCCTTGCAGCACATCGGCCACCAGTGCTTTAAAGTCACCATCAACCTCGAGTTTCCCGGCATAGCTATCGGGCGAATTTTTGGCAGTTTCGGCCAGCACCAGCACGGCATTACGCTTTGAAGCTATAAATTGTTTGGTCAACTCATACCGGACTGCGGCATTATCGACGCTATTGCGCCACCCGTGAAACCAGAAAACAAGGTTAACCTTTTTCCTGGCATCAAGGTTTTTTGGGGCGATGATCAGCACCGTACTGTCCATGTAATGGTCTTTAGCGGTATATAAAACGCTGTCGTAAAAGTGCCCTTTCTTTCGTCCTGTATCCGGGAATGCCGTGTGAGTGGAGTAAATGTGAAAAGTAACTGCGCCGGGGGTATCCTGGGCGGTTGCTGTGAGGCCGGCAAATAGGGATAAAACAAATGCGGAGCAAAGTATTGATTTTATCATGTGGTTATTTTGAATACCTTAAATTTCGTCGTCGCAACATAAACCCCATGTCATTTCGACCGCAGGGAGAAAACTTCTCCGCCATGCGTTCACGCCATTGCACAACCGCAAATGCATTAGCGCCATATAGAGCGAAGAGGTTGCTTCGCTCCGCTCGCAATGACAACGTTTTTGTAAAAAGGTACAACTTTGCAATCACCTGCAAGCCGTTACCCTATAAAAAACTGCTGACTCACGATTTTCCCGTTTTCCACTTTATAAACACAAAGTTCCTCTACGCCTCTGCGCGGCTGGCCCATCGGGGTAAAATCAAGCGCCATTACTATACTAAAATAACTTCCCGAAAACATCGGTTCAGAAACCCTTACATCATTAATTTCATTGGCCGAAAGGAATTGCCTTTCTCTTTCTATGAGTGATGCAAGGCCTTCCAGCGGCTCATTTTTATAAATTGGGTCGATACTTACCGCATGATCGGAAAATAATTCGGAATACGCATCAACAAATTTTTGTTGGCTGCAAAGGGATGATAGCCTGTTGGCAATTTCGTTAATTGTAGTCATATCGTTTTATTCTTTATATATCCTGCCGATAAGCGGGTCGTCAAAAATTATCTTTTTCATTTCTTCAGGGTCAATAATTCCCTGGTGTGCATACACAACTTTGCCGCCGGGTTCAACCAAAATGGTATAAGGTAACGCTCCCTCCCATTTCGGGTCCACGGCCTCTATCAGCTTATATTTATCATCAGCATTAAAAATATAATTTGGGCCCGATGCCTGCTGCCGTTTTAAAAACCGGAGGGCGCTCTCTTTTTTGGAGGGATCGTCAGCGCTGATGCTTACAAATTCAAAACCACGGTCGCGGTACATCCGGTTCATGGTTACAAAATCGGGGAATTCTTCAACGCATGGCCCGCACCAGGTTGCCCAAACATTTATTAACCGTAATTTATCGGAGTTGTTTTTTAAAAGCGCTTTAATGCCTTTGTCATCAATAGTGTCGAGGTTAACAGGTTCATTGGCCCATTGTATCTTCGCTTTTTCTATCCAAACACTTTTCTCGGCCCATTTAATGGAGCAGCCAAAAACCTTTGTGGAAGTGACCGTCACCTCGCGATTTTCCAGGATGGCATCTATCGCATTACGGGCATCCAGGCTGTGAGGCGTTTTGGCCGGGTTTTCCGTATCATCGATGCGGCCCTCGTAGCGCAGTTTCCTGTCCTTATCAAAAATAAAAATATGAGGCGTACACACAGGTCCATATTGTTTTGATGCAATTTCCGTGGCGCCGTCATATAAGTATGGAAAATTAAAATCCTTCTGCTTTGCCCTGATCTTCATTTCCTCGAATGAGTCGCCTACATCGCTATATCCCAACTCGTCCAATCGCAGCGACGAAGGGTTGTTTGGGTTGATGGCTACCACGCTGACGCCTTTCGCCGCATAATCACTGGTGAGCTTTTTTACCCGGCCCTCGTAAGCCTGCGACGTTGGGCAATGGTTGCACATGAAAACCACGGCCAGCACTTTTGCATCTTCAAACGAGGCCAGCGTATAAGTCTTCCCGTCGACGCCCGGCAGGCTGAAATCAGGGGCCGTGGAACCTATCGGCAATGTTTTGTGATCATCCGGGCGTAATGCCAGCGAAGACAATAAAACAAAAACACTTATAAGGAAGATAAACGGCCTTTTCATTTTTATAATTGATAAATTGAATTGGTTTAACCGGGCACATCAAATATACAACAAGGCGGGTTTTATTTGTTTTTCCTTTGTCAAAAAACTGGCGACAATTTAAATAGAGCCAAATTGATAAATTCTTAATGAAACCTTCGTGTCCCTCGTGGTTTATTTTTACCACTAAGTGCGCCGGGGTTTCACTAAGTGCACTATGTTAAGCGTTACAAATTGCTAAATTCTTAGTGAAACTTTGTGTCCCTTGTGGTTTACTTTTTTTACACCATGAGCGCCAGGATTTCACTAAGAGCATTATTTCATAAGCCTAAATCGGCCGGTTTATTTTATACAATACATGCGTTTTTAAAAAATCACCTTCGTCAATAGATGGATGTTCAAA
>Ga0206878_10197_pt1 | contig 25383 bp, 21 predicted proteins | sample Alteio_BWOrgCont_8_FD_152621 | JGI IMG/M metagenome (GOLD analysis project Ga0206878, IMG submission 152621) | Enriched cells from forest soil in Barre Woods Harvard Forest LTER site, Petersham, Massachusetts, United States -... | ecosystem: Environmental > Terrestrial > Soil > Temperate forest >... | reverse complement strand
TGCGGGCCTTCACTTCATTAACGAAGTTACGTATCTGCTGCTCGTCCTGCTTTTTGCAAATGAGCAATATATCTTCCGATTCTACTACTATATAATCTTCCAGACCTTCCATTACCACCAGTTTGTTCTTGGGTACGTGCACTATGCAACCCTTGGATTGGTATAACATTACATTCTTACCTACTACGGCATTCTTTTCTTTATCCTTTTCCATGTGCTGGTAAAGAGAACCCCATGTACCCAAGTCGGACCAGCCGATAGCAGAGCTACGCACATATACATTATCTGCCTTTTCCATTACACCGTAGTCAATGGATACGCTTTTACATTGCTCGTATATCTTTTCTACGTACTTCTTCTCAGCGGGGGTATTATAAGAGTCCTTGCCATCACGGAACAGCGCTGCTTCTTCGGGCATATACTTTTCTATAGCCTTAATAATGCTGCTAAGGCTCCAGATAAATATGCCTGAGTTCCATAAAAAGTCACCGCTCTGCAAAAAGAACTGGGCCATTTCCAGGTCAGGCTTTTCCGTAAAGGTCTTTACCCTTTTTATGCGAGGATCCTTTTCTTTAAATGGAGATTCGTTGTACTGTATATAGCCATAACCCGTATCAGGACGTGTAGGACGTATGCCAATGGTAAGCAGACAATCTTCAGAAGCTGCTTTTTCGAAACAAGCCTGAATAGCTTTTTCGAAGGTCTTATCCTTTAATATCAAGTGATCAGATGGAGCAACAACTACCATTGCCTTTGGATCTTTTTGTGCTATTTTGTAAGATGCATAAGCCACACAGGGAGCAGTGTTCTTGCGTAATGGCTCACAAAGAATATTTTCATCAAGGATATTAGGAAGTTGTTTCTTCACCAGATCCTTATAGGAAGCGTGCGTAACTATTAATATATTTTCAGCGGGACAAATCTTACCTGCGTAACGTTCGTATGTCTGTTGCAACAGACTTTTGCCAATCCCCAGCACATCAATAAATTGTTTAGGATGCACAGTCCGACTCATGGGCCAAAAACGACTGCCCACTCCACCGGCCATTATTACACAATAGTTGTGTTTCATTGTTTATGCTTTCAACTTTTGAAGAGCAGCCCTCAGCCTACTAATTACATCCGCTATAGCATTTACATCGGCAGTACCTACTGATAATCTATACCAGGTAGATTCATGATGAGCGCCAAAAGCATAGAATGGCACAATTGCCACCTTAGCCTCGTTAAGTATATATTGGGTAATGCTTTCGGTATTGGTAAGCACAGTTCCCTCTGCTGTTTTCATTCCCTTCAAATCAAACTGGATGGTGAGATATATCGCAGCTTGCGGTTCGATTACATTTACCTTAAAGCCTTCCTTTTTTAGTTCTAAGAATCCCTTGTAAAAGGCATCAAGTCTTTGCCATATCTTATCCTTAAACACTTTCATATAGGCATCTACCGCAGCATGATTATCCAAAAATTTGGCAGTCGCAACCTGTTCAGCTTTAGGAGCCCAAGCGCCAACGTGGCCAATAATAGATTTCATTTTATCCATTACCTTTTTGTTCCCCATGGACCAACCTACTCTAACACCGGTTGCAGCCAAAGATTTGGAGACACCATCTACAAATACAGTATACTCACGCATTTCCGGGAACAAGGTAACAGGATTATAATGCTTCACATCACCAAAGGTGAGTTGATTATATACTTGATCGTACAATAGGTAAAGTGGCTTTTTCTTATCACCCCTGCGTTTGTTCTCTTGTATAATAAGTTTGCAAATAGCCGAAAGGCCTTCCCTGGTAAATACTGTACCGGTAGGGTTTTGAGGAGAACACAAGGATATAAGAGACAGCTTACCGATATGAGGTAATATGTTATCGGCAGTAGGCATAAAGTTATTCTCTGGTAATGCCTCTACCATAATATGCTTAGCAGCAGTAAGGTGTATGTAATGATTATTGTTCCATGATGGAGCAGGATACAGCACATAATCTCCCGGATCTACCAAAGCCCTGTATGCTGCATAAATAATGGGGCGTGCACCACCGGCAATAAGTATTTCGTCAGTAGGTGAGTAATCTAATCCCAACCTTTCTGATAAAAACTTGGAAACAGACTGGCGAAGTATAAGCATACCATCCGCAGGGGGATAGTTAGACTGGTTATCGTTATACGCAGCTATTATTTCCTTCTTTAACTCATCCGGCAATGGGAATATGCCGGGGTTAAAATCGCCCACAGTGAAGTTATATATCTTCTCTCCCTGGCGTATCTTTTCGTTTATCTCTCCGGCAAGCTTTAATATCTCCGAACCAATAAGGTTTTCAGCCATTTCCGAAACCTGGAGTTCACGGGTCTTCGTCTCTGTTACAATCGTCTTCATTAAGGTAGGATTAATGAAAGCAAAAGTATAAAAAACAGACTACAAAAAAATAGAACAGGCATTTATTATCTTTTTTTTGCTCTTTATGGTACAGACCTCGTTTTAAAATTACTTTATCCAGCCCCAAACCCCTAAAGGGGCTTTGAAACTAAATATAAGCATTTAATGTTACATTTTATACAATTAGGAAGCCCCTTTAGGGGTTTGGGGCAAATTAGAAAGCCAGCCTTACGCCAAGCATGGCATTAAACCCTTGTGTGGGGTAATTAAGCCAGCGCTGGTAAGACACATTGGCAAGGTTATTGAGGCTGACAAAAGCAGTAAGTAACCTGTTATAATGGTAATCGCAACCCAGGTTAAGATCGGGATAACCGTTTATTACTTTGGCAACTACAACACCGCCACTCGAAATAGGAGCATACTGCTCACCCAGGTAATAGAACATAGCCTTGAAAGTGAATTGCTTGTATATATCCTGACCCAAAAGGCTTATCTGAAGATTAGGATGATACCATGCCTCGAGTTGGTTACCCGGAGTATACTGGTAATAATCACCTGATAAAGTAAACTTAGCTTGGTCCTTAAGCAGGTATGATATATCCGCATGCCCATTGATCACCTTTACATTATCATATATAACAGCAAAGCGATTTTTCAGGGTTTCAAGAGTATCGGTAACGAACAGGGGCATATTTTTTATTTGTGATTCGTACCCACTTACATTATATACAAACTTGGATGTTATAGAACCTGTTACCCCGGCAAATACATGTATAGTTGTAAGCGTGTATTTCATATTAACTGTATCCTGAATAAAAGGATTCATCGCGGCTAATTGCTTGTACCCATTAAAGGTTTTATCACCATCCACGCCGGCATGGATCATAACTGCATCATCTGCAAAATGGTAGCGACCTATAAAGTCGGGAAAGCCATTCACCTTATTTTGAGCATCGTAAAACACCTTCAATCCCAGTCTTGCATCCCAGTGCTTTTCAATAGCAGTAAAGTAAGGGTTAAAGCCTAAGTTAAGCGTGCTGAGTGTATCCTGCCTGCTGCTTTTCTCACCATCATAATCGGCGAGAATTTTAATATCAATTCGTTGTTTGTCATAATAGGTAAACCCATGCGCCATAAGGTCAAAATTATTTTCAACAGAAGTATAGGCATCTGAAAAGTTATAGTAACCCAGACTTACGCTGTGGTTTATGTTGCTGGTTGAATCCTTATAATCGCTTTTCAAACTTAATGTTCCACCCAGGTTATTGAAACTTTGGCGGGTAAGATCATTATTGGTAAGATGATCCTCTGCAATGTTATACCCATAATCATGTACTATGTGATTGTCGTAATCGAACTGGGCATAGAATATATGGTTGTGAAAATAATCGTCACCGTACATGTTTATATCATTGTATGCATAACCACTATACCCTGAATTGCTAAGTGTGGCATCAGAGGAAAGGTGGTTGAGATGTATACCATAATCGTAATCTTTCGAACGCAGGCAATTGAAAAAATATTCTCCGTATAAAGTATTGTAGTTGCCCACACCCAAATCTAAATAGGAACGATAGAGCTTATCCAATGGTTCACCTTTCATACGTATAGCATCAATGGCATCGGGAGTATAGAAAGTAGGATACTGGCTATTGACAAGATTGTTATAATCTGCTTTTCTTTTAGGTTTTATAGTATCAGCTATAGCCGGATTATTGTTCATCTTAACCGCATCCGTAATAACAGGCTTATACTTGCTTACGGCGCTAAACTCAAGCGTGTCAATCTTGCTATCCTGGGCAATAGCAGCACCACAAGCCATTAGGGCGAATGCAATGAATATGTATTTCAGCGCTTTCATTTGGTTGTATCTTGTTGCTTAAATAATTTATCGTAATCCGAATTCTTATTGTTGAATGGAATTGTCATATCAGGTTTCACAGGTTGAGGCAATGCCTTCTGTTCATCCTCATCGATCTTTTGTATCCTTCGTTTTGCCTGCCCTGCCAAGGTTGTATCTGTTGTATTTTCTATCACTGTAGTAAGTGTATGCTTAGCCTGGAAGTTATCGTGAACTGACAGGTAGTCATCCGAAAGAAGAATAAGTGCTTTCGCCATCCACTCCGGATAAGACGGTTCCTGGTTGATGAGATCAAAAACCGTTTTTTCGGAACCCTGAATATCGCCCTTCAGATATTGAATGTATGCAATGTTATACTTAGATTCAGCTTCCATTTCGCTGTGAGTCATGTTTATAACCTTAGCAAAAACGGTTGATGCCGAGTCGTATTGTTCTTTTGCAAATAAAGATTTCGCTATAAGGAAGGTAGCTTCTGCATATAATTCAGGTTCCATCTTAGCTGTTTGTAATACAGTATCAGCTGCACCAATGGTTGCATCATATCTCTTTAACTGATAATTAGCCCTCATCTTTCCAATGCGCGCGTCACTTATGTTGGTTTCATACTGTGCCACCGCAGCAAGCTCATTGTAATAGTTAACCGCATCGGCATAATCTTTTGCATTATAGGCAAGCACAGAGGCCTTGACCAAAGCTGATTCCGTGAAAAATCCTTTAGGCATTTTTGCTACGTAGCTGTAATCTGCAAGGGCGCTGTCTTTCTTTTGCGCTTTATAATATGCTTCGCCTCTGTAAAAATGCACCTCGGTAGAGAATACTCCCTGCGGGTATTTTTGCAGGTAACCATTTGCAGCAGGCAATGTTTTATCAAAATTATTTTCCAGGTAATCTGCCTTAACCACAGAATAGGTTGCAGAATCCAGGGCATTCGCACTCAGGTCGGCACCCACCTGGTGAAAGTAGTCCTGCATCTTTTGTATTTGTCCCTGTGTGGTATACAGGTTCTTGATATGATTAAGAGCCTCTACTCCCTCGGGTGAATTCTTGTCTCTGCGAACAACTTCATCCCACACCATTTGGGCCTTATCGTTCTGGTTTAGGTTGTAATATATCTGTCCTTGTTGCAGTAAGCATATAGTAGTATATGTGCTGTTAGGATAATTATCCAGCACCTTCTGGTATTCATCCAGAGCTTGCTGTGGCTTATTATCAATATTATAGGTATTAGCCAGTTCCATCATAGCAGAAGAACGATATGTACTCTTGGGATACATCTTCATAAATTCTTCCAAGGTACTTACCTTTTCATCCAGGTTATGTGTCAACCCAAGTGCTATTGCCTTTTGATAAGCCGCATAGTCCATGTCATAGGTATTCAACTGAATGTTTCTATCATAATAAGGAATAGAAGAAGCATAATCACGTTGTATAAAATAGCAATCGGCTGCACGGTTAAGGGCATCGCTCAGTCTCTTCTTATCTGCGGTCTCGGCATCGGTATACTTTCTGAAATAAATGGTTGCGTATTCGTAGTTCTTCATTTCAAAGTAGGCATAACCTATACCATATTCAGATTGATTATACATAGGCGTGCTGAATGCCTGTGGTTGAACCATAAAGAGCTTATATGCCTCTATGGCATCATCGTATTTCTTCTCACGATAAAGGGCTTCCGCCTTCCAGTAGTATGCAAGCAGTGTGAGTTTTTGATCGTAGTTGTACTTAAAGGAGTTATCGAAGTAGGTTATAGCATCATCCAGCATGGCATTATTAAACAGGTCGACTCCCATGTAATAACTCAACCTCTGATAAGCCGCCTGTAGTTCAGCATCCCAGTTCTTTATCTTGGCTAATGACTCGAGTGCAGCAGAATAGTTTTTTGTGGAGAGATATACATCTACCAGGTAGCGATATATTTCTTCCTTGTGTTTAGAGTTAGGATAGCTGGTCAAATACTCATTGAATGCCTTTATGGCTTCATCAAAAGGATCGAATGAAAGTTCGTAAGAGAGTTTGGCATAATTAAAGAGAGCATCCTCTTTAAGGGTAGGATCGAAATTCATCCTGGATACATCACGAAAGGCATTATTGGCAAAAGGCTTATTGCCAAGCTTTAAGTAGGAAACAGCAATGCAATACAAGGCATTTTGTGCCAATGAGTCATTACCGCTTGATGCCGATTGCAACCAATCTATAGCTTGCTTATATTGCTTGGCAACATAGTATGAGTAACCTAATTCGTATGATTCTTGTTCAGGCAAGGAATTACCCTTGGAATATTTTACAAAGTAAGGAATAGCCTCGGCAAATTTATGCTCGCGGTAATATGACTCGGCAATTATCTTAACAATCTGGTCGGAATTAAGCAGGGTACCAGGGCTCCTTACAGAATCTATAAGTGGTATGGCAAACTGTATTGCATTGGCATAATCTGTTTGCAGGTAATACAACTCAGTTATATAATAAGGTACAACATTGCTAAAATGCGAATCGTTCTTTAAAGTGAGGAATCCGTTAATAGCTGTTTGATAGTTCCTTTGCTTGTATGCAATGAACGAGTAATAGTACATAGCCTCGGGTGAGTAGTTGCTTTTATCATCCTTTACCAGGTAAAAATCATGCTTGGCAGAATCCATTCTCTTCAGTTGAAAATTAGCATACCCGCGCTGAAAATAAAATTCAGATACCTCTCCAGCGTCCAAGTAAGAAGGATCGGCCTTGTTATACCAGGCCAAAGCATCCTTGTATTTCAGTTTGCGGTATTCGTAGTTGCCTAACAAAAAATCTATTTTGTGCACTCGCGGACTTTGAGGATGTGCAGCTATAAATCCAGTCATTCTTCTTTCCGCATCATCATGAAAAAGATTCATGGAACAAACGGCAGCATAATAATCTGCTTCGGATGTTTGCGAAGATTGTGGCTGAGAAGATGAATGTGATATCTGGTCGAAAAGATGCTGTGCGGCAGAATATTTTTGTGCGTCGTAAAGTTCTACTGCTTTGGCAAACGAAGCATCAGGCTCGCTATAGATAAGCGTTTGCTGAGCATTGCTCCGGATAGAAAACAATATCAGTAAAACAAAAAACGAAACATAGCGAAGCATGCGACCTGTGTGTATTTTCAGTTGGCAAAGTTACGTAGGTGCTATGCATGCCTTAGTTTATATGGTTAAAGTTTTCAACCTGCCTGTGTTCATATAGAACTTGCAGTATTTGATGAAAAGCCTGTTTTAAATTTCTTTACTTTTGAACCTGCATTCATAAAACGTATGATAAAGAAAAATATTGTTTTGGTCCTGGTATTGTTTGCAGGATTGTGCCAGGCGCAGAAAGTAAAATATAAAATGATATACATGCAATCTCCGGCTATAGGCCGCTATATGCTGCATATATTACCCTGGGGATACGATACCACTATAACACCTGAGCAAATTGCAAAGTGTGTAGATACTTTACCCGGACATTTTTTAAGCGCCAAGATGTACAACCTGGTTTATAAGGATGATACCACAAAGCTGGCGGCTAAAATAGAAGAAGCTGTATATGTTTTCCATAAAAAGATAACCCTTGTCATCTATTGGAAAAACGGTAATAAGATGCATTACATTTTACTGAATAAACATCACGAAAAATATTGGGAATTCAGTTACCACGATAATGATGCACCAGCAGAATGTGGTAAGTACAAGAAGGGCCACAAGAAAGGAAGATGGGTTTATTTTAACACACAAGGGCTAAAGATTAGAGTAGAGAAATACGCCAAAGACGGAACCCTTAAAAAGACTAAAAATTTTGATCCTCCTAAGAAAACAGGCCGGACCATTTTTAACCCAAGGCATTTGGGTGGAACTCCTTACATAATAGCTCAATAATGCAGGTCATCGGACTTTAATCGCAGGTAACGGCTGAGTGCGAAAAAGGTACTGATAGACGAAATAAAAATACCCAGCACAACTACTATTCCTGCCAACATAAGATAGGTCTTAACATCATCCAGTTGCTTTAGGTCAGCCATTTGAGATTCGGCCACATGCATTATGGCAAGTATCATTAGCATGGCAATAAAGGCAGCATATATTCCGTGCAATATTCCTCTCCACATATAAGGAAGACTTATAAAGGCACGTGTGGCACCCACAAGTTGCATGGTCTTTATTAAAAAGCGCTTGGAATAAATAGTTAGACGTATGGTATTATTGATAAGCGCAAGAGAAACAAGAAGCAATAGCAAACTAAATCCGAAAAGTACCAGGCTGACCTTGCGTATATTTCGGTTCATGCCATCAATCATAGATTCCTGGTAAAGCACTTCTTTAACTTGTGGGAAAGCAGAAAATTTCTTTTCTATCCATTTAATGCTGTCCATATTTATATAGTCCGCCTTAAGATGCACATTGATGGATGCCGGCAGTGGATTGTATTGTAACAGTCCTTCGAAATCTTCTTTGTTATGCGCGTATAATTGCTTGGCAGCAGAGTCTTTACTTATAAAAGATGTAGACTTTATATAGTCAGAAGCATCTAATTCCTTTTGCAGCTTGGTTATATCTGCATCCTTAACACCATTGTTTAAAAAGAGTTGCACACTGGCCTGTTCTTTTATCGAGCGGGTTATTTTTTCTCCGTTCAGTATTAAAAGCCCTAACAAGCCCAGAATAAACAACACAAGCGATATACTAACTACCGTAGTAATAGATGAGGACCTAAGCTTATGTACAAACGGTTTGGCTGCCAATTTTTATGTGTTTGAGGTGCTAAATTACTAAATTTACATCCTGTGTAATCCTTTAAAAAGATGAGATTTCAACAAGTATTTGCTTATTCCTGCCTATTAATTGAAAAAAATGAAACATCGACAATATGAGTGAAATTATAAGAAATCCTAATATGATTGGCGGTCAACCAACATTAGAAGGACACAGGTTAACTGTTTCCAATATTGTCACAGGGCTAAATAAAGAAGGATTAGATCCATATACTAAAGATCACGAAATATCAGAAAAAGATGCTAGAGTAGCTTCGGAATATTGCATGAACCGTGAATGCTTAAAAGCCGCAGGAGAATTTTGTGAGCATTGTGTTCTCTCAGATCCCAATGACATAGAATTGGATAAAGGCTGGGAAATTGCCAGTAATGTTTATACTAAATATTGGAAAAGATAATATGACAGTTCAGCCAATTAAAACCGAAAATGATTATCAAGATGCCTTAAAGCGCCTTGAAGCAATTTTTGATGCTCATCCCGGAACAAAAGAAGGAGAGGAATTAGAACTACTTTCTGTCCTCATAGAAAAATATGAGGAAGAACACTACCCTGTAGATTAAGATTAGAAAGGATAACCTAATCAGTTTAAATCATAAACAATCAGTGTCATCAGCATTCCATGGCTGTTTCTCAACCTCAATCTTAGCCTCAACCTGAGTTTTTTCTTAATTTCGCAAGTCTTAGAGAATAGCTATGGAATACAACTTTAGGGAAATAGAAGAGAAATGGCATAAGCGCTGGAAAGAGATGGAGGTGTATAAGGTCTCTAACTCCTCTGCCAAACCCAAGTATTATGTGTTGGATATGTTCCCCTACCCTTCCGGTGCCGGGCTGCATGTGGGTCATCCTCTTGGATATATAGCTTCTGATATCTTCGCTCGTTTCAAACGCCTGAACGGATTCAATGTTCTCCACCCCATGGGTTTCGATAATTTTGGATTGCCCGCCGAACAATACGCCATTGAAACAGGTCAACACCCTGCTGTCACTACTAAAAAAAATATGGCTCGTTACCGCGAGCAATTAGATAAGATCGGACTTTCGTTTGACTGGAGCCGCGAGGTGCTTACATCCGATCCTAAGTTCTACAAATGGACACAGTGGATATTCTTAAAGCTTTTCAGTTCATGGTATAACCCTGCAATAAATAAAGCTGAGCCCATAGAAAAGCTTATTGCAGTTTTCGAAAAAGGAGGATATAAGGGAGACGATAATGTTCCAACATTCTCAAAAGAAGATTGGAAAAAATATTCTGAAAAAGAAAAGTCAGACCTGCTGTTTAACTTTCGCCTTGCATACCTGAGCGAGACCATGGTAAACTGGTGCCCTAAATTAGGAACCGTGTTAGCAAATGATGAAGTAAAGGACGGTGTATCTGAAAGAGGCGGGTATCCTGTTGAGCGCAAGTTAATGCCCCAATGGAGTCTGCGTATAACGGCTTATGCAGAACGTTTGATAAATGACCTTAACACACTCGACTGGCCGGAAAACATAAAAGACACTCAACGCAACTGGATAGGCAAATCAGAAGGCACGTCCTTAAAATTCGCAATTGACGGACACAATGAATCTATTGAGGTTTTCACCACTCGTCCTGATACAGTGTTTGGTGTAACATTTGTTACCCTCGCACCAGAGAACGAATTGGTGAATAAGATAACAACACCTGAGCGAAAAGCAGAAGTAACTGCTTACATAGATTCAGTAAAAAATAAATCGGAAAGAGAAAGACAGGCAGAGGTAAAAAAAGTGACAGGTGTATTTACAGGAGCACATGTTATCCATCCCTTTACAAACAAAAAAGTACAGGTTTGGGTTGGAGAATATGTATTAGCAGGATATGGTACAGGTGCTGTTATGGGTGTACCTGCTCATGACTCTCGCGACCATGCCTTTGCAAAACATTTTGGCTTGGAGATAAAGCAGGTTATAGAGCCCCTTGTACAAGAGCCCCAAACCCCTAAAGGGGCTTCAAATACCGCTCCTCCTCAAAGCCCCTTTAGGGGTTTGGGGCTGAATGAAGAAAGCCACGATGCCAAAGAAGGCAAATGCATCAACTCTGATTTTTTAAACGGATTGGAAGTTAAAGCTGCCATTAAAAAAGCCATAGAAGAAATTGAAAAACGCGGTTTAGGAAAAGGCAAGGTAAACTACCGCCTGCGCGATGCAGCCTTTGGCCGACAAAGATACTGGGGCGAACCTATACCTGTATACTATAAGGATGGCGTGCCTTACCCATTACCTGAAAGTGAATTGCCATTGGTATTACCTGAAATAAATGAATTCAAGCCGACTGAAACGGGTGACCCACCATTGGCAAGAGCAAAAAACTGGAAGTACCAGGGTAAGTACGATTACGAATTTACCACCATGCCGGGATGGGCAGGCAGTTCATGGTATTACTTGCGTTATGAAGATCCCAATAACGATAAGGAATTAGCATCTCCAAACGCTATAAAATACTGGCAAAATATTGACTTCTATATAGGTGGTGCGGAACACGTAACGGGACACTTATTATATGTACGTTTCTGGACAAAGTTCTTGTTTGATTACAATCTTATTCCTTTTTCCGAACCTGCACAAAAGCTGGTGAATCAGGGGATGATACAGGGCCGTTCTTCTTTCGCTTACTATAAAAAAGAAGGTGATACCTTCACATTTGTCTCTGCGGATAAAGCGGAACCTACGCTCGCTAAAGCGAGAGTGGATATAAGTTTTGTCAAAGACGATGTATTGAATATAGAGCCTTTTAAAAAATGGAGAGAAGAATATGCAAATGCAAAGTTTGTCTTTGATGGTAAATTTATATGTACCAATGAAGTGGAAAAAATGTCCAAGTCCAAATACAATGTGGTAAACCCGGACCAGATCATAGAACAGTATGGTGCAGATACTTTACGCATGTACGAAATGTTTTTGGGCCCTATAGAACTAAGCAAGCCATGGAGCACGCAAGGGATTAGTGGTGTACACAGTTTTCTGAAAAAATTATGGAGGGTATTCTTTAATGAGTCAGAAGCAATTGCATTATCTGATGCCGAGCCCGCTCCGGCCGAGCTGAAAATACTGCATAAAACCATAAAAAAAGTAAAAGAGGATATTGAACGTCTATCGTTAAATACCTCGGTAAGCGCATTCATGATTTGCCTTAACGAGTTATCAGATTTAAAATGCAACAAACGTGCTATTATGGAGCCTTTGCTTATATCCCTTTCTCCATTTGCACCATTTATCACTGAAGAAATATGGAACACACTGGGCCACAAGGAATCAATCCTGAATGCATCATATCCTAAGTACAATGAAGCATATCTTACCGAAAGCACTTTTGCCTACCCGGTATCCTTCAATGGTAAGACTCGTTTTACTATAGAATTGCCTATAGATATGAGCAAGGAACAGGTGGAGAAGGAAGTAATGGCAAGCGAAGCAGCAAAGAAATGGATACAAGAAAATCCGGTGAAGAAGGTGATCGTGGTTCCTAAGAAAATAGTGAACATAGTGATGTAGATATTTAACAATTTTTATGAGGGTTAGCGATAACCCGCCCTTGCGAAAAGCTTTATCTTTGCCAACCATGTATCGATTCATAGACACTTTAATGAAAAAATCCAGGATTGCCCTATTCACACTCCTGGCTGTTACGGTTGGCCTTATTGTATGCGCCGTATTAAGGCCAGCGACCAGTAACGACAAACGCAGAGTAGCCTTACAACTTATGATGACCGGCCTGCAGGCTGAGCATTTTAAACCATTGGCCCTGGATGATACCTTATCCAAAAGAGTTTATACACTTTATCTTAAGCGTTTAGATTATTATAAGCAATACTTTACTCAGGAAGATATAGCAAAGCTTAAGCCATATGAGTTTAAAATAGCAAGCGAAATACAGGCAGGGACTTTTGAATTTTACGACCTTATTAACAGTATTGTAGATAAACGCATTGCTCAGGACTCTATAGATACCAAGCAAATACTTTCCACTCCTTTTGATTATACTAAAAAAGAAGAATTTGAGACCGATCCTAATAAACTAACTTACGCGAAAGACGATAAAGCATTGCACGAGCTAAGAGTTAAGGAGCTTAAGTACTCTGCCCTGGTAAGAGTTGCCGATATGCTAACTGCGCAAGAAAAAGCCCAGGAAACAAAGGACACTACTGTGAAGATAAAATCCTTTGAAGACATAGAAAAAGATGCCAGGAAGAAAGTTCTTAAAACATACGAAAACCTTTTCCACGGATTTGCCGAAACTACCGATGTAGAAAAAGTTGCAGAATACTTAAACACCATTGCCAACGTATTTGACCCGCACACCGAATACTTTGCACCTGAAGAAAGAAAGGATTTTGATATACGCATGAGTGGTCAGCTAGAAGGTATTGGCGCACAGCTGGCGGATAAGAACGACAACATAACAGTTACCAAGGTTATACCGGGCAGCCCCGCATGGAAGAATGGCGAGTTGAAAGAGGGTGACATTATATTAAAGGTAGCGCAGGATACTGGTGAGGCAGTAGACATACAGGGAATGCGTTTGGATAAAGCTGTGGAACTGATACGTGGTAAAAAAGGAACTAAGGTAAAGCTTACCCTAAAAAAGATAAACAATACAGTTAAAACCATTACGCTTGTAAGAGATGTTATACAGATCGCCGAAACGTATGCCCATGATGGTATTATTGACCAGGGCGAAAAAATCGGGTACATACACTTACCTGAGTTCTATACCAACTTCGACGAAAGCGGATCGAGAACATGCTGGAATGATGTAAAGCAAGAACTTATAGAACTTAAGCACGAAGGAGTTAAAGGCATTGTTATGGATCTTCGTGAAAATGGCGGAGGCTCTTTACAGGACGTAGTGAAAATGGCGGGCTTGTTCATCTCAAGTGGACCTATTGTACAGATAAAAAACCATAACCAACAAGCGCAAACACTGGATGACAAGGATACTAATGTAGTTTATAGCGGACCTTTTGTGGTGCTTGTTAATGGCTATAGCGCTTCTGCATCCGAAATATTTGCTGCCGCTATTCAAGATTATAAGAGAGGGGTGATAATGGGTTCTACAACCTACGGCAAAGGAACGGTGCAGCAGATATTTAACCTGGATGATTATGTATCCGCTTCCTTTAAAGATCTTAAGCCACTTGGTTCTGTTAAAATAACTATAAGCAAATTCTACCGTATTAACGGGGGATCTACCCAACTGGATGGAGTAACGCCCGATATAGCGGTTCCTGATCGCGATGAATACCTATATGAAAAAGAAAAGCAATCAGAGTACCCTATTAACTGGGATAAGATAGCGCCTGCCAACTATCAAACCTGGAAGAACGCGCCTGATATAGATAAGCTAAGGGCTGATGCTGATAAAAACATGGCCACCGATACAGCTATACAACTTATAAGTCAGCAAGCTTTGCAATACAAAAAACAAAAAGAAAATACCGTTTATCCTCTTAATCTGCAAGAATACAGGGCACAGAGGAAAGCGGAAACAGAAGAAAACAAGAAATTTGAAGCTATAAGTAGAGTGATCCCGGAAATGAATGTTCATGCAGTGGAAGCCGAGACTGTTAAAATGAACGCAGATAGCAATGAGGCTAAAACAGAAAAAGTGTGGCTTAAACAACTTACCAAGGATCCTGAGCTTTACGAAGCTACACGTGTGCTCGACAACATGAAATAACTTTATACTGCTTGTGGCAATAGCGGCCCTGAACGAGGTCTATGGTAAAAAATATACCTGCATACTGTAAATTAGTTGTAATTCGTCTTCTTTTAGTACTTGCTGCCTTCGAGGTTTGCAGGATATTATTCTATTTTTATAATTATCACTTTTTTTCCGGTATCAGTTCCGGAAGACTGGTTTATTATATGTTCGTGGGATTGCGCTTTGACATATCTGCGATAGTCCTCACCAATATTCCCTTTATTCTACTTAGCCTGGTGCCCTATGGCGGTGAAGAAAGTTTTTACAGAAAGCATCTGCTTAAATCGGTATACATGCTTATTAACAGCCTTACCGTATTTGCACAATTTGGCGATGTTGTATTCTTTAACTTCGTATACAAACGTTCTACTGCAGATATATTCAAGTTCTTAAGCCTGGGCAATGATACAACCGATGTAATGCCAACCGTTATAAAAGAATACTGGTACATCATTTTTATGTGGGCTGTTCTAATGATCGTAGTGGGCTATTTCTATAGCTTTTTCCCCAGGAAACCTATCAAGCCCGTTTCTGACGACCATCACTATATTTCTGCATCCATATCAGCCTATATAATTATTCTCGCACTTCTTGTATTAGCATACAGGGGTGGATGGCAGCTAAGGCCTGTTGATATTATTGATGCTGCCGAATACGCTCCAGCGCATGATATTCCTCTTCTTGTAAATACCCCATTTAGCATATTAAAAACATACGGGGCGCCACCTATAAAAGAGTACCGCTTTTTTGACCAGGACAAATTAAACAGTCTGTACAACACTGCACATCGGGGATCTGATAAACAGCCCAGACGCCTGAATGTGGTGACTATCATCCTGGAAAGTTTTTCTAAAGAATATGTAGGAGCATTGAATAATCTGCATCGCACCAGCACCCCTTTTTTAGACTCACTCATGACCCAGTCGCTGGTATTTGATGATGCCTTTTCTGACGGGAAGAAATCCATTGAAGGTATACCGGCAGTGGTGGCAGGTCTACCTACCTGGATGGACGAGGCAGTCATTACTTCGGAATATAATAAGGATAGTGCCCAGTCACTGGCAAGTCTGTTGGATAAAATAGGATACCGCAGCGCCTTCTTCCATGGAGGCAATAATGGAACCATGGGTTTTACCACTTTCTGTAAAAAGGTTGGTTTTAATTATTATTACGGACGTGCTGAATACAATAACGATAAAGACTATGATGGTAACTGGGGAATATGGGACGAACCTTACTTCCAGTATTTCGCTAAAAACCTCGATACATTGCGCCAACCCTTTTATGCTGCTATATTCTCGGTATCCTCTCACCATCCATTCTTTATTCAGGACAAGTACAAAAATCGTTTTAAGCAACAGGGAAAAGAGCTGCCCATACTCAAATGCGTAAGGTATTCGGATATGGCCCTAAGAGAGTTTTTTAAAACAGCATCTCAAATGCCCTGGTACGACAGTACCTTATTTGTAATAACAGCAGATCATACAGGCCCAAGCGCAGTCCCATACTACCAAAATCGTTTGGGAATGTATGAAATACCCATACTCTTTTACATGCATAATTCAGCATTAAAAAAGAGGTCACACATGGTTGTTCATCATGTAGACATTTTACCTTCCATCCTTGACTATATCCATTATCCTTATCCCTACTTTGCCTTTGGTAAAAGTGTATTTGACAGTAATGCCTCACATCACTATGCAGTAAACTACATAAACGACTGCTACCAATTGGTAAAGGATCCTTACTGCTTACAAATAGAAGGAAAAGACATGGCTCTTTATAATTACCAAAAGGATAGTATGCTTACTAAAAACCTACTTGCTGTAAAACCCAATGTAAGTGACTCTATGTCGCAAATACTTGAGGCGATCATGCAGACGTACAGCGGCGATCTCATCCACAACAATCTCCAATTAAAAAAGGAGGAATAAATTCCTCCTTTTCAATTTCTTTTCCGGTTTTAATTATTTCCTGTCGCCCGGTTTATGGTCGTGGTGATGGTGGTGGTGTGCCTTGTCACCCTTACTTTTATCAGTACCTGTTTTGGCAGGCTGAGTATTTTGTTGGAAGGCATCTTGCGCGAAGACTGATCCGGCAAAAGCAAACATAACCAACATAGTAATTACTTTTTTCATGACATTTATTGAGTTTGAGTGTAATCCAATTATAGTTTACAATTATGAAGAAATGATGAAGATTTACTTGGAACGTACTTCAGCGCCTGCCTTTTCCTGGTATGTTTTAATAAGTTTCTCCATGCTTTTGTCTATTTCCTTATCCGTAAGGGTCTTGTCTTTGCTCTGAAGTATGAACCTCAGGGTATATGACTTTTTACCTTGTTCCATTTTCTCCCCTTCGTAAACATCAAAAACGGCTACATCTTTTAACAGTTCCTTTTCCGTTTGGTAGGCAATCTTTAACAACGCATCAAAGGCCACATCTTTATTGATAATAAGCGACAGATCTCTTACCACCAGGGGGAAGCGATTTACTTCCTTAATGTCCTTGATCTCCTTTATAAGACTTATTATATTCCTGCAATACAGGTCGGCATAGTATACTTCGCCTTTTACATCGTGGGTCTTAAGAATGGATGGATTTACCTTACCACAACAAGCCAATGTTTTAGACCCATTAGTATACATTAATCCACTTTCAAACTGTCCGTCATTAATAGCTGACTCCTGCACAGCGATACCACCCAATAATTTTTCCAGGATGAGATTTACATATCCTTTAATTTGGTAAAAGTCAGCCTTAGTATGCTTTACGTTCCACGTTTCGGTGGTTTTGTACCCCGTTATCCATAAGGAAAAATGCTCTTCTTCCTCGAATTTTCCTGCGCCAGCCTTTTTGTATACCCTACCAAACTCATACAGTTTTAGGTCGTGCTGTTGGTGATTCTGGTTATAGTTGATGCATGATAATCCATTATTCAGTAAGGAATTCCTTAGCACGTCCAGATCTGAGCTTAGTGGATTGGCAATCTTTACAACCGATGAATCTTGAACAAAACGAGACGAGGTAAGTGAGGTATTCATCACTTCGGCAAAACCGTTAGATGAAAGAAGATCACTCATCACGTTCACTATATTACTCAACTCTATCCCTTTGGAATGAACCATAGGCATCCTTAATGACTTCTGTATCGGAATATTATTAAACCCATAAAACCTTACTATTTCTTCCACAATATCGGCCTGGGTGGTAATATCCATACGATAAGTAGGGATGGATAGTTTTAAAGTATCTCCTTCTGAACTTATTATTTTAATACCAACCTGTTGTATAATATCCTTCATCTCTTTTTCTGAGATAGGATGACCGATAAGACGATTGGCATAAGCAATTGAAAAGCTTATTTGCTTTTCTTCCTGCTTAACAGGATATACATCTTTAGCAGATGAACTAACCTTTCCACCCCCTGTTTCCAGGAACAGAGCTACGGCACGTTTCAGTGCATAAATAGTTGCGTTTATATCTGTGCCACGCTCGAAACGGTATGCAGCATCGGTATGTAAACCATGGCGGCGGGCAGTCTTTCTTATACTCGAAGCATTGAAGCAGGCGCTTTCTAAAAATATATTGGTTGTAGTTTCTTTAACACCAGAATTTATACCACCATACACACCGGCAATACACATGGCCTCTTTCTCATTGCAAATGAGCAGGTCCTCGGTATTAAGCTTGCGTTCGGTTCCATCTAGGGTAACCATGGTCTCTCCTTGCCTTGCCTTTCTTACAATTACTTTTTTGCCTGCAATAGCATCGGCATCAAAAGCATGCAAAGGCTGACCCGTTTCGTACATTACAAAGTTGGTCACATCCACAACATTGTTGATGGGCCTTAAACCCATTGAGAGGATGTAATCTTTAAGCCATTGTGGCGATTCCTGCACCTTTATTCCGCTTATAGTAATGCCTGTATATCTTGCACAGGCCTCAGGATTCTCAATACTTACAGCGATATCATATCCAGCTCCTGTGTATTCATCAACTTTAGGTAGCTGAAGAGTAACCGATTCCTTTTTGCCCAGGTTTATAGCTGCAACCAAATCCCTTGCTACCCCAATGTGTGAAATGGCATCTGCACGATTAGGTGTAATATTTATTTCAAATACTGTATCAAGGTATATCTTAAAGTATTCTGATGCCGGCATACCAATCTTGGTATCGGCAGGCAACACCATTATTCCGGCATGAGAGGAGCCAAGGCCAATCTCATCTTCAGCGCAGATCATACCTTCAGAATTCTCTCCGCGTATCTTGCTCTTCTTTATTTGGAAAGGTTCTCCGGTAGATGGATAGAGCATAGCGCCCTCCGTGGCCACCACTACTTTTTGTCCTGCTGCTACATTGGCCGCACCACAAACTATTTGCAGTATTTTACCACCAACATCAACTGTAGTTATAGAAAGCCTGTCAGCATTAGGGTGCTTTCCGCAGGTCTTTACCTCCCCTATCACCACATCTTTAAGCCCTCCTTTGATAGATTCAAAAGGCTCTATTGTTTCAACTTCTAACCCCACGCTTGTAAGCAAGGCAGCAACCTCGGCAGGAGCAAGCTCCGTCTTTACATAATTCTTTAGCCAGTTATATGATATTCTCATACCTACAAAAATAAGGTTTATATAATACTCTTATCAATAAACTATTAAGTAAACTATAGAAGTTATGTGTGATGGGAATAAATTTTAATTATTTCCCCGGTTTTTTATTTGCTTTTTACCCTTTTTAAAGTGCATATTAATTATTGGCAGACATAGAATTCTAGTATTTGCGGCATAATTAATCAAGCCGATTTGAACTCCATCCAGATGTTGTGCATAATTAAATAAACCAATTGACAAACCCTTCTGCACAAAACAAGAATTTCCCAAAAGGCTTAACAATAAGCCTTTCACATTAGCCGCAAAAGTGAAGAAACTTATTGCCACACCATTTAATTGTCCAGTTGTGTCTCTTTGCACAATACTCCTGTAATGATATTTATTTCTGGTACCAACCTCTATACAACCACCTCCAAAAATTCCGTTCAGGGTATCTGCCCCAAGCAAGCTCGCTGCCGCCATGCCGTTAATTTTTTTTGCCACACACCCTATATATGATATAGCCACGCCATTAATTCTATTCTTACAATAAAAAAAACCGCCAATGCCTAAACCATTAGTTTCATCTCCACTACAACCAAATACACCTATTTCAATGCCATTTACTTTATTCGCCCCTTTGTGTATGGTGCCCCCATCAGTAAAAATGGCGAAGGATAAACCATTCACCTGATAGGCATTGTTAAGCAAAAAACCCACATTAATACCATTCACTTTGCACTTGTTACTATCACATCTTGGTAGTCTCCGACCGCAAACTATCATATTAATACCGTTCACTTTGTGTGTATATTTATCGATTATATTAGCCCGCAAACCGGAATAGACACGGCAATTACCAAAACATATTCCCGCATGCTTTGCTCCTATGCTTATATATTTTGAGTGTAAAGTATCCTGACTTTGGGCCTTCAGAGAAGAGGTAAGAACCAGAAGATAAAAATTAAAAAGCTGTAAAGGTAGGTAGGTAAGTTTTTTCAAAGTTGAATGTTTTACCAAACTTACTTCCTACTAACATACCTATTAAAAGTCTTAACAGTATTTAACAGGATGTAACATCAATTCTAATATATCTCTAATGTGGATTCAACTGTCAAATTCTGAGCAGATTGAATTTTCTCCCCGACTTAAAATTGAAAACCATCCAAAGCATTCTGAAGTATCACAATTGGATGCGACCCTGAAACGAGTTCAGGGTGACAATTGGTATTTTGCCCCCCCCCGCGAGGCTTGGGAGCACGCCCAAATAGAATTAAAACAAAAACTATTGAATACCAAACTCCACAGTAATAGTACCCTGCTGCTCAGGCGTGCCATTTGGACCCAATAGGCGTTAAACTTAGTAGTGATATTTACAAGAAACAACTATAATAGAATCAGCAGTTACTTTATAAACAAGCCTGTGTTCTTTTGTTATTCTCCTGCTCCAGTATCCTTTAAATTGATGTTTCAGGGGTTCTGGTTTTCCTATGCCTTTGAAAGGAGAGTCCTGAATTGCTTTGATCAGTTCATCAATATGCTGATATATTCTTTTTTCGCTCTTAAGCCACTCTTGCAATTGTTTGTGAGCCGTGGGAGTAAACTGAACATCTTTCATCGTTTGCCAATGCTCACCTTTATAAGCTTCCCACTTTCAGCCTCTTTAATTGACTGCTCAAGCATTTTACGGTTAGCATTACTGCGCAATAAATATTCGGTTTCATCCGGTTCATCTTCAACCATGATAGAAACCTTCTTGCTTTTCTTAAAAAGTGTTTTTATCTTTTTAAGAAACTTCTCATCTATTTCACTTGGCTTAATGTGGAATTCGGTATACATTTTAGAAAGGTTTATGCAAATTTACGAATAAGTCCAGAGTTAAACATCTTTAGGCTAAAGCCCTATGCTATTTTAAGATTTCTTATCCACGATCTATGCGAAGGCATCCCTTTGGGAAAGATCGTGGCAATTGAAAAATTCCCAACACATCGTCATTGGATATTTCTTGTTCAATATTCGATATTCTGGATTTTCCCTACTGTATACCAAACTCCACAGTAATAGTACCCTGCTGCTCAGGTGTACCATCAGGGCTCTTGCTGAACTTTGTTTCTAAGGCCGCTTCCTTAGCTTTGGCATATAGATAGGGAGTGTTGATAGTTGTACCTTTTGCCCCCGGGGTAGCTTTAATAACATTACCGACCTGGTCAACTATAATTTCTACCACCACCTTACCCTGATCTTGTGAATTATCAGATATCTGGGGACGGTTTAAAGGTCTCCTGTCTTTCAAGAAAAATTCAAACGGACCACCATTGCCGTTGCCTACACCCGGAGTCTTCCCATCGGGGCTACCGGCATTACCGGTAGTTCCAGAGTTGCCATTGCCTCCCGGATCACCCTTAGCATGCTTGAATTTATTTTCTACAGAAGCAAGTTCGGCGCTTATCTGGGGTTGGGGTGGCGTGGGGGGTACTTCCTTTTCTACCTTGCCCGGTGTTTTGGCAGAAACTACAGCAGGCGCCTCCTCTACATTACTTGTTACGGTAGCAGTGGTTTGTGGGGGTGTTGGGGTTGACTGATTTTGTGCAGCAGTATTATCTGTTGCAGGGTTATTGCCTTTATTCGGCGCCTCAACGCTGCCGGTGCCATTTGTATTATTGCCAAAATCGAGCGCTACTTCAACCTCCGGTATATTTTTTGGTGGTGGATATGGAGGAATGGGTGTGATGATAACATACCAGAGTAAAAACAAAAGTATGGCAGCATGGAACAATACCGTGCCAATAAAAGCTATACTTCTATTTGTTTTTTCTCCTTTTACTGTGTTTGCTATCATTACCTTATTACTTGCTATTAGGTTGAGTAGCCAGTATCATCTTTATCTTCAAATCACTTCCTATTTGCAATACATCCACCAGGTCCTGAACTGTTAGTGACTTATCCAGCCTTAACAATATAGTAGGTTGGTCTAATCCTGCAACACGACCTTTAAGCACATCTTCCAGCTTATCTTCCGGTATAGGATCTTTCCCCGGACTTAAATAATATTTAAGGTCCTTGCTTACTTCCAGTGTTATCTGTTGCTTGTTCACCATCATCACCTTTTTAGAATTGGGCAGGGTGAGTTTTACCACGCTGGGGTTAACTAAAGTGGAAACGATGAGGAAGAACAACAGAAGGAAGAACATGATGTCGTTCATAGAAGAAGCTTCTACATGAGCAGCAAACTTATTATCTCTGTTTATCTTCATGGCGCTGAATTATTTACAATTACTTTTTATTGCCTTCTTCTTCCTGTACCATCTCCAGGAAATCTATAGATGTTATTTCCATATTCTTTATAGCCTTATTTACCATCACGTTAAGCCAGTGGTAAGCTATGAATGCGAAAATCCCAATGGCGAGACCGGTAGCGCTGGTTATCATCTTCTCATACAAACCACCTGATATGCGGCCTATACTTATGTTGTTATCCAAGGATATATTATAGAATATCTTAATAACCCCTAAAATAGTACCAATAAACCCAAACATAGGTGCTATACCTGCAATTATACCCAGGATATTCACGTTCTTTTCTAACCTGTAAGCCTCTATTTTACCGGCATTTTCCATAGAGGTTTCTATGTCGGCTATGGGTTTATGCAGTTTGGTTATACCCTTTAGGATAATACGTGCCTGTGGTGTATCTGTATTTTTACAAAAGGCCCTGGCAGCATCCAGGTTTCCATTATGGATAAAGTCACGCATTGATTCCACAAAATTGGGTGATACTTTGGATGATCTTTTAATGAAAAGGTATCTTTCTATAAGAAAATACACAGTCATAAGAGAAAGAATACCTAATGGTATCATAATAGGCCCACCGCTTTTTACAAGCTCAAGTAAACTCATTTGAGTTTCTGCGGGGGCACCACTTGCATCTGTTACCGCTTTAGCAGTATCGGCAGCTGTTTTAACTACTGGAGCGGCATTTGCAGCCTGGAGAAGAATGTAATTAAGCATAGGGGATTAATTTTAAACGATGTTTATTTCGCGGTACTAAAGTATTTTACCCCCATACATTAAATTGATGTGTTACACATTATATATGAACACCCTTGTGTTAGTTTAAGCGACCATTAAATAGCTAAACGTTACATTTCGTAACATTATTGTATACATTTGTATCTAAATAATTTTTATTATTGCGTCAACAAATCTGAATTCTTTTGTCTCAATTCTAACAATTAAAAAAATCATGGCAAAAAAGACAGGTTCTTCTTCAAAAGGAAAAAGCAAGGCAAAGCCTTCGAAGAGTGCACCCAAAGCGAAAGCCCCTGCTGTAAAAAGCAAGGCTGCGAAAAAAGAGAAAGCTCCTGCAAAAAAAGAAGCCAAAGTTAAAAAGGCTCCCGGCGTTGTTGCTGCGGCTAAAAAGCCTGCGGTAAAAACACCTAAGACCAAAAAGCCCGGAAAAGCAAGCGGCAAAAAGGCCAAAGGCGAAGACTTTTTTGACGATGAAGAGGGCGGAAAAGACGAAGGAGAAGACTATGCAGAAGAAAGCGAAGAAGTTGAATTCATAGAAGAGCAACCTCTCGATGATCTGCATACCCTTGATGATGATGATGGAGACGACGACCTTTACGGCGGAGACGATTTCTAAGAAATAGATATACTAAATACTATTCAGGAGGCTTAAGCAATATAGATTGAGCCTCCTGAATTATTTTTGGAAGCGCCTGTAACGCTCTTAAGGCAGTTATCTTCACCCCTCCAACGTAAAACACCCAGGAAGGCAAACACAAGTGCTTCTTTATAATTAACCAGCTCTTTCTTAGAGATAATCACTTTTATTTGAGGAGAGAGTTGCTTTATCCTATGCATAAGAAAAGTGTTGAATGACCCTCCACCGGTTGCAAGTAAGCTCCCTTTTTTACGTTTTATTATTGTAGCTATCTGCACTGCAATATGTTCAGACACACTTGCCATTTTATCTTCTATAGATGCATGACTATCATTTATATAAGGCATGAATTCCTTTTCCAGCCACTCTCGCCCTAATGATTTAGGGAAAGCTTTTTTATAGAACACTATTGAATTAAGTTTTTGAAGCAACTCTTTATTTACTTTTCCTTTTGAGGCAATGAGACCATCTTTATCAAACTCTTGATGAAGTATACCAGCAAGGTGATTGAGAATTATATTAACGGGACAAATATCGAATGCCACCCTTTGTCCCTTATGCTCGAATGAAATATTGGCAAAGCCACCGAGATTAAGACAGTATGTATATTCAGTAAAAAGCAGCTTATCCCCAATAGGAACCAATGGCGCACCCTGCCCGCCCAAAGCTATATCAAGACTGCGGAAATCTGAAACTACAGACAAAGCACATTTAGCAGAAAGTGCCGCTCCATTGCCTAATTGAAATGTAAAATGCTTCTCTGGCTGATGGAATATAGTGTGTCCGTGAGAGGCTATGAAATCAATCTTCTTTATATCGTGTTCTTTCCTAAACTGCTTAACACAATCGCCAAGGTAGAAACCATATTCATTGTGTAGCTGTAATAATTCGGAGGGGTTTATTCGTTCCATGTTTCCGGACTTGCTAAGCTTTATAAAAGGCTTTACTGGGGATTCGAATTCCAGGATAACCAGATCTCTGAGGCTACATCGGTAACTTTCAGGATAGCCATTTCAACCACAAACATATTTTATTACAATGGTGGTTTGAAACTGGCTTATTACTCTGCGCAAAATAAAGATTGGTTCTTTTCAGGTTCTATTGCTGCAGGACCTTCCATCTTATTTTTTACCAATGTACCCGACCCCGTACCTCCCCAGGGAGAAAGTAAGCACGCTATTTTCGTTTGTCCGCGTATTTGCGAAAGTCTCAGGGTAAATGATGAGCTTCGTATAGGGCTTGAAATGAGTTACACCTATGAGAGCTACGCGTTTGATCCCACATATGTAAATCTACAGCAGACCTATCCTTCTTCGCAGACAAAAGGCGCTTCAACCTTTTTAGGATGGGGCTTCAACTTAATTTACTTTATAGGTAAGCCCAAGGTCTGATCATTATTGAT
>Ga0206878_10190_pt1 | contig 25541 bp, 25 predicted proteins | sample Alteio_BWOrgCont_8_FD_152621 | JGI IMG/M metagenome (GOLD analysis project Ga0206878, IMG submission 152621) | Enriched cells from forest soil in Barre Woods Harvard Forest LTER site, Petersham, Massachusetts, United States -... | ecosystem: Environmental > Terrestrial > Soil > Temperate forest >... | reverse complement strand
ATTGAATGCCGTCACCGGCATTTAGTTTTTGGCTTGAATGCAGGGCATTACCAAACTCCGGCTGTAAAGAAATTAACACACCAACAACATACCAAAGCGGCGCACCTATCAGAATGCAACACAAGTATTTTTTTAGCCTTCCCCAATTAGTAAAGAGCAGGAAAAAATTGCCTTTAGATACTTTAGCCTGCTCAATGCTTTTAAACATGCCCGATTCAAATGTTCCTATACGCATCAACAATAATAATACTCCTAAACCACCACCAACTTTGTAAGCATCCTGCCAACCGTATTTGGATATCCAATTAGCTGCCACTGCACCAAAAAGGCCCACCGCTGCGACAATCATAGTTCCGTATCCTCGTTTTTCCTTACTTAAGGTTTCGCTTACCAGGGTAATGCCCGCACCCAATTCGCCGGCTAAGCCTACGCCTGCAATAAAGCGGATTATCTCATACATACCAGGCGAAGTGACGTATGCATTTGCAAAATTTGCAATTGAGTAGAGGGTGATAGAACCAAAAAGTACTTTTATGCGGCCAAGTTTGTCGCCCAAAACGCCCCATAATACGCCTCCTAGCAATAAACCAAACATTTGCCAGTTGATAATGCTGGTGCCAACGGTCAATATATCGGCAGGTTTTACACCGATGTCGGTTAGGCTCTTTTTCCGTACGATCAGGAAGATCAAAAGATCATAAATATCAACAAAATAGCCCAGGGAGGCTACTATCACTAAAAGAACAACGTTCCTGTTGAGTTTGGCCGATGATTCAGCAGTCATAATTGTAATGGTTGGTTATTATTGGTTTATAATAATTGGGAGACGCAGAGGTTTTTACGAAATTAATCTTTTAAATTATGCTTTTTTTACATTTACTGCCTGTAATCCTTTTCTGCCTTCTTCCACTTCGTATGTAACGTTGTCGTTATCTTTAATGGCATTTACGCCGCCTTGTACATCCTTAAAGTGTACAAAAAGATCTTTACCATCCTCGGTAACGATAAAACCATAACCTTTTTGTGTGTTAAACCATTTTACTTTTCCAGTTTTCATAAATATTAATAATTGTTGTATAAATAATTGCTTTACCGATTAAAAAACCTATGCCGAAACTGAATAAAATGGAAAACATTATCAGAAAGGGTATAGAAAAACCAATCTGTTCAAATATATAAAATAATTAATAACCAAATAAAATTATTTATTTGGTTGTGGGGTCATTCGTAAATAGGGTTTAACGATGGTAAAACCTTTCGGAAATTTTGCGGGGATGTCTTCCGTTTTGATTGCCGGAACTACAACAACGTCCTCCCCTTCCTTCCAATCGGCAGGTGTGGCCACGCTGTAATTGGCGGTTAATTGCAGCGAATCAATCACGCGTAGTATTTCCTGGAAATTCCTCCCTGTTGATGCCGGATAAGTGATCATTAGCTTAATGGTTTTATCGGGCGCAATGATGAATAACGAACGCACGGTGGCTGTTAATGAAGCATTGGGATGGATCATATCATAAGCCAGCGCAATCTCCCTGTTTTCGTCGCCTATTATCGGGAAATTTACTTCAACTCCCTGTGTTTCATTGATATCGTTTATCCAGCCCTTGTGTGATTCAACCGAATCGACGCTTAGCGCAATAACTTTCACATTTCTTTTGTCGAATTCGCTTTTTAGCGATGCGGTTTTCCCTAATTCGGTGGTACAAACCGGCGTATAATCTGCCGGGTGCGAAAATAATACACCCCAGCTATCGCCAAGGTATTCGTAAAGGTCAATTTCGCCTGCTGATGTTTTTGCTGTAAAATTTGGAGCTTTATCTCCTAATCGTAAACTCATGGTATTTTGTTTTTTAGGTTAAATAACAATTCAAAGTTAACTGATTAAAACATACGTCAATATAAAAATGAAAAAAATCACGACAAATTACATGGGGATTATAGTTTATTGAGATTGATTAGATTGATTTTTGGTAAAGACGCAATACTTTGTGTCTCCCGCATGCGTCTCCAGGATGCACTTCCACAAGCGTCTACCCCATTCATCGTCGAAATTTTGCCAACATTCTAACAAAAACATTGTTACTCTATTTTTATCACTGTAAAATGGCAAAACACACCTATAATACCGGTATCATTGGCAACTGCGCTTACCTTGCCCATATAAACAAAAACACCAATGTGGACTGGCTTTGCTGGCCGCGATTTGACAGCACTTTTATTTTTGGCGGATTATTGGACGACCAAAAAGGTGGCGCATTTTCGATACTACCCACTGATGATTATACCTCTCATCAGTATTACCTCGAAAATACAAACGTATTGATTACCGAAATCACTACTAAAACAGGCCAAAGTTATCGTGTTACCGATTTTGCGCCCCGTTTTTACGAACACCAGCGGTATTATAAAGCTTTAATGCTCATCCGTAAAATTGAGCCGATAGAGGGATCGCCGCGGATAGCGGTAAAGTGTGAACCCGTATCCGATTACGGCAATGTAAAACTGCATGTTAACCGTGGCAGTAACCATATACAATTTTTAGGGGGCGACGAAGATATCCGCCTTACCACAAATATCCCCATCAGCTATGTTTTCGACGAACAGCCTTTTGTGCTGAACGATTGCCGGTACCTGGTGCTCACTTACGGCGAACCACTGGAGGCCCCGCTGATTAGCACGGCCGAACGTTTTTTGCGCGAAACCACCCAGTACTGGCGTTTGTGGATAAAACACTCGTCAATAGCTACTTATTATCAGCCATTTGTAATACGGAGCGCGCTGGCGCTCAAGATCCACCAGTATGAGGATACCGGAGCAATTATAGCTGCAAGTACCACCAGTTTGCCCGAATCGCCCGACAGCGGGCGCAACTGGGATTACCGCTACTGCTGGTTGCGTGATACATACTATGTGATCACGGCGTTGAACCACATTGGCCATTTTGAGGAAATGGAGAAATATTTTGGTTACGTAACCGATATTTCCTTCAGCGAAGACCAGCGTTACCAGCCCCTTTACGGTATTACCGGCAGGAAAAAACTGACGGAGGAGATCATGTCCGATTTAAAGGGTTATATGGGCAACCAGCCGGTACGTGTCGGCAACCAGGCTTATGAACATATCCAGAACGATATTTACGGGCAGGTACTGATATCGATGCTGCCGCTTTATACCGATCACCGCTTTATTTTCTCGGAGCGGAAAGACTCGGTACACTGGCTGGAGTTTTTGTTGGGTAAGATCGAAAGTACCATTGATGAAAAAGATGCAGGGATATGGGAATTCCGGAATATGGCCAACATACATTGTTACAGTAACTTGTTCCAGTGGGCTGGCGCCTCGGCAGCCGAAAAAATGGCATTGACTATCGATAATAAAAAACTGGTAAAAAAGGCCCGTTCGCTAAAAAAACGCGCTGCCGAACATATTGAAAGCTGTTATGACCCCGTGCGAAAAGTTTACACCAACAGCGCAGGCAGCCCTAACCTGGATGCCAGCACCCTGCAACTGATCATGATGAACTACCTGGACCCGGCATCTAAGCGTGCAAAAGACCATTTAATAGCCCTGGAAAAAGAACTAAAAACACCTAACGGATTGTTTTACAGATATTTATATAAGGATGACTTTGGCAAGCCGAAAACAACCTTCCTGATATGTGCCTTTTGGTATGTAGAAGCCCTGGCATGTGTAGGCCGATTGGATGATGCCATGCACGAATTTGACAACCTGCTGCAATTTTGCAACCACCTCAACCTTTTCAGCGAGGATGTGGACGAGGAAGATGGCAGTCAATGGGGTAATTTTCCGCAAGCCTATAGCCATGTGGGCCTGATGAATGCCGCGTACAGGATAGCCATGAAGCTGGATAGACCGGTGTTTTTGTGATTTTGGATATAAAAATGAGTTTCTTTAAGTTTATGTGAATATTATTGAAGAAGCTATGAAGCCCGAAAAAATAGGAGAGCCTGCCTCAAATGCATTAAACGCACACCAAATTTAATCTTCGCATAGTGCTCTTAGTGAAATCTTAGTGCCCATAGTGGTAAAAAACCACGAGGGACACAAGGGTTCACTAAGTTTAAACAAGGACAAATTTTATTAACTAATATACTCCCACGCGCTTTTATAGCCGCCCAGGTTTTCAGCGTAGCTGATGAGCGCAGCATAAAACGGGGACCGGCCGATGGTGGCGCTGTCGCCAATGATCACCAATTTTTTCTTTGCCCGGGTCATGGCCACATTCATGCGGCGGATATCGGCAAGGAAACCGATCTCCCCGCTATTGTTGCTGCGGGTCATGCCGATCACTACCATATCGCGTTCCTGACCCTGGAAACTGTCGATGGTATTAACCGATACTTCCTCGTCTTCATCGCCAAAATGCCCTTTCAACAACCGCACCTGCTCGCGGTAAGGCGAGATAACGGCGATGGAAAAAGGTTCGAGTCCCTCCATAAATTGTTTGCAGAATTTATAGGTAAAAAGAGCTTCCTCGGGGTTTACCGTACTGGTGCCGACCAACTCTTCCGCAAAAGCGCAGCCTGCCGTATCAATAAAACAAAATGGCTGATCATCAGCAAATAACAACCGATTCGCTACCGATGCGTTTGCCTTTAACGCATCACCATAAAACTGCTGCGAAGAAAAGCCCATAATTGCCGTATTCATTCTGTATTGCTCCTCCAGCAACACCACCGCTTCCGGGTGAAGGGCAACACATTTTTCCATCAGTGTAAGGCCAAGGCCGCCGCGTGCTGCTGCATTGGATTTTATCGTCGGTGGCAGTTGCTGGTGGTCGCCTGCTAAGATCACTTTTTGAGATTTTACAATAGGTATCCAGCAAGCGGGTTCCAAAGCCTGCGCCGCTTCGTCAATCACCACCGTGCCAAAGCTCAACTTTTTTATCGTCCAATGATTGGCGCCGGCAAGTGTAGCGGTAATCACCTGTGCTTTGCTCACCAGGTCGTCGATGATAAATTCTTCGGTTTTGGCTACCTCGCGCATCAATTTGTGCGCTTCATCAAACAAAGCCTTGCGTTGTTCGCGCTCGGCGCGACCAAAACTGCGTTTGTATTTATGGGCCATGTTTTTATATTCGGCAGCCTGTTTTTTTAGTTTTTTGCTTTCCTTCATATAGCCATGATTGGCCATTTGGCTATCCAGCGTTAAGGATAATAACCTTTCCGACACACGGGCCGGGTTGCCTATCCGCAATACGTTGAGGCCCTCTTTCGAGAGTTTTTCGCTTAGCAAATCTACAGCTGTATTGCTTGGCGCCACCACCAGAACCTGTTCTTTCGCGACCATCAGTTTGATGGCCTGCACGAGCGTGGTGGTTTTCCCTGTCCCCGGCGGACCATGTACAATGGCCAATTCCCTGGCGGCAAGTATCTTATTTACAGCCGCTTGTTGTCCCGTGTTTAAGCTGGCACAAACATGCTCATCTATTGTATCGAAGTGTGGGTATCTGATGCCGGTTAATACATCAACCAATGCATTACCTTTAAGCGCAACTGCTTGTTTCAGTGCCGACTGCATTTCGTCGTAACTGTTGTTGTCGAAAAGTAACTCTATACCCAATTTGCCATCCCTGCTCCAGTCCGGCAGTTCCTCGGTAAACAGGTTTATTTTCAGCCGGTTGCCGCCCTGGTAAGCGATCACGCCTTCCACACGGTAAAGCGGATCGTGGTTACTGAATAAAACAGCGGGCCGGCCAAACTGTAACTGGTGGGCAAGATCGAGGTGCGTGCGGCGCTCCACTTCTACATTTAAATAATCGCCCCGTGCAGGTTCGGTTCCGGTTATGGCTATCGGGTACCAGCATAAACCTGCCGCCCTTCTGTCAGCTACCGAAGCAGCTTCCGTCAATTTTAAATAAGCTTCACGGTCTTCGGTACGTTCTGTTTTGAGGAGGGCCAGCAGCTTTTCGAAATAATCCATCGGCCAAAAGTAACAAGGTTTATGGGGATATGAGTTGGATTCGCGGAAAAATCAGAAGCAGGAATGTGGTAATTTAAGGAGCAATGGCGATGATTCTATTTAAAAAACTCTCCAAAGTGCCAAAGTATCCCAGATGGATCATGCAGAAAACACTCCCGCCCCCAATATTCAGTGCGGATGGGCGTTAACTTTACATTTTGGTATTTATCGGGCAGGCTTAGCGCCTGCAGTTCGTTAAAATAACGGGCAACATCATCCACTTCTAAAAATATCATGGTATTATCTATCCAATCCGTTATATAACCGTCCTGTAAATAAAAAGCGATATCCCCGGTTTTGAAAACGGACATTTTGGGCGTTAGAACAGTTTCAACAAATCCCATGTCCCCGTAAAAACTGCGGGAAAGGTTGAAATCCTTAGCGCCGATGAACGGCCTGATGGACAATGCTTTGTGTTCCATAATCCTCCTTGTTACCGACCAAACGCGGCAACTATTTTATTTTTTTAAAAAAAATATGTTTTTACCCAACGTTTTGCATCTTTTATACGATGATATATTTAGACGCTGTAAGCGTCGCCGAAATAAAACAGATCATCAAATAAATAAAAAAATGGAAACCCGCAAAAACCTTTTGCCATCAAATTTAATAATAAAAACACCCGAAAACTTTTAATCATTAACAACACCCAATTAAACATTAACACAATGAACTTGACGAAAAAACTCCTTTTGTTTGGTGTCTTTTTATGCCTTTATGCCACTGCGAACGCCCAAATAGAGGTTGCTCATTTACAATCTAAAGATTTTTCGGCAACGGGTTTTGGTGGCTTCCTGAATTTTGCCATCCCGATTACCGAAACAGATGCAGCCATAGTGGAAGGCGGCGTATATGTTTTCTCAAATAATGGCAGCCACGAAGCCGTTGCGCCGTTATTGGGCGGCTACCGCCATTTATTGTCTGATGGCGATCATGGCTTTTACTTTGAGCCGGTAGCAGGTTATACTTTTGGAGGCACCGACATACAAGCTTACGATGCAAACGGAAATGCGCTGGTTAAAGCCAACGGCGACGAGGTGGACCAAAAAGTAACCGGGCCGGTTGCAGGCCTTGGTTTTGGTTATTTATTTGAGCAATCGGGGCCCATCAGGTTTAACATTAGTTTGAGAGTCGAGCATACGTTTGTTTCGGGCGGGCCGGCCCTCAACGTTATAGCGCTAAGAATATCGCATAGTTTTTCATTTTTATAGATAGATATGCCGGACTTGTTAACGATCATCCCGGATGATAAAAATATTTGCCCCAATGTTTGACTGAATAACACTGGTTTAATCAATATATTACGGGGAGTTTATCAAATAGTATTGGGGACCGGATTTTGAATGAAGCTTACTAAAAAGCAGACCGGGGAACTGGTTAAGGCCTGTGTAAAGAATGACCGCATTGCCCAGGGGGCATTGTATAAGCTTTACTATGCCGATATGCTAAGGGTTTGCAACAGCTATTTACCGGACAAGGAACTCGCAAGGGAAGCCTTTAATTCAGGTTTTTTAAAAGTGTTCCAGTCCATTCAGAATTTCGATCCGGAGAAAGGCGAACTGGGCGGATGGATCAGGAAGATAATGATAGGCACATCTATAGACCTTTGCCGTAAAGAGTTGAAATTTAACCACGTTTCTACAGAGTTACCGGAAGAGGAAGAGCCCTTTTTATCACCGGATATTTTGGAGAAACTTTACTTCCAGGACGTTTTGCAAAATATCCGTACGCTGCCATACGCCACACAAACGGTTTTTAACCTGTCGGTGATAGACGGATTTTCGCATAAGGAGATCGGCGAACAGTTAAATATAAGCGAAGGTACATCGCGCTGGCATTTATCAGAAGCAAAAAAACTATTACGCGCATTACTGGAAACAACGGGTAATGAGCGATCAAAAGAAGGGAGGGGTGAAAGAAAATGAAAAAAACATTTAACTACCCTGAACTATGGCAGCAAAAACGGAATGAACTGCCCGTTTATGGTGATCCGGATGCAGATTGGATGGAGATGCAGGCGGCGCTGGACAAGCTGATGCCGGTAACCATCGCCATAAAAAAACCTTATAACCCCAATGGATTAAAAGGTTTATATAAATTATTCATCGGCTTTTCAACTGCTGCGGTTATTTACGGAAGCACACAATTTTATTTTTCGAAAAAACAGGAACATGTTGTAAAAAACATACACCAAAAGAGCATCCCGGCAATTCCGGCTCCTGTTAAAAAAGATAGCGTGATTATATTGCCGCAACCTGTTATCCAATTGCCGGATAAACCGGGACCGAATAACAACAGCATTATAAAAAACGATAAACCCTTAAATTCAGCGAGTAAAGTAATTCATCCTGATTCCATTAAAAGCGCTACAGAAAATAACGGCATCGTGCACCGCGACAGCGCATTATCTACAGAACTTCCCCTATTTGCGCGGCCGGTGGCCGATTCCGCAACAGGCATAAAAGAGCCTTCAGGAATGCCAATCTTGGATAATAAAGCGGCACAAAAAAATGCTGCAGGCAACAGTAAACCGGCAAAAAAGAAAAAGCACAGGATACAGATATCCTTATAGCCGGTTCCTGCTAAGCTACCGGCACGCCCTCTGTAAAGCTCACCAGCAAATTTCGCACCTCGCCGGGATTGCGCAGATAAAATTTAGCGGCCGATACATTGCTGCCCACCTTTATGGTAACCGCGCTTTCGGGCAGCGATTTAAAGATATCCTCATCGGTATAATCATCGCCAAAGGCAATAATGAAATCGTAATTATCTTTTTCAACCAGCGTTACAGCAGCTTTGCCTTTGTTTATTTCCATGTTTTTTATTTCCAGCACCTTATCGCCGGGTAAAAGCTGCAGGCCCTTATCGCTGGCTATGTATTTTAAATTATTCATCAGTTCGCTGGCCCTTAATTCCCCCAATCCTTTTTGCGCATTGCGGTAATGCCAAACTAATGAATAAGTTTTTTCTTCGATGAACGAGCCTGGCGTACGGTCGACGTAAGTTTCAAGCACGGGTGCTATGTCTTTTTTCCAGCCGTCGGACAGGCCGGGGATCTTATGCCAGGCGCCGTTTGGCATTTTAAACCAGGCGCCGTGCTCGGCTATCAAGTGGATATTCCTATCGCCGAACCACTCGTCCAGGTTCCGGTATTTGCGGCCGCTTATCAGCACCACATCATTGGCAGGGTCCTCGCTTAACCTCTCAATTAGTTCAAAAAGCTCCTTATCAGGGTTAGCTTTTGCAATGTTCGATTGAAAGCCGACCAATGTGCCATCGTAATCGAGAAAAATGATGCGTTTCTTGGTTTTGCGGTAACGGTTAATGATGGATTGCCGGGTGGCAAGGCTTACGTGCCGCGTTTGCATGGAGCGCTGCATTTGCTTCACTTCCTTCAGCCGGTCCATAAATATTTTAACCCAATGCAGTATGTTGAATTTGGTAACCAACTGCTGCATTTGCTGCATACGTTCCATTTGCTCATCGGGCGGCATATTTAAAGCCGTTATAATTGCCTCGCAAACCTCACCCGCATTGTTGGGGTTAACTATCAGGGCATCTATCAGCTCCTTCGAAGCGCCTGCCATTTCGCTCAATATTAAAACACCGTCGTAGTTTAACCTGCTGGCCACGTATTCTTTGCTCACCAGATTCATGCCGTCTCGCAGCGGTGTTACCAGGCAAACATCAGCTGTGCTGTACAGCGCCGAAAGCATCTCGATGGGGAATGAACGGTAATAATAATGAATCGGCGTCCAGTCCATATCGCGGTACAGGCCGTTAATGTTCCCTACTCTTTTGTCTATCTCGTCGCGCAAATGGGCATATTGCGGTACCGTATCCCGCGAGGGCACTACCACCATATAAAGGGTAACTTTACCGGTGTATTCCGGGTGTTTTTGCAGCAAGTGTTCAAAAGCCTGTAAGCGTTGCAAAATGCCTTTGCTATAATCAAGCCGGTCTATCGACAGTATGAGCCTGCTGTTTTTAAATGTTTCTTTAATGGACTGGATATTTTCTTTTACCTTTCTTTTGTGCGGCAGCGAGGCGTATTTTTTTACATCGATACCCATTGGAAAAGATTCGGCCACTACTGACCGTTCGCCATAGGTAATAATGTTTGCCGACACACTGACCGGCAATATGCGCGATACCGCCCCGGTGAAATGCCGCACATCATCAAAAGTATGGAAACCAATCAGGTCGGCGCCCATCAGCCCCTCCAGCAGTTCATACCGCCAGGGGATCATTCGGAACAACTCGTGCGAAGGAAACGGAATATGCAGGAAAAAGCCTATCGAAACATCCGGCATTTCATTACGCACCAGGGCCGGCAAAAGCATCAGCTGGTAATCGTGTATCCATATCACGTCGCCGGGTTCGGCTATTTTTAATATTTCATCCCTGAATTTTTGGTTTACGGCGTTATAATACTCCCAGTTCGATTGTTTGTAAACGGCATAAGTTGAAATATAGTAGTGAAAAACGGGCCACAACACATCATTAGAAAAGCCTTCGTAATATTGGTTTATCTCCTCCTGGTCTAAAAACACAGGGATGAGACTCATTTCTTTTAGCTGCCCGGACACATTTTCGCGGTCGCTTTCGCCGGTAATCTCAATGCCGGGCCAGCCTATCCATTTGTTGTTGCCATGCTTATATACCGAACCCAGGCCGGTTGCTAATCCGCCTTCACTGGCCGACAATTTATAACCCTCTTCACTTTTCGATATCTTAACAGGCAGCCTGTTGGAAACAATTATTGTTTTCGACATAATATGATCTATAGAATTTACCGGGACGAATTACCACTGAATGATGCGAATTGGAAAGGAATAGGCATTATTCTGAATTAGTCCGTGTATGTTTCAACCCCCTTAAAAAGGTTTATAGGCCATATTTTGTTTTAGCAAACACAAATTGTAACGAATTATTTAGAAAAGGCACAAAAAAACCGCCCCGGTTTACCGGGGCGGCCATTAAAAAACAATAGTAGAATTTTGGGTAACTTATTTTACCTGTTTGAAGAAATCAAGATTACCTGATTGCGTAACACGAACCAAAATTTCGTGTTCGGTGTTTTTCAGGTCAACAAAGTACGATGTAGCATCGATGTCGCTGTTGATGGCTTCATTTGCCTGGTACACGATCACATTTTTAGCAGTATAGCCTTTATATTTGTCGGCAATTAACTTTTGTGATTTTGCAGGGATGGCGCTGTAGCCAACCACTTGTGTTAAGCCTAAGAAATTACCGGACAGATCGTAAAAAGCAGTTTTGCTCGATCCGTTCTCAATAAAAGTAGCCTTCTGGCAGTTTTTAGTTACTGTCCATACGGTGTTTTGTGCGTCCGAAAAATCGGCGCTGAATTGTTGTAACACGCCATATGAAACACTGTTTGAATTGTCATTTCCTTTTTTACCACCGTCAGCAGCAAAAACATTTACGCTGAATAAAGCAGCGGTTGCGATTGTTAAAAATATTTTTTTCATGGTTATATTTAATTTTAAATCCGCAACAAAAATATATAAAAATTGCTAAAAACATCAATAAAATATCATTTTTATAATAATTTCATAATTTAACACGTTTTTAACTAAAAATTTTAGATTATGGCAATGTACTTAGTGTATTTTTTACAATATGTCAATCGAAAAAACTCAAAAAAACGGCTTCATTTTAATAATAACGCGCTTTTTACACTAATTTAACCTGAAAAATGTCATTTAAATGTCATGTAGACGGTTTTTTGGGGGAATGATGTTGGAAGGTTGTAACGTTGAAAGGTTGGAATGTTAGAAAAGGCATAAACGTAAGATTCCGCTGGATTTGGTTAGGTGACTTAAAACGTAAAAGGCCGCCAACCGGCAGCCTTCAAAATCTTCAACCTTACAACTTTCCAACCTTCCAACAACCTCCTCACCCATTATCCGCAAATCCGGGATACAAGGTCATACCGCCATCCATAAATATGGTAGTGCCGGTTATATAGTCGGCCTCGTCAGATACCAGCCAGGCGGCAAGTTTGCCGATGTCGTCGGGCTCCCCTATCCTGTTATAAGGTATCAGCGTGAGTAATTTGTTCAATGCATCGGGGGTATCCCATGCACTTTTATTAATGGGGGTTTGTATAGCGCCGGGGCCTATTGATACTACCCGTATTTTATGTGGTGCAAGTTCCTGCGCCATGCTTTTCATCAACATCATTACGCCGCCCTTGCTGGTTGCGTAATTTACATGGCCTCCCCAGGGTATTACTTCGTGCACGCTGCTCATACAAATAATTTTACCTGCTGCCTTGCTGCGTTCGGGCACTACGCCCCTGCGGATAAATTCCCTCGCTGCTTCCCTGGCGCACAAGAATTGCCCGGTCAGGTTTATCCCGATTACCGTATTCCACTGCTGCAGGGTCATATCTACAAATTTCGAGTCCTTTTGCAGGCCCGCGTTATTTACCAATATATCAATAGTGCCATATTGCTTGTACATTTCGGCGAACATGGCCTGTACGTCGGCTTCGTTGCTTACATCGGCATGTATGGCGTAGGCATTTCCGCCGGCGGCAACTATTTCGTCAACCGTAAGCTGCGCAACCTCGTGCGCATCCACATGGTTAATAACTACATTAGCGCCTGCCGCAGCCAGTGCCATAGCAACACCTTTGCCGATACCGCTGTCGGCGCCCGTTACCAGGGCTGATTGTCCTTTTAATGTTTGTGTTATACTCATAGAGGTAATTTTAAGTGTTTAAGATAAACATAATATGTTTTAAATGATAATCTTTTAACACTTTGAGGAAATAAGTTGAAATCGAACAGCTATTATTACTTCGCCTGTAGCGCCCATTTTGGCACATAGCCAATGTCGTTATTAAAGGCTACGCGGTAATAAGTATCGCCTTTTGCCAGCACAAGTACCTTCGCGTTTGCGGGTATCTTTTTAATGACCTCCGAATCGAATTCGTCAAACTTGCGCATATTAACAATGCCTGTGGCATTTGGCCGAACATAAGCAGCGAATAAATAATTGCGGTTGTCGCCGGCACTTCTGTTACTTTCGGGGGACGACTGAACCATCACATGGTTGGGTTTTGGCAGAGCTGGACTAACAACCGGTTTTGGCTGAACAGCGTATAGAGTGGGTTTTGGTTTAGTTGGCTTAAGAAGAGGTTTTGGATGAGCGGGCATATTGCTGATACGCTCAAACGCATGTTTGAACGAGTCACCCTTTGTTTTGTCCTTTACCAGGTGTTTTTTCTTGTGGAGTTTATGTGGTTTTGCAGCAACAGGAACTTCAACAATTGCTTGCGGAGGTTTTACCGCCTTCGGTTTGCTGAACGACCGGATGAGGTAATCGCCTATAATAAGGGTGATCAAAATAAAAACAATGGTCATTCCTACACCGGGGCCTCTCCTGCGCCGGCGTGAGGCGTACTGTGGCTGATAGGGTTGGCCTCTGCGTTCCGCCTCAATGTTCCCTGCTCTGAATTCTTTTAGTTCTTTATCGTACAGTGCCCGTTTGGGAGGGTCGCTTAAAGTATCATATGCTTCTTTTATCTCCCTGAAGCGGCTTTCGAAATAAGGATCGCCCTGGTTAAGGTCGGGGTGATATTTTTTCGATAGTTTCCTGTATGCATCTTTTATATCGTCAAAAGTGCAATTTATCTCCAACCCCAAAATATAGTAGAAATCCTTCATCACCCAATTAAAACACCTGATATACCATTAATGTTTATTGGATTGATTTTAAATCGATTAGTTTAATTGAAAATAAAAAAACGATTTGTAATGATAATCGTGGCTAAAATAATGGCGTAGATTTTTAACACAAAGAGCACAAAGGACGCGCAAAGAACACAAAGTTTTGGGTATTATTTTACTTGCTTTTTGATACCACGATAAAACTTAGTGTCTCAGTGCCCCTTGTGGTTTAAATTTTCTTTGACCAGATCAATTCCTCGCTATTATAACGCTTTTATATAATCCAAAAATAAATACAACGCCTTCTTTTTATCTTCCGTCAATTCAAAATCAAGCTTGTGCATCAGGTAATCTTCCAGGTCGAAGTTGGGTAATACAGGCAGTTCCTTTAGTAATTCAGGGCGATGTTCGAGGCCGTACTTAAGGGCGGCATTAAATTCGGCCATAAACTCGTGCGGGATGGGCTTATTGGCTACCCATGCGGCGAACACAAAAGGCAGGCCGGTAAAGTTTTTCCATTCGGCGCCCAGGTCGTACACAAACGGGTATTTTTCTTTTTTACCAAAGGTACGGTCGCCTATTTGGACGAAGGCCGTGTGAGGATCGGTGGATTGGCTGTAATCCGGGGCTTGTTCAATAATGGTCAGATGATGCGACTTCCAGAAATTCTTTACCAAAACTTTGGCTAAATTGTTGGAGCTGCGCGATTGCGGGTCCAGCTGCAAGACTTTTGCTTCGCGGATATCGCAATTGCTGAAAATAAAGACAGAGTTTACAGCGCCGACAGAACCGATGCAATAAGCGGAAACAATCTCCCAAACGGGTAAGCTTAGGATAGCTGCAACGGGGATAAGGCCAATATCCACTACGTCCTCTATCAGCTTTTGTGCACAGTCGGTGGGATTATCAAGACTTAGTTCGATTTTTGCCGGCATGCCCGAATGCTGCAGGCCATATATAAAGGGTTTGGTATTGGTATAGCTTACAGCTGATATTCTGATCTTATCCACAGGTATTTTTAAGCGGTTTTAAAATGTTGGGCGTTGTTAAATTCTACGATCTCGTATTTTTCGCCGTCGTACTCAACTTTATACAAAACAAGGTTTTGGTGCGGAAACATATCCATTTCGGTAAGCGGCCGGTTGGTGAGTATGCATAAAAGTAACCTAAGTGCGCGGCCGTGCATGCAAATGAGTACCGTTTTTTCTTCGGGATGGCTCATGATAACTTCCAGTGCCTCCAACTGCCGGGCTTTTACTTCGTTGGGGCTTTCGCCGCCTTCAAATTTTGAATCGAGATTGCCTGCTGTCCAGTCACGCATGATTTGCATAAAGTCGACCTTATTTTCCGGGGTCGATGGCTGCCCCTCATGTATCCCCCAACCCAATTCGTCAAGTCCGGGAAGTTTTTCATACGGAATACCCATATCAATAAACAGCTGGATGCTTTGCTGGGTGCGTTTTAACGCCGAGATATAAATTTTATCGAACGCTGTGTTCTTATAAGCCTCAAAAAACAACTGCGCCTGCCGCCGGCCTTCATCGTTCAAGTCGGTATCCATGCCCCTGCCCTGGATAATGCCGCGTTTGTTAAGGTCTGTTTGTCCGTGGCGGACGATGTAGAGTGTTTTTGTCATTGAGTTCATTAGTTCACTTGTTCATTAGTTCATTGGTATCTGATTGTGAACCTTTGATGCTGAAAATCTTTAATTATTAATATCTACGTGCTAAATTGTTTATTTAAAAAGTCGCTTTGGCCCTCTTCCTGCGAATGCCCGCTGCTTATCACCCCAGTTGTCCGCCATCCCACCAATGAACTATTGAACCAATGAACCGCTTCCACCAATGAACTAATGAACCAGTGAACTAATTAATCACCGGCAATTTATAAAACCGCGGTTTTTCTTCTTCGGGGAATTCAAAATTGGTGTAGTCAGTAACCACATTATATAAAGTATCCCTTTCAATGGGTTGACGGCCTACGTGTTTTATCAGTTCAACCAATTGTTTGGTGCTCATGCCGGGGTGCTGTTCCTCGGCGCCGGCCATGGAGTAAATTTTGGTAGTATCGTCAAGCGTACCGTCAATATCATCTACACCAAAATTCAGGGAAAGCTGCGCGGTGGTACGGCTGATCATGGCCCAATAGGCTTTTATATGATCAAAATTATCGAGATAAATACGTGCGATAGCATAATTCCTCAGGTCCTCTATTACTGTTGATTCCGGTACATGCGACATTTGGTTATCTCCGTTACGGAATTTTAAAGGGATGAATGTTTGAAAGCCCCCGGTTTTATCCTGTAGCTGGCGGAGGCGGTCCATGTGATCAACCCGGTGCCAGAATTTTTCGATATGACCGTAAAGCATGGTCGCATTGGAGCGCGCACCCAGTTTATGCCATTCTTCGTGGATGGCCAGCCACTGGTCGGCAGTACATTTGTCTTTGGCAATTTGTTCGCGTATTTCCGGGTGAAATATTTCCGCCCCGCCGCCTGGTATCGACCCTAAACCGGCATCGAACATCAGTTTCATACCTGTAGCGTAATCAATTTTGGCTTTTTTAAATATGTAATGGTATTCGACGGGAGTTAATGCCTTAACATGCAATTCCGGGCGGTGTTCCCGTATCTTGCTAAATAATTCGCTGTAAAAAGCTACATCGTATTGCGGTAACACACCGCCCACAATATGTACTTCGGTAACCGGTTCGCCATCGTATTTATATACCATAGCCAGCATCTCATCCATGGTGTACTCCCACCCTTCCGACCGCTGTTTGATCAGCCGCGAATACGAACAAAATTTACAATCGTAAACACAAAGGTTGGTCGGTTCGATATGGAAATTGCGGTTGAAATAAGTTTTATCGCCATGCCGTTTTTCGCGGATATAATTCGCCAAAATGCCCAAATATCCCAATTCGCCCTTTTCATACAGTAAAACGCCCTCATCAAAAGTGATACGTTCGTTATGCAGTACTTTTTCGGCAATTTGCTTTAAATCAGCAGGAAGAGCAGGGTTTTGCAGTAAAAGGAGTAAATTATTTTCAGCTTCCATTCGAAAAACTTTTTGCAAAAGTAGGAAATGTTTAGGTAATGGGGATGTAAGATTTGAGGGATGTTTCTTACAAATCGTTCGGGAGGTGCAAAATATTCCGTTTCTGCGTTGCAGTTTTTAATAAGTTTGCAGAAAACAATGTTCTCCATGAAAATTGAAACCATAGCCATCCACGCAGGTAATCACGTCGACGAAAGTTCAAGAGCGGTGATACAACCTATTGTATTATCCACCACGTTTGAGCGTGGGTTAGATGGCAGCTTTCCTGCAGGATATATCTATAGCCGGTCCAGTAACCCCAACAGAACTTTACTGGAGAATGTACTGGCAAAACTGGAGGGCGGCGTTGATTCGGCTTCTTTTTCATCAGGAAATGCTGCGGGGATGTCGGTTTTTCAATCCCTGCCACCCGGCACGCATATTATTGCACCCGATGATATGTACCATGGCCTGCGCAACCAGCTTAAAAACCTGTTTGCAGGCATTTTAACCTTCGATTTTATCGACGTAAATAACAGCCAGGTCTTATTGAATCACTTGAGACCGGAAACAGGTTTGATATGGATAGAAACGCCTTCAAACCCATTATTGAAAGTAACCGATATAAAACAGGTGGTTAAAATAGCCAAACAAAACGGGATTAAAGTTGCCTGCGACAACACATTTGCCACCCCGGTATGCCAGCAGCCGTTAAGTTTGGGCGCCGATTTGGTGATGCACTCCAGCACCAAATATTTTGGTGGCCACAGCGATTTGATGGGCGGCGTTTTAATAACCAAAGAGAAAAGCGACTGGTGGTTAAAAATACGCCAGGTGCAGGAATATGGCGGCGCTATCCCCTCGCCTATGGACTGCTACATGTTAACCCGAAGCATAAAAACGCTGCCTTACCGAATGCGCGGCCATGTTCACAACGCGCAATTATTGGCGGGTTTTTTAGAGAAACACCCAAAAGTTGAACAGGTGATGTATCCCGGCTTGCGATCGCATCCACAGCATGAAATAGCCAAAGCCCAGATGACAGGCTTCGGTGGCATGTTGTCATTTACCTTAAAAGATGGACAGGAAGAAGCCAAGCGCGTTATCAACAGCCTGGAATTATTTACCAGGGCCACCAGCCTGGGCGGTGTGGAAAGTTTAATTGAACACCGCGCCACGGTTGAAGGCCCTGATACCAAGACGCCGTTCAACCTGTTAAGGGTTTCGGTGGGTTTGGAGCATATAGATGATTTGATAGCGGATCTTTCACAGGCTTTAGGTTAAAGGTAAAGGGCGAAAGCTGAGAGGTAAAAATGTCTTGCCTTTCGCCTTTTACCTTTAGCCTTTAACCCCTCCTCAAAAATACTTCATTGCATCTTTACCTAATGCCCTTCTCAAAATACCTACCTGGCCTATTGTGTATGCCTGGTGATGATTGATGAACGTCCATAGCCCTTCAACAGTCCTGAATGCAGGCATCGGAAATTCAATGGGGCTATTCAATGCTTCGTCAGGAAGATTTTCAAGGCCCTGGCGTATTAATGGCGAGAAATGGTTCCACGTGGTTTTTATTTCCTCCAGCGATGGTGTTCTGATTTCCGGTCCCGGCGGGTGCGGGATTTGCGTGTTATAATGATCGATCCATTCAACCGCCATTGGCACGTTGCCCATACGCGCCAGGCCGCCCTGTCCCCATACCAGGTGGCCCGCCAGCCATTTTACATTGTTGATAGCCGGAACCAGCCGGATAGCCGCTTCTTCTTCACTGATATCCACAAGCACATTGTTAAACAAGGTGTTATGCAGATCGTACTGATTTAATAGTTGGTGTTTTGCTGACATGTTTTATTTTTTGTTCATTGGTTCATTGGTTCACTGGTTCATTTGTTCACTGGTTCATTGGTGCCGATTGGTGATTTGAGGTCCGTCTTGGTCCGTCATAGCTTTAGCGACGGTGGTTTTACCTTTTACCTTTTACCTTTCGCCTTTCACCTTTTACCTTTCGTCTTTCACCTTTCAGCTTTTCGCTACCTTCAACTATGAACGCCTCAAAAATACTTCATCGCATCTTTACCCAGGCCTCTCCTCAATATTCCGATTTGGCCTATGGTATATGCCTGGTGATGATTGATAAACGCCCAAAGCCCCGCCAGCGTATTATCATACGGCGCTATAGGGTGCGGAACGCTGATCACCGTGTCTAATGCCGGTTCGGGTAGATTCTCAAGGCCCGCCCTTATTTGCGGGGCCATTTCGTTCCACTTATCTTTAATTTGCTGCAAAGTTGGCATCTCGCTTGCAGGTGCGCTAAGGTCTTCAGGGCCGGCGCCTTGTTTGGTATGAAAATGATCGCGCCACGCAAAGTCGATCTTGTTACCGCCTATATTCCCTAAATTTAACTGCGCCCAGGCCAGGTGTCCGGCTAACCACTTAACACAATTCATCGGATCGGCTATGCATTTGCCGGCTTCCTCATCACTAATATCTGCTATAACATTGTTAAATAACACGTTATGCAGATCGTACTGGTCGAGTAATACTTTTTTTGCTGACATGGTTTTTTTAATTGATTGATTCAAATGTAAGGTCAATTCATCTATTTAGCAGGGTGTAAAAACGACAATATAACGGGCTGTATGCGACGTTTTGAGGTGAAAGGCAAAAGGCTGAAAGGTAAAAACTGAAAGGGGAACAGAGTATACGTAACGCGTACCAGGTTTTAAAGTTTGGGGTTTGCAAATGACGACACTTCATCTAAAAAAAAAATAAAATTTGGAATATTGGGTTTTCACGCCTTATATTTGGAACAAAATTTGGTAGCAATACCATTGATCATTACCTCTCACACAGGTTTTGATTTATAAAGAAGCGGCGAGAGATCAGGCTCAATGACCCGCTGGCAACCCTCCAGGGTGGAGAAGGTGCCAATTCCTGTCCCGGTAAATATCCCGGGGAATATAAATTAACAACCATCATGAAAAGTTTAATTTACTTTATTCTTCAAAACATTTTTAAGGGCCAACGCTCACCACAACCTGTGTATTGCTATAGCTATGCTAACGGCAGTAGGTGCATGTGTTGCTGTTGCTAACCCTTAACACGTTTTAATTTTCCCTTTCCCGAAAAATTTGCGTGTTACCACAAAAGGTGTTCTATATCCCGTTGTGCATCAATCATTAACAAAATCCATTGAAAACCATATTAAAAATTAAAAATTATGTCTGCTGAAAACTTAAAATTCGAAACCCTGCAATTGCATGCCGGTCAGGAGGTTGACGCTACAGGTTCACGTGCCGTTCCTCTTTATCAAACCACTTCGTACGTATTTAAAAATGCGGAACATGGCGCCAACCTGTTCGCCCTGAAAGAGTTTGGCAATATTTATACGCGTATCATGAACCCGACAACGGATGTTTTTGAAAAACGTATAGCAGCCCTCGAAGGTGGTGTAGCAGCGCTGGCGACCGCATCCGGCCAGGCGGCACAGTTTATTGCCCTGAATAACATTTTGCAGGCCGGCGATAATTTTGTGACCTCACCTTTTCTTTACGGCGGTACCTACAACCAGTTTAAAGTGGCTTTTAAACGTTTGGGTATCGATGTTCGTTTTGCAAAAGACGATACCGCCGAAAGTCTCGAAAAATTTATAGACGAAAACACCAAGGCTATTTACCTGGAGACCATAGGGAATCCTGGTTTTAACATTGCCGATTTTGATAAAGTTAGCGCCCTTGCAAAAAAACACGACCTCCCGTTAATAGTGGATAATACTTTTGGTGCAGGCGGCTATTTATTCCGCCCTATAGCACATGGCGCCAATGTGGTTGTTGAATCCACTACTAAATGGATAGGCGGTCATGGAACAACCATTGGCGGCGTAATTGTTGATGGTGGCAATTATAACTGGGGTAATGGTAAATTCCCGCAATTTACCGAGCCTTCTGAGGGTTATCACGGGCTTGTTTTTGCTGATGTATTCGGCATTGACGGTCCTTTTGGCAATATCCAGTTCATTATCCGCGCACGGGTTGAAGGTTTAAGGGATTTTGGCCCGGCACAGTCGCCATTTAATTCCTGGCTGAACATACAGGGACTGGAAACACTATCGCTACGTGCCCAGCGCCATGTGGACAATGCGCTGGAACTGGCTACCTGGTTGGAAAAACACCCATCCGTTGAAAAAGTGAATTATCCCGGTCTTGCCTCTTCTCCGCACCACGCCCTAGCCAAAAAGTACCTGAAGAACGGGTTCGGTGCAGTGTTAAGCCTGGAGGTAAAAGGCGGTAAGAATAACGCTACAAGCGTTATAGACAATTTAAAACTGGTGAGTCACCTGGCTAACCTGGGCGACGCAAAAACGCTTATCATTCAGCCTTCAGCTACTACTCACCAGCAGCTTAGCGACGAAGAACAATTATCGGCAGGTGTTTTACCGAACCAGCTGCGTGTTTCGGTGGGCATTGAACATATCGATGATATTAAGGCTGATTTTGAACAGGCATTTGCCAAATTGAAGGTTTTGGAAGAGGAAATAGCATAATTTTTTTATTGATACAACCGCGTTACCGGGTATCCGTAAACCCCGGTAACGCTTTACTAAATATGAATACAGAAATATATAAACACAAAAAAGCCATTAAACTCGAGTCGGGTAAGCAATTAAGCGAGCTGCAAATCGGGTTTAATACTTATGGTACACTCAATAAAAACAAAGACAATGTGGTATGGGTGTGTCATGCCCTTACCGCAAACTCCGATGTATTTGATTGGTGGAAGGGCTTTTTTGGAGAAAACAACTATTTTAACCCAAAGGATCATTTTATAGTATGCGCCAACATACTGGGTTCGCCTTACGGAACTACCAATCCGCTGGACAAAAACCCGGCAACCGGGCAGCCTTATTACCTGTCGTTTCCGCAGTGTACGGTAAGGGATATGGTTAAGGCCCACCAGCTTTTAGCGGAACACCTGCAGATTGATAGTATAGAAGTACTTATAGGAGGATCGTTAGGCGGGCAACAAGCGGTTGAATGGGCAATTTCGGCTCCGGGCTTTATAAAAAACCTCATCCTGATTGCTACCAATGCCAAACATTCGGCCTGGGGCGTTGCATTCAACGAATCGCAGCGCCTTGCCATCAGCGCCGACCGCACTTTTTATGCTCACCAGCCAAACGGCGGCGCTAAAGGGCTAAAGGCCGCAAGAAGCATTGCCCTCCTGTCTTACCGCAACTATAAAACTTACGGCATTACCCAACAGGAAGAAAAAGATAACCTGGTTGATAATTATAAGGCATCGTCGTATCAAAATTACCAGGGCGATAAACTGGTTAACCGCTTTAATGCCTACAGTTACTGGTATTTATCAAAAACAATGGATTCACATAATGTCGGCCGCGGCAGGCATGGCGTGGAAAAAGCGTTGAGTTTGATTGAAGCCCGGACCCTGGTTATCGGCATAAAATCCGATGTGCTGTTCCCTATAGAAGAGCAGCAATACCTGTTCAGGCATATACCCAAATCGGTATTTGCCGAATTGGATTCATTTTACGGCCACGACGGTTTTTTGATAGAAACCGGCGCATTAACAAACATCATCACTTCCTTTTTCAAAACAGACGTAAAAGGAAAAATAATTGAACTGCAACGAACTGCATAATGAGTAAAAAACTAAATATAGGACTTTTCGGCTTTGGCGTTGTTGGCCAGGGCTTGTACGATATTATCCGGACAAAACACCTTAACCTGGAGATCATCAAGATAGCCATAAAAGATGCAGGTAAACCCCGCTCCCTCCCCTCCCATCTGTTTACAACAGAAAGGGACGAATTGCTGAACAACCCGGAGATCAATACCATTGTGGAATTGATTAATGATACCGAAGCCGCATTTGAAATTGTATCGCGGGCATTAAGCTCGGGTAAAAATGTGGTGTCGGCCAGTAAAAAAATGATCGCCCTGCATTTGGACGAACTGATCGAACTTCAAAATAAATACGGCACCTCTTTATTGTATGAAGGTGCGGTTTGCGGCAGTATCCCCATTATCCGTAACCTCGAAGAATACTATGATAATGAATTGCTGCACAGCATCAGCGGCATTTTCAACGGTTCATCGAATTACATTTTATCCAAAGGTTTTATCGAGAATTTGGATTACGACAGCGCACTAAAGCAGGCGCAGGATCTCGGCTTCGCCGAAACTGACCCAACCAGCGACGTGGGCGGGTTCGATGCTAAATACAAGCTGGTTATTGCTGCAGCGCATGCTTACGGCGTAATCGTACAGCCTGATGAGGTATTTAATTTAGGGATCCAAAATCTATCCGCTTACGACCTGCAGTATGCCCGCGAAAAAAACCTTAAAATAAAACTGGTGCCGGTAGCAAAGGAATTGGACGACCAGCATGTGGCCTTATTTGTATTGCCAAAATTTGTGAACGACAAAGAGTTTTTGTACAACGTTGAATACGAATACAACGGCGTAATTGTACAGGCCGCCTTTGCCGATCAGCAATTCTTTTTCGGTAAGGGTGCAGGCGGGCATCCAACCGGCTCGGCTGTTTTGTCAGACATCGCCGCGCTGCGTTACGACTACCAGTACGAGTATAAAAAAGCAAAGGAGCGCAAAGGTTTAAACTTTACCAACGACATAGAACTGAATATTTATTTGCGGTACGAAGCGGAAAGTTTGGTGACTGCCTTAAACTTTAGCCACATCCACGAGCGCTATTATTCAGGCAGCTATAAATTTGTGATCGGGAAGATAAACCTGCAGGACTTGATAGACAACGAACAATTAATAGCCGATAACAAAGCATTTGTAGCCTTTGCCGACCAGCTTAGCGGTGTTACACTGGCCAACCAGGTAAAACAAGTGGCAGAAGCCTTCTGATATTTTTCATTTTTTTGTGTTTTAGTTTTCGAAACGGCTCCGGTAAGGGGCCTTTTTGTTTTTATGGGTACATAATAAGCAGGGTACACGAAGGAGATTGCTTTAAAACCCAAAACGAGATTTTCCATAGCTAACACCAAACTGGTGCCCTTATTTGTTAAATTTTGATTGCCTGGTTGACACCGCTTTTAGAATTGACGAGGGCTTTTTCCATAGCGATGGGTTTCAAACCCATCGCTATCCGGTAATTGCGTTCGCCATTTTTAAAAGCGATTTCACTGACAGGCCACACAATAAAGCTTTATGCATTTAGCTTTCTGCTTATATTTGCGCACGGATGAAAGCCAGATTAACCAAACTTATATACAACAAACCTTTTGTACTCACCCTATATTTTGGCCTCAGCTTGTTCGCGGTGGTTAAAAGTGTTGTTGTAAACCATATCCATAACAATTATATTGTTTACAAGTACGGTTTTTTAAATACCATACACCAGTTACCGGTATTTGGCCCACAGCCGCAGCACTATACTGACCTTTATCATTACGGGCCGGTTTTTGCCCTGCTGATGGCCCCCTTTGCCCTGTTGCCTGACGGTGCAGGGGTAATACTTTGGGTAATGTTTAATGCCTGGGCATTATATATTGCTATAAAGCTACTGCCGCTTAAAGAATACCAGTACCTCCCTATTTTGCTTATATGCGCCCACGAACTGATGACCTCATCCTCGAATGTTGAGATAAATCCATTGATCGGTGCGTTAATTATACTCAGCTTTGTTTTCACCCGGGATAAAAAAGACTTTTGGGCTGCGCTGATGATCTGTATCGGCACCTTTATAAAGCTTTATGGAATTGTTGGGCTGGCTTTCTTTTTTCTTTCGAAAGACAAACCGAAGTTTGTTTGGGGACTGTTGTTTTGGTCGGTTATCCTGTTTGTATTGCCTATGGCTATTTCGTCCCCTTCCTATATCCTGCAAACTTATCATGACTGGTATGGCGACCTTGTCCGGAAAAATATAAGCAATGCAGGCCATACCCTCCAGGATATTTCATTAATGGGATTGATCCGCAATATTTTCGGAATCAGTAATTTGTCGAATATCATAGTTATCGTTCCAGGCATTTTGCTTTTTGGCTTGTGGTATTTGAGGATCAAGTGCTTTAGCATTTTACCCTACCAGCTATTGTTGCTTGCTTCTACGTTGATCTTTGTGATCATTTTTAGCAGTTCGTCCGAGTCGCCTACTTATATCATAGCAGTTTCGGGGGTGGCCATTTGGTTTATGAACCTTCAACGGCCCACAACCAGGTTCGAGATCTTTTTATTGGTTTTTGCGATAGTGTTGACTGTATTTTCACCATCTGACCTTTTCCCTGCATTTATCAGGAAACATTATGTTGAACCGTACAAGTTAAAAGCCTTGCCCTGTGTGCTGATATGGTTTAAGATAGTCTATGAGACTGTTACCAGGAAGTTTGACACGAATGAGGTGGTTGCGGTTGGGTAATGTGGTGCGTTGGGCAATTTCGGGGCAGATTACGGTTTATTGTGAATAAGTTATTAATTATCAGATAGTTTTAGCTCTGGAAAATGAGAAATTCATAGTGAATAGCGTAGTATTAAAAACCACACTCCCTGCCCCGTCAGGGGCTATCCCTTTGTAGAAAAAACAAGGATGAAGAAATTTGCCTCGGAGAGGCTACCCTTAAACCGCGTTTTGCTATCTTTGTGTAAACCTGATCGCTATGCCAAATACGTACACCCAATTGTATATCCACTGTGTATTCGATGTGAAATATCGGGAAGCAGTTATTCAACCCGAATGGGAAGATCGACTTCAAAAATATATTACCGGAACGCTTCAGAATAACGGTCATAAATTATTGGCGATAAATAACGTAGCTGATCATTTACATTTTTTTGTT
>Ga0206878_10196_pt1 | contig 25560 bp, 18 predicted proteins | sample Alteio_BWOrgCont_8_FD_152621 | JGI IMG/M metagenome (GOLD analysis project Ga0206878, IMG submission 152621) | Enriched cells from forest soil in Barre Woods Harvard Forest LTER site, Petersham, Massachusetts, United States -... | ecosystem: Environmental > Terrestrial > Soil > Temperate forest >... | reverse complement strand
TTGGCTGAATCTTCTTCGCGGACTCGGGAGAAGTTGCGGCAGCAGCTGCGCGAGGGGAAGCTGGACGAGCGGCAGGTTGAGATTGATGTTCGGGAGCGGAATTTTCCTTCTTTTGAGATTATGACGAACCAGGGTGTTGAGGAGATGGATATCAACATCAAGGACATGCTGCCTAATATCTTCGGGCAGCGGACGAAGAAGCGGAAGATGAAGGTGAATGAGGCGTTTGAATATCTGATCCAGGAAGAAGAGCAGCGCTTGATTGATATGGATCACGTTACTCGGACGGCTATCGATCGCGTGGAGAATTCCGGGATTGTGTTTCTGGATGAGATCGACAAGATTGCGGGACGTGAGGGCGGGCATGGTCCGGATGTTTCGCGGGAAGGCGTGCAGCGCGACATTTTGCCCATTGTCGAGGGGACTACCGTGAACACTCGTTATGGGATGGTGCGGACGGATCATATTTTGTTTATTGCTGCGGGGGCGTTTCATGTTTCGAAGCCTAGCGACCTGATCCCGGAGCTGCAGGGGCGGTTTCCGATTCGGGTGGAGTTGCAGTCTTTGACCATGGAAGACTTTGTGCGGATTCTTACCGAGCCGAAATCTTCTTTGGTTAAGCAGTACACTGCTTTGCTTGAGACTGAGGGCGTGAAGTTAGAGTTCACTCCGGAGGCGCTCTCGGAAATCGCACATTTTGCGTTTCGGGTGAATGAGAGTACGGAGAATATTGGGGCGCGGCGGCTGCATACCATCATGGAGCGGGTGCTGGATGAGCTTAGCTTTGATGCTCCGGAGAGAAAAGGGGATCACGTGGTTATCGACGCGGATTATGTGCGGAAGATGTTGACCGACATTGTTAAGGATCAGGATTTGTCGAGATATATCTTGTAGGGTGACGGATCTCCTGGGGTAGGTGTCCTTATCGGCGTAGGACGTCGATTCTGTGCTTCAGGTCGTCTCTATCGTCGCGTTTTGGATTTCTCCGCAGCGCCTCCTCGTACCAGTGGGCCGCGTCGTTGTAATATCCCAGCCGGGCATAACAGACCGCAACGTTGTACGCGGATGGATCGTCTGCCGTGTCTAGCTCCGCAGCCTTTTCATAGCTCTGTCGCGCAAGTTGCCAGTTCTCGGTGTTGAAATAGGAGGTTCCAAGTGTGAAGTGCATGGTCGGATACTTTCCGTCTGAGAGCCTGATGGCCTCCTTTGCTGCATTTATGGCCTCATTGAACCGCTGAAGATTGTTGAGAGTGTCTGCCTCAGTCAGAAAGGCCCATGGGTTGGATGGATCGAGCGTTGTGGCTTCTTTCGCATGGCTAAGTGCCTCGCTGTAGACGCCACGAGCATTCAGTGTTGACGCGATCGATGCGTGAGCCCACCCCAAATTGGATTCGGAGCCGTTTGTCCCCGTGAGTGCCTCGATGCACTTTCGGTTAGCGGACCGGGAGGAGTCGGCATCCGAGGCTAGGTCGAACATCGTCCCGGCGGTGCACCAGTCTCGTTTGAATGTGGCGGCAGCGTGCGAGTAGGCTTCGCCCGCCTCCTTATACTTGACGGTCTTGCTCAAGTATTGCGCGTGGGTGTCCCAATCGTACCCGCTTGCGTTTCCGCTTTTTTCTAGTTCATCGAACCAGCGACTTTCTTCTGTGGGAAGATTTCGAGCACCGGCACACAGCATCAGGTCTCGTACCGCCAGACTGTTTACGCCTGCGCCGGGATCCGACTCGGTTAAACTTAGGGTCTTCTCGAGGACATTTTCTGCCTCGACGCACCTGCCTTCGTCCTGAAGCGTGTCGCCGAGCCGATAGTACATTTCGGCGCTCGGTACACGAGCTAGCTTGATCGCCCAACGCGAGGCTTCTTCGGCCGACCTCATTGAAGTGCTTCGCTCGTCGCCTTGTTGCCATATGTACTTGCTGTTTAGGATTTCAGCTAGGAGAAGGTATGCTTCGGAGGATGGGCGCGCATCCACAGCACGTTTCGCGTTGGTGAGCGCGATGTCGACATTTATCCCCTTTGCTAACTGTGCGACTTTCAGGAGAGACTCAGGGTTGTTCCCCGCTAGCGCTGCGCCCTGATTAAGAAGAGATTCCAGCGCGCTCTGGGTCTTCTGGTAACCCGAGTCTGCTTTATCGGAGTATTGTTCGGCGGCCTGGAGCGTTTGCAGGGAGGCTATCTGCTCGATAAGGGCATTCAGGTCCGAGCCGCTAGTGGACGTTCCAGAAAGCAATTGTGTCAGCAGTTCGGCTGGGACAGCGAAGTTTAGGTTCTGACCTTCGGCGAGCGTTCCCACTGCGATTCCGACCACTCGCCCGTCGCGGTTGAAGATCGGGCCGCCCGACGATCCATGGGATATGGGAGTCGATATCTGCATCAGCTTTCTTCCGCCTACTTCCCGATCGGCCGAGACCACTCCCTGGCTAATTGTGCGCTCTAGCCCTTCCGGATTGGTGATTGCGAAGATCACGTCTCCCGGGGAAGGCCTCTTGTCCGCCAGTTTTAGCGCCTTCGCCTCGATCTCTACCGCAGCAGATAGGACTGCAAGATCGTTTTGCGCATCGAGCTTTTCTAACTTCGTCGGTATGCGGGCTGAGCCGAGGTCGATGAATACCTTGCCAGCGTTGGCGACGTGGGCGTTGGTGGCTATCTGCCCGCCGTCAAGGAGAAATCCTGATCCCTGCGCGACATATTCGCCGTCGGGCGACTTAACATAGAGCAGAAGGACGCTCGGAGCGTTCTCCGAGTAAATTTTTCGTCCGAGTTCGGAATCTTGGGCTGCGGATGGCCGGCAAGCACACCCAAGGATTGCCGTCAGAAGGAGCAATTTCTTCATGACACGCGTGTCCTAGCGGGGAGCGCTTAACCAGACAAATTGTAGCCCGGGCTGCAACGTTGTCAAGCTTTACCGTTTGCCCCGGACCTACAGGGTAGCCCGTCCTTTGCCTCATTTGCAAAGGGTGAGTGTTTCCATTATGAACCCTCTTGGGAGTTGGTCTTCGATTTCTGTTTCCGTCGCGGGAGAAATTCGGGTTCTAGCTGGGGGTTGGCAAGTTCATCTGCCCTTCGGGCGCTGCTGGGAGGGCAGGCGCTGGGGAATTGAGGTCGCGCCAAAGTTCCATTGCGCTCGCGGTGCGGAATGCAACATGCCGTCGCAGGGCTTTTTCCAAGGCGAAGTTGAACGGTGCTGGAAGTTGAAGGGCTAGCTCTCTCGGCTTTCCTGCTTTTATTTCATCAACGGACAAACGCAATTCGTTTCCGAGCATGAGGTGCAAGAACAACAGACCACAATGGTACAGGTCTATCCGGTGATCTATCGGACCAAATTCCGTTGCGTCCAGAATCTCGGGCGGTAGCATCCATAGTGCTCGTGTGTTGGTTGCGTCTATCTCACTGAACACCTTCGCCACTCCCAGGTCGCCAAGCTTGAATTGAATAGCACCCGGGTCCTCGGTATTCATCTCGTTTCTGGCGAACGCCGCGAAAACGTTACCTAAATGTATGTCTTGGTGACAGTACTGATTGTTATGGATGTAGTGGACCGCCTGCAGCAAGCAGCGGGCAATTGGCATGATCCACATCAGGCCGTTGTAGTTCTCTAGCGTGAACAGGTGCGTTAGCGGACAAAAGCATCGCTCGGTGACGATATAGAAGGTGTCTCGATACTCGAATGCGTCAAAAACGTAGGTGATGTGGGGATGACGGAGATACAGTAGCTTCTGGATTTCAGCCTCAGCGGCCTCCTTGACCCTTTCGTAGGGTCCGAGGGGCTTCAGGACCTTTACGGCGAGTTCGCTGTTCCACACGTCCACGCAGCTATATACCAGGCCAAAGTTTCCCTCGCCAATCTTTCCACCCATCGTGTAGGTGTTACCTGTCGCTATGCTTGTTATGACCTCGCCAACCGTTGGTGGCGTGGACCAGTCCGCAACTTCGGCCTCAGTTGGCTTGACCTCCTCTGCCGGTAGCTGCTCTGGAGCAGTCGGGGTGGGCTGCGACATGTACCTAGCATAGGAAGCTTCAGTGGATCGCGTCAAACAGGGGTAGCTTCTGCCGTCCCTTCGGGACTTGGTTCCTATTTTGTGGGCTTACCCCGGACTTACGTCCGGGGCTAATGAATGCCGCCCCTGAAGGGGCTGAACTGTACTATCCTTACGCGGCGCTGAAGCGCCGCTCTTCCATGTCACAGCCTGCGTATGAGAGCTCTCTGAAATCGTGACTGGCTTCCTTGAATCTGGGGAAGAGTTAGAATTGCGGGAGTGCGGAATCCGGGCTGGCTTCTTGGCTGCGGACTCCGAGAACGGGAGATTTTATGGCAGAGCCCAATGCGACTGCGGAAGAACGGCGTCCTGATCCTGATGAGAAGCTGGTAAAGATTTTTGACAGCGAAGAGGAGTCGGAGGCGATGGTGGTGAAGGGACTGCTGGATTCGGCGGGGATTGAAAGCGACCTTGCGTCCGCCAGCCTTTTGCAGGACGCGTTTCCTGGGTTGGGTGGAATGATTATCCTGGTGCGGGAAGAGGATGCGGGGAAGGCGCGCGACTTGATTGCTGAGTACCGGCGGCCGGCGGACGCTCCGGATGATGATGAGACGCAGGCTTAGAGGGCGGCAAAAAGCAGGTTCCTCCCCTTCCCTTCGGGAAGAGTCGGAATGACAAAGAGTGGGGTCCGGTTCTTTAGGGAAGACCGGGCGGGGCGGGCGTGACGGAGTGGCCGTCGAGGTAGAAGGTGACTGCGCCGTTGACGTCGGTGCGGTAGACGCGGACTCCGGAGTTTTGCAGGCGCTCGAGGACGTCGGCTTTGGGAAGGCCGAAAGAGTTTCGGAAGCCCACTGAGATCACGGCCAGGCTCGGCTTTACGGACTGAAGAATCTCAGGCGTGGTAGATGTGGCGCTGCCGTGATGACCTACCTTTAATAAGTCAGCGTGGGGATGGTGGAGGCTGGCTATGCGGCGCTCGACTGCTTTTTCGGCGTCGCCCTCGAGCAGCACAGAAGTTGCGCCATAGCTGACTTGCAGGACCATGGAGTCGTTGTTCCTGGGCTCGAGGCCGGTGGGCCAGTCCTGCGGTGGAAAAAGCACGTCTACTTTGGCTCCGCCTAGTTCGAATTCGTCTCCCTCCCAGTGGCGGACTACTTTGATTCCCAGTGCGTTGGCTTCGGCGATTATGTTTTCCAGCGCGCGGTTGGGGGGGAGCAGGCCTATCCACAACTCTTTCGGGCGGAAGTCTTTGAGGATTGCGGGCATGCCGCCAATGTGGTCGGAGTGGCCGTGAGAAATGGCGACGGCGTCGAGGCGGGAGATGCCGCGGGTCCAGAGATAGGGCGCTACTACATCTTCGCCGAAATCGAGTTGAGAACCGGCGCCCCAGATGGGACCTCCCGCGTCGATGAGCAGGGTGCGGCCCTGGGGCATCACTAGCAGGATGGCGTCGCCTTCGCCTACGTCGATGGAGGTTAGCTCGAGGAGTCCGGCTCGGGTTTTGGGTTTGGGGGGAACGAAGGCTAGCGCTAGCGACGCGAGGAGGAGGGCAATTATCCCTGCGAGTGCTAGCGGGGCACGACGGCGGGCGCACAGCATCGCGAGGATTAGCGCGGCGGAAGCTGCTGCCGTCATTACAAGTGATGGCGTGGCTACGCGAAGGTCGGCGAGCCGTAGGCCTCCCAGGCCGTGAACGGTTCCGGTGATCGATTGCAGCGCGAAGGTGGTTAGCAGCGCGGGAAGCTTTGCGAGGATCGGGGAGATGTACCCTAGCGCGATGGTTAGGCTCGCAGCGGGCATGAGGAGTTGCGTGAGAGGAACGACGGCTACGTTGGCGGGGAGACCGATGGTGGTGGCGCGGTGAAAGTAATACGCCATCGGAAGAGCTAAGCCCATCTGCATTACTGCTGAGACCAGGAGCAACTCGAACGCCGCCAAGAAGACGATCGTGACAGTTCGCACTAGACGCAGCGACCATTGGGTACCGATGAAACGGGCTAGCTTCTGGGCCAGCAGGCGCAGATCGAGGCGGAACTGGGCTATCCGCGGGTGCAGCGAGGGGCCGTAGTCATTGTTACTGGCGTCCCAGTGGGTGAGCGCCTGGCGGTAGAGGCGCGACGTGCGCTCGATAAGCGGCAGGCCGATCGCGGCTACGATCAGCACACAGAGAAATGTCATCTGGAAACTGGCGGTGAAGAGCTGACGGGGATCGAACGCAAGCAATCCGAGAGCGGCTGCGCCTAGCGCATTGACCATGGCGCGGTCGCGGTAGAGCAAACGAGTTCCGAGGTAGATGGCGCACATCAGGGTGGCTCGCCAGACGGGCGCTCCTACTTCGGTTAGAAAGGCGTAGGCGACGCAGAAGAAAATTGTTAGCAACGTGGCCGGAATGTCGCCGAGGCGCAGGCGGCGCAGGGTCCAAAAAGCCACGAACGCGAGGATGGTTACGTTCATGCCGGAGACTACCAGGATGTGGTAGGTGCCGGAGCGCTGGAAATCGAGTCGGGTGTCGCGGTCGATGAAGGCTTCTTCGCCGATTACCATTGCGTCGATCAGCGCGGCCTGGGGCGGAGGCCAGAGTTCGTGCACTTTGGCGATGATGCTTGAGTGAATTTGGGTTCGCCAGAGTTCGAGGCGGCTGCTGCCTGCGAAGCCGCCGAGGAGTTTTACGTCTTCTGCTTTTGCCGAGCCCAGGGTTGAGATGCCGTTCGCGGTTAAGTATCCCTGATAGTCGAATGCGCCGGGATTGCGGAAGTTGCGCGGGAGCTTCAGCTTGACTCGGAGGCGGAGGCGTTCGCCGTAGTGGAACGGCATCGTGGTTGCTTCGGTGGCTTGCGGAACGGCTTCAGGGTGAGTGCTGTAGATGCCGAGGCGCACTCCGGAATGCACGCGGATCGGATTGCTGTTTTCGGTGATGATCTCTTCGGTCTCGACGTCGAGGGTCTGTCTGATTTCATTGGGAGTTCCTTCGCGGAACTTGCCTTCTCGGATGGCGTGCGCGGTCATCTCGACTGGCTGGCCGTCGGCGAACGGTTCGAGGCTGGTGTCGAGGGCGTTGGTTGATCCGCGCAGCTGGATGTGCAGAGCGCCTGCGAGGAAGAATCCACCTAGCGCCAGGGTGACGCTGAGCAGGTTTCGTCTGCGCACGAAGAACAACCCGGCTGCTAGAAATGCCACTCCCGCCGCAACCCACCACGACGCCGGGCGCCAGGCGTGGACTCCTGCGATAATTCCCAGCGAGTACGAGAGAGCGGCCCACAGCATTGGTTGGCGGGTGGGCCTGAGTTGGAATTCAGGCTTGGTGGCGAGGGCTGGCGGTTTGGTGATGAGAGGTAACGGTGGCATTGGTTGGCCTGGGAGTGAGCGCGTTGGAGGTTGACCGACCGTCTGGGCTGCCTCGCTGTGCTCTGCAAGACAGCCGAGGCGACTGTCCCCACATGACTGTTCAGCAGCTGTTTCGTTTCAGCGCACCAGGTGCAGGACGGTTTCGAGGTGGTAGGTTTGGGGGAACAAATCCACCAGGTGCGCTTCCTCGACTCGATAGCCTGCCGCTTGCAGCGGAATCAGATCGCGGGCCAGCGTCGCCGGATCGCACGAGACGTAGATCACCTGGGGCGCGCCTGCGTTTGCCAGTGCGCGGGCTACAGGATCTCCTAGACCGCTGCGGGGCGGATCTATTACCACGAGATCGAGTACTCCGGGATCAGCCTTGGTCGCTTTGGTGAGGTAGTGCTCCGCTGTCGACTGCACCGCCTTTCCATTGACCGGCAGATTGTATTGAAGATCGCTGGCGGCTGTCTGTGACGACTCAACAGAAATGACGTGACGGATGTTACAGGCCAGGGCTGTGGAAAACAGTCCTACGCCGGCGTAGAGATCGAGGGCTAATTCTCCGGAGCGGCCTGCGGCGACGATGCCGACCAGTTCATCGGTGAGAAAACGGTTGGTCTGGAAGAATGCTCCGGCGCTTACGCGGTAGGAGGCCGTTTTGGTCTGATAGGTCAATTCCGAGGCGCCGACTGCGACCAGCGGCTCCTGCACTCCTTTTTGCGGTTCGCGGAACGCTGCCAGGCCTGCTATCTCTGGCATCGCTGCGCACAGATCCTCGGCCCACGCTCGCACTGCGGCGCGGCGGGCTTCAGGGGCGCACAGAACTTCGAGTAGCAGGCTTGTTTCATTTCCATTCGAGTCGGAAGCGGCGAAGAATTCAATCTCGCGCACGCCTTCTACGGCCTTGCCGGCTCGTCCCGCTTGCCACAGCGCCGCTATGCCGCGATTTATCAGCGGCGAGCTGATGGGACACTCTTCGACTGGCAGGAGTTCATGCGAGGAGAACTTGAAATATCCTGCGGCGAAGTTGGGTTGGGTTCGCACTTGTAGGCGCGAACGGTTGCGATAGTTCCAGGGCGGCGATGGATGCAGCTGAATTTCGCACTGGAGTTCGAGCTTGGCGATGCGGCGCAGGTTCTCGCGCAGGATTTCTTTCTTGATCTCGAGTTGGTGCTCGTAGCTGGCGTGCTGGTAATGGCATCCGCCGCAACGAGTGAAATGTGGGCAGGGCGGAGAGACGCGGTGCGGAGAAGGTTCCAGAATCGTCTCGACCTTCGCACGGGCGAAGCCGGGTTTTTCTTCGGTGAGTGCGGCTTCGATCTTTTCTCTGGTGAGGACGAAGGGAACGAAGACGGCTTTGCCGCGGGTGCGGTCTTTATTACTGTTACTCGGCGATTCGGCGGGAAGGCGGGCCAGGCCGTCGCCGCCGTAGATGAGCTTTTCGATGTTTAGGAGCAAGACTTGATTCTACGGTATGGAGACCCATTGGCCCGAGTCGGCGGAGTGCAGAATGGCATCGATTACGGCCATGTTCTTGATTCCTTCCTCAACGGGAACGCGGACTTCAGTATTTTCGAGAACCGCTTTGGAGAAGTCATCTCCCTGCGCGGTGTACTGATTGGAGACCGGGAAAGTTTCCGTCGTGATGCCCCCGCCGAAGAGGTCGCTGCCGTCGTCGATGAAGAGGCGCGTGGGACGGTCAATCGGGGCGTTGAAGGGGATCTCGATCTCGATGCGTCCGCGGGTGCCGAAGAAGTGGACACGCTGGTAGGGAACCAACTGCGTGCTGCAGGTAAAGATAGCCTGGCCGGCGGGGAAATCGAGAAGCGCGGAAGTGAGGCGGTCGGTATGCATTTTGGGATCGCGGTCGATGCGGGCGACGACGCGAGTGGGCTCTTGAGCGAAGGCGTAGCGCGCAGAGTGGATGAGGTAGCAGCCGATATCCATGAGGGCGCCACCGCCGGATTCCACCTGGTTGCGGATGTTGGCAGGGTCGATGTTGTGGTAACTGAAGAAGCCTGCGACGGAGCGGAGTTCGCCGATGCGGCCCTGGTTAATCAGTTCGCGGAGGCGCAGCCATTGGGGAGCGCTGCGGATCATGAAGGCTTCGCCGATCTTGACTCCGGTACGCGAGCGGACGGCGAGGAGAGATTTGGCTTCGGCGGCGGTTAGGCTTAGAGGTTTTTCGCAGAGGACATGCTTGCCGGCCTCGGCGGCTTGGATGGTCCAGGGAACGTGAAGGTGGTTGGGAAGTGGATTGTAGATAGCGTCGACGTTGGGATCGGCGAGAAGCTCTTCGTAGGAGCCGTAGGCGCGAGCGATGCCATGGGCGGCCGCGGCCTGCTTCGCCTTCGCAAGATCGCGCGATGCTATGGCTACTACGCTTGAGTATTCCCCCTGTTGCATGGCGGGAATGACTTTCCGGAGACCGATGGAGGCCGTGCTGAGAACTCCCCAGCGGAGTTTTTTGGGCATGGCGGTAATGATAAAAGAGAGACGCCTCGACCGTCTCGCAACGCCTCATCAAGCTCCCGGCACCTGATTCCTGATCCTTTCGCAAAGTCGGTTCCAAGATTCCCTTCGGCGTTGCAGCACTCCTTCGTAAAAGCCGCAAGCAGCATAGAGAACCGTGCAGACAAGAACGCCCAGCGCGAAAAACATGAGCACTTCCCCCATTCCGCCGCTGAAGGCGGCAACTCCGAACTCTTTTTCGAAGAACAAAACCAGCATTGTCCTGGCTCGATATGCTGCGACAAGGAGGGACGCCAAAAAAGTCAGGACGACCAAGCGCTTCATCGACTGGACTTTGGCCGAGCAGGCTTCCCACAAAACAAGGAATTTGCTTTCTGCTTCCTGGAGCACCGGGGCAGCAATGCCTTCGCCCGAATCTCTTTCTGAAACCTGCTTCGGCAGTCCGTTCGACAAGGCTGACGCGGCCAGCAAATGTCCTCGCTCCTTGGCGCTGCCGGACTTCGAGAGCGGTACGCGAGCGATCGACCAGAGCTGTCGCGTAAGGCTGGCTGACTTCACCAATGAGACAACGACTATCAGGATCAAGTACAAGACAAAGATCTTATGTTCCCACGGCGGCCGGTACTCGATGGACATCGGGTCCCATCCAATTTGCGAAGTCTCTTGCATGTCTCCTCCCGCTCGACTCTCCACTGCGAAGCCATGAGAATTAGACACCGCTTTGCGGCAGTTGCGACAGGATTATTGCGGGAGCCAAGGGTTACGCCACCTATTTCGGCGAACCTTCACAGCGCTCGTCCAGCGGCCGCGCCCGAGGCCCAGGCCCACTGGAAATTGAAGCCGCCGAGATGGCCGGTCACGTCCACTACTTCGCCGATGAAGAACAGGCCGGGAACTTTTCTGGCTTCCATTGTTTTGGCGGAGAGTTCGCTCGTGTCGACGCCGCCTGCGGTTACTTCGGCTTTTTCATACCCTTCTGTCTCCGTTGGAGTGATCGCCCAGGCATGCATTTGCTTCTCGAAATCAGCCAGGGAAGGATTTGTCCAGGAAGTTGGGGCGTGCGCCTCCAGCCAACGGTCGGCGAAGCGCTGGGGTAGAAGCTTTCGCAATTCGGCTCGAAGCGTGTTTAGATTTCTCGGCATCTTTGGATCGCGAAACGCGGCGGTGACCTCGCTGCCGGGGACTAGGTCGATCAGGATCGGCTGCGATTGTTTCCAGTAGGAGGAAATCTGAAGGATCGCCGGGCCGCTCAGGCCGCGGTGCGTGATCAGCATCTTCTCGCGAAATTGCTGGCCGTTGCACGAGGCAATCACGTCGGCGGAGATGCCGGCCAGATCACAGTAGCGTGAGCAATCGTCCGGACTCAGAATCAGAGGTACGAGGCCAGGCCAGGGATCGCGGATGGCGAGGCCGAACTGCCGCGCCAGGTCGTAGCCGAAGGATGTTGCGCCGATCTTCGGGATCGAAAGGCCGCCAGTAGCAACCACCAGGGCTGGCGCTTTGAACTCCGCATCCGGTGTGCGCGCGATGTATTCGGTGCTTCGCTCGACCTGCTGAACCTTGGTGTTCAGGAAGATGCTTACTCCGGCGTGCTGGCATTCGGCTTCGAGCATGCCGAGAATGTCGCGGGCGGAGCGGTCGCAGAAAAGCTGGCCTAGAGTTTTCTCGTGATAGGGAATGCCATGTTTTTCGACCAGGACGATGAAATCCTGAGGTGTGTAGCGGGCTAGCGCTGATTTTGCAAAATGCGGATTCGAGGAGAGAAAATTTTCTGGCTGGGAGTAAAGATTGGTGAAGTTACAGCGTCCGCCACCGGAGATCAGGATTTTTTTGCCCAGCCGGTCCGCGTGTTCGAGGACCGCGACGCGGCGGCCGCGCTTGCCGGCTTCGATGGCGCACATCAGGCCTGCCGCGCCGCCGCCGAGGATGAGTGCATCGAAGGAGTGGGTCATTTTCAGTCGCGGATCGTGATCAATGCCAGTTTCCCTCAGAGGCTAAAGCCCGCGATTGTTTTTCGCGCTTGATGGCACGACTAAACGTCGTGCCCTTCCCGAGCGTGATCAACTATAAAGCCGAATCGCTGCCATCACGAATCATGCTCACATGTAAAACAGGCTGAGCCGCGGGAGGCCGTATTTTTCCAGAAGGCGTTTGTGGACATATTGCTTTTGCAGTTGCTCGATCTGTGCGGCGGCCATTTTGCGGCGGTAGGGAGCTAGTTCGCGGTCGGCCTGCGCGCGCACGGTTACGATTTCTTCATCCGGCGTGGCGGCCAGCAGCGCGGCGAAAAGTTTTTCCTCGAGCACGGTGAGATGGCGCTCCAGGTCTTCCAGCTTTGACGATGCTTTCCTGCTCTCTGTTGCTTCCGCCAGCTTGAGCAGCGTGGCGGCCGAGTCTTCGGCGACGGCATGAACGGAGATCCCCGCACTGTGCGGCAGGTTCGCCGTCTGCAGCAAATCGGCATTACGGCGAAGGAAAGCTGCGATCGCCGCAGGCTCAAAGCCTTGCCCTGCGCCTGATTTGCCCGATGACGGTTGATCGGCGGCCGCGCCCACTGCGGCCTCCTTCATAGCTTCAGCGGCCGCCAGCACTTCTTGCGAACAATAGGCTAGGCTGTTCACCTTTCTGGTTTTCGAGGGACGCTCGTCGTAGCGATCGAAGGCTGCATCAATGCCGCGCAGCGCGGCTTCGAGGGGAATCCCCGCGTCCTTCCAAGTTTCAATCAATGCCCAATCGAGTGTCGTCAGCAGCAAGCCGCCGCCGCGACGGCGCAGGAACTGCTCCTCGATTTCGGTGAAGTAGTTGAAGTAATTGAATTGATTCTCCACGGCGGCTCAGCGAGCGGAACGTGGCGTGGCGCGATCGACGCTGTTCTTCGTTTTGGGTGACGCCTGTGGCGTCGCTTTGGGCGCGAGTCCCGGGCGCGCCGCCGCGTTTCGCTCCCAGATGATGCGCAGGCCTTCGAGGGTTAGAAAATCGTCGACCGTCTTGATGTATTTCGATCCGGTGCCGATCATTGGACCCAGGCCGCCGGTGGCGATCACCATTGTCCCTTTTCCCAATTCTTCCAAAAGAAGTTCGAGAATGCCATCGACCAGTCCGAGATAGCCGTAGTAGAGCCCCGACTGCAGGCTGCCTACGGTGTTGGTGCCGATGACGCGGGCGGGCTTGCGGATCTCGACTCGGGGCAGGCGCGCAGTGCGCTGAAAGAGTGCGTCGGCCGAGATGCCGATGCCGGGGCAAATCACTCCGCCGAGATACTCGCCCTTTGCGGAAACGCAGTCGAACGTAGTGGCCGTGCCGAAGTCGACGATGACACAGGGGCCACCGTATTTTTCAAACGCAGCCACGGCATTTACGATGCGGTCCGCGCCAACTTCCGCGGGATTGTCGTAATGCACGGGCATGCCAGTTTTAATCCCGGGCTCGATCAGGAGCGGCTTGGAATTGAAGTAGCGTTCGCAAACCTGCCGCAGCACGGGATCGAGCGGCGGAACTACCGATGAAATCACGATGCCATGAATGCCCGACGCCTCGAGGCTGGCCATAGAAAATAAATTACGAAACAGGACGCCGTACTCGTCAACCGTGCTGCCTTGCCGGGTCGCTACCCGCCAGTTCGCTACCAGCTGGTCGTAGCGGGGAGCGCGATCGGCGTCTCCGGAATGCGCTTTCGCCCGGGCAAATACTCCCAGCACCGTATTCGTGTTGCCGACATCGAGAACGAAAAGCATGATTGTCTGCCGCCGGGCAATTGTCACCGGGGCGTAAACCTCAGGGGCTAAAGCCCCGAATCCAAGAGCCCTGGTCGGCACGGCTGAAGCCGTGCCCTTCCCGAGCCCATTCTTCGAACCGCGCCTATAAAGTGCGCTCTCGTTTCACTTCTCTCTTACCGTGCCACTCAATACGGTCTGTAATCCCTGCGCGGTTCGGACTTGGAGGAAGCCGCGCTGGTCCAGGCCCTCGGTCGTTCCTTCGATTCTTGAGCTATTCTCTTCGACGCGAACCTGTTTTCCGCGTACCCAGGACGACTGTTCAGCAAAGCGGCGCAGAATCGACTGGCGCGCGCCGGGTTGTTCGATTAAAAGACGATATTCCCGATCGAGCGATTTTAGCAAAGCTGCCGTCAGTTCCACTCGCGACCATTCGCTGCCGGTGGCCATGCGGAGGGAAGTCGCCTCGCGCTCCAATTCTGCTGGAAAACTCTGTTGGTTCACGTTGATGCCGATTCCGACGACGATGTAACGCACGCGCGTGGCTTCGGCATTCATCTCAGCGAGAATGCCGCACACCTTCTTGCCATCGATGAGGACATCATTCGGCCACTTCAAGTCGGCATTCACGCGAGAATCAACCTGCTCAATCGCCGCGCGCACGGCCAAGCCCGCGGCCAGCGCGAGCACGAGCACTTCGGAAGGCGGCAGCGCGGGGCGCAGCGCCACGGAACAGTAAATTCCCGTTGAGCGCGCTGACTGCCAGGAGTTTGCTCCGCGGCCGCGTCCTGCAGTCTGTTCTTCGGCAAGAAACACGCTGCCTTCGGGGGCGCCCTCGGCGGCAGCCTGCATGGCCGCGGTGTTGGTCGAGCCAATCTTATAAAAGTGATGGAGCTGAGCATTGAAGATGGTGGCGCGCAGTAAGGGCGCTAGAATCTCGGGCAGCAGCAGATCCGGAACTGACCTTAGCCGATAGCCCGTTGCTGGATGTCCTGCCACATCGACACCCAGCCCGCGCAACTGCTGAATCAGGCGCCAGACCTCCGAACGGTTCGAGGAAATCTCCTGCGCGATCTTGGTGCCGCTGGCTACCACCGTCGCGTGCTCCATCAACAAGCGCACGATGCGGCCCAAGCGAACGTCGGTGCCCTGGGCGTGTGACGCGGGCGTTCCCTTCGGCGAACTGGGGGCAGATTTCGTACGCGAAGTTTGGCTCTTGCGAATTGTCGGCGTCTTCTTGATGCAGGAATTATGCGGGAATTCACCAGAAACGACAATCGCGAGCCTGTGCTTCACCTGCAGGCCTGCACTGACCTCAGAAAGATTCAAATCAGTACCCAGGCCGGCACAACCCGCAGGCTCATGTCGACTGCCTGGGGCGAGTGCGTGAGCAGTCCGACGGAAATGAAATCCACACCCGCTTCGGCATAGGCGCGGACATTTTCCAGATGGATTCCGCCTGAACACTCGAGCGGAACACGGCGCTCCAGATGGACGCAGCGCTCGACCGCGCGGCGCACGTCCTCCGGAGCCATGTTGTCCAGCAGAATCGCTTCCGCTCCGCTGGCCAGCGCCTGCTCCAATTCTTCGTGAGTGCGCACTTCGACTTCGAGAATCTGAGAGCCCCGGCGGTTGCGCAGTGCGCGTTCAATCGCAGGCTCGATTCCACCCGCCAGTGCGATGTGGTTGTTCTTGATGAGGACTCCATCGGAGAGATCGAGCCGATGATTCTGCCCGCCGCCGCAGCGCACCGCATATTTGTCGATCACGCGCAGGCCGGGAGCGGTCTTGCGGGTGTCGAGGATGCGCGCCTTGGTGCCGGAGACGGCGTCCACAAACTTGCGGGTTAGCGTGGCGATGCCGCTCATGCGCTGCAGGAAGTTCAGAATCACGCGCTCGCACGACAAAATCACACGCGCGTTGTGCCGGATCACTGCGACCGATTGGCCTTTGTGCAGGCGGACGCCGTCGAAAATTTCGGGATGCGTGGTGACCTCGTAATGAGAAGTGACAGCGCCGTCGAGCGCAGCATAGACATCGAGGATGCGCGCCACGCAGCCGATGCCGGCCAGAATGCAATCTTCCTTGGCGAGGATGGTGGCCGAGGCCCGCTGGTTGGGATCGATGCAGGCATAGCTGGTGGCATCGCGCGTCGCCCGGTCTTCGAGCAGCGCGTTCTCCAGGATCGCGGTGATGCGGCGGCTGTTAAAGTCCATAAAGCAGTGGCCAGGGGCCAGGGATCAGTGGCCAGTTTTTAGCTTCTGGTTCCTGGGCGATTCAATTCGTGCAATTGGCTCTTTAGCTTTTCGAGCAGACTGGCCAGTTCTTGTGCTCGTCTGCGTAGTCCTTCGACGACGTTTGCCGGAGCCTTCGCCAGGAATTGTTCGTTGCTTAGCTGATGCTGATTGTTTGCGAATTCTTTTTCGAGCTTTTCCAACTCTTTTTTCAAACGCTCGCGCTCGGCCGCGGCGTCGATCTTCTTCTCGTAGATTACATGAACATCGAAACGCGCGGTGCTGCGGGCGCCGGCGTGCTTCGCGAGAGAGGCGTCTACGAATGCGATTTTTTCGACATTCGCCAGCCGCTCGACCGCAATGCGGTTCTGCTCGATCATCTTTCGAATCCCTGGTTCAGGTGCAAATATCTCGATCGGGACCTTCACCTTTTGCTCGACTTTCAATTCGGCACGGACGTTCCTTATGTTTACGATCAGATCCTGGAGGATCGCCATTTCCGTCTCGGCGTTCAGATCGAATTGCTTCTCGTCGGGCTGCGGATAGCCCGCCAGGGCAATCGACTTCACCGGGGCACGACCTTCGTACAAGGTCTGCCAGATTTCTTCTGTGATAAACGGCATCACCGGATGCAGCAGGCGCAATGCCGCGTCAAATAAGTTGACGAGGTTACCGCAAGCGAGGCTTGCTTGTGTTTTGTCCGCGCCCTCTTCGAAGTTCAGGCGGGGCTTGATCAATTCCAGGTACCAGTCGCAGAACTCTCCCCAGAAAAAATCGTAGATGCGGTTGGCCGCTTCGTGGAAGCGGTAGGTTGCTAGCGCGTCGTTCACTTCGGCGGTCACGCGATTGAAGCGGGAGAGGATCCAGCGGTCTTCTAAAGTCTCGCGCCGGAACGCTGGAATGCCCTTTGCTCCTGGTGAGATTTCGCGGGCGAGGGCGCCCGCGCCACATTCGAGCCTGTCGACGTTCATGAACATGAAGCGGGCGGCGTTCCAGATCTTGTTGGCGAAGGCGCGATAACCTTCGGTGCGGCTTTCGTTGAAGGCAATATCAGTGCCGGGCGCGGCCATGGCCGCCAAGGTGAAGCGCGTCGCATCTGTGCCGAAGCGTTCGATGATCTCCAGCGGATCGATCACGTTGCCCTTGGTCTTCGACATCTTCTGCCGGTCAGCGTCTCGCACTAAGGCGTGAATGTAAACCTGCCGGAAGGGCACGCTGTCGTTCTTTTTTTCACCACCTTCTCCATCAGCCCAGCCGCTGGCCTTCTTGATCGCGGGATCCTGTTCGTGTCCCTGCATGAAGTGGCAGCCGAACATGATCATGCGCGCGACCCAGAAGAAGAGAATCTCGTAGGCAGTGATCAGCAGCGTGGTCGGATAAAAAACCGCCTGATCGCGCGTCTTCTCCGGCCAACCCAATGTGGTAAAGGGCAACAGCCCCGAGGAAAACCAGGTGTCGAGCACGTCGGAAACCTGCTCCAGCTTCGCGCCACCGCATTTCGTGCACTTCTGCGGAGCTTCGCGAGCGACGATGATTTCTTTGCAACCGTCACAGGTCCACGCCGGAATGCGATGCCCCCACCACAACTGGCGCGAGATGCACCAGTCGTAGATGTTGTTCATCCAGTTCAGGTAGATCTGCTTGTAGTTCTCGGGAACGATCGTGATTTCGCCGCTTTCGACGGCCTCGATGGCTTTCTGGGCCAGCGGCTGAATTTTGATGAACCATTGCTCCGAGAGGCGCGGCTCGACCACGGTTCCGCAGCGGTCGCACTTGCCGAGGGACAGCGTGTGGTCTTTTTCCGCGACTAAAAACCCTCCGGCCTGCAAGTCCACAAGCACCCGCTTGCGCGCTTCGTAGCGGTCGAGGCCCGCGTACGCGCCAGCGTCCTGGTTCATGTGCGCGTGCTCGTCCATGATGTCGATCTGCGGCAGGTTGTGGCGCTTGCCCGCTTGGAAATCGTTGGGATCGTGCGCCGGCGTTACCTTCACCGCGCCGGTGCCGAACTCGGGCTGCGCGAGGTCGTCGGTGATGATGGGAATCTCACGATTCATCAGCGGCAGGAGAACGCGTTTGCCGTGAAGGTGCGTGTAGCGCTCGTCTTTCTCGTTGACCGCGACGGCCGTGTCGCCGAGCATGGTCTCCGGGCGCGTGGTCGCTACCGTGATGAACTCGTTCGTGCCGATTACTGGATAGCGAATCTCCCACAGCTTTCCGGCAACCTCTTCGTGCTTCACCTCGAGATCCGAGATCGCCGTCTCGCAACGCGGACACCAGTTGACGATGTACTTCCCGCGATAGATCAGTCCTTCTTCATACAGGCGGACGAACACCTCTCGCACCGCGCGCGAAAGATTTTCGTCCATGGTGAAGTATTCGCGATCCCAGTCGACCGACGCGCCGAGGCGTTTCATCTGGTTGAGAATCGCGCCGCCGTAGAGCTTCTTCCACTCCCAGACGCGCTCGATAAACTTCTCGCGGCCCAGGTCGCGGCGCTTCTTGCCTTCTTTCGCGAGCTGCCGCTCGACCATCATTTGGGTAGCAATGCCGGCGTGATCGGTCCCTGGCAGCCAGAGGGTGATGAAGCCGCGCATGCGGTGCCAGCGCACGATGATGTCCATCTGCGTCTGGCCGAACATGTGCCCCATGTGCAGCTGCCCGGTAACATTCGGCGGCGGCAGCAGAAGGGTGAACACGGGCCGCGTCTCGCCTGGCGGCGGCGTGGGGACGGAGAAAAGCTTTTCTTTAATCCAGTACTCAGCCCAGCGCGTTTCAATCGCGCCCGGCTCGTAGGATTTGGGCAATTCGTGCGGCATGGGTGGGTGAGCTACCAGTCAATCAGCGGCCAGCGAAAACCTTAACCACAGGGGGCACAGAGGACCACAGGGTAGATCTGCGCTGCCCGGTGCCCTTTGTGTCCTCTGAGGTTGTGACTTTTGATCTTACAGGCGGGGGAAAAGGAGGGTCAAACGGGGAGACCGGGAGTGTCTGACATTCGGGGTGGGAAAGTTGAGGGCTGGCAGCTGAGGCCAGATTCCTACTTCTTCTTCGACATTTTCCGGTTGATCTCTTCCATGAGTTTGGGGCGAAGATCGGCGAGCACGCTGTCGACGATGCTGGCGACGTTGCTTTGGTCACCCTCGGCCGCGGCGGCGACGGCTTCCTGCGAAATCTGTTCAGCGCCCGCGGCCACGGCCCGGGCGGCGGTATCTGGCGGGGCTGACTCGGGGTGCTCGGTTTCCTTTTGCTTGGGTTGGGCTTGTGCTATTTCGTTGCCTTGGCTGCTGTCGTGGACTTGACGCCAGCTCGCCCATGCCGCCGCCGTGTTCTTCACGGTTTCGGAGTCGAATTTCGGCTCGGGGACGGTTTCGGCTGTCGGTTTTTCCGCTGCATCTTCCGCACGAGGAATGCTGGGCGGAACAGTGCTGCTCGAGGCGGCTGCGACGGGTTCAGATTCCGCGCGAGGCTGCGATTCCTGCGCCATAGAGGCAACAGGCTCGGCAACGGGCGCTGGCTTTTGATTCGATTCCGCGAAGGCTCCGGTCGGGGACGTTTCGGCAGGAGCTTCCGCGGGAGTGATCACTGCTGGAACGGGCGCAGGCGTTGCGAGGTCCGGGGCTTTGGTCGGCTCCGAGCTCGAAATCGGCGCGGACGATTCCACTGTCGCGAGTGCGGGTGCAGAAGAACCCCCGGCGGAGACGAGCGCATCAGGAACGCTAGCGCTACTGCCGGAACCCGTAGCCGCAGAGGCGGCATGCGCCTTCTGCATTTCGTGGTCGAGTGAGATCGCGGCATCGCTGCCTTCCAGGGCAACCGATACGGCTGTCCATCGCGATCCGCCTGCGCTCGCAGCTACGACAGATTCGGCTGTGGCCGCCATGGTCACGGGCACACCCTGGGTTTCTTCCGCGGGCACATCGCCCTTCCGGCGACGGTAAGTCTCAGGCGCAACAGGCTCTGCGGATTTGCTTTCGCGTTTATCTCCTTCGGTCTTACCTTCTTCGCTCTTGCTTTCTTCGCTCTTGCTCTCGGCCACGGCCTCCGTCTTCGCTTGCATCTCGGCTGCGGAAGCGACAGGTCCCGAAACCTCAGGCGAGGAGGGAAGGTTGACTTCGGCTGGGCGGGAAGCTGGCTCTGAGCTCGCTGGACTTGTTCCTTCAACAATCGTCTCGGTAATCTGGGCTTCGGGAATCTTAGCTGCAGAGGCCTGACCCTCGCCTTTTAGGGCGGAGACTACCATCTGCATCTGCGCCGCGGCGGCGGCAATCGCGGCCACTTCTTCCGGCGTTACGTCTTTGGGCAAGCCCGCCGGCGCCAATGCCGCCAGATCCACATTCGTTTCCGCCGCTTTTGCGGCCGCTTGCCCTCCCTCCTGTTTTTTCTCCCAGGTCTTCTCCGCGGAGGCGGTAGATTCGTCCGCAACCTTCTCTTCTTCCGGCTTCTCCTTGGGAAATCCGATCCGGCTCTTCCATCCATTGTCGGTATTGGCTCCGTCGCGGCCACCGCGCCCGGACTCCTCTGCCGCCGCAATCGCCCGCGCGAAGCGTCCTGGCTTGGAGGCTTCGGCCCGCGGCACCACTTTGTCTTCCATCTTCGACAGGGTAGCGAGCAACTCGCTGGCTTCAAAGGGCTTGACGATAAAACCTTCGGCACGCACCCGCTGCGCCTCTTCCGGCTTGAAAGGTTCGAGCTTGCCTACGGTCAAAAGCACGGGAATCCGCGCGGTTTCCGGCGATTCCTTGAGGCGCTGGCAAACCTCCAGCCCGCTATAGCCGGGCATATACACATCAAGGATGACCAGGTCGGGCTTGAGTTCGCCGATCTTCTTCAGCGCGGCGGAGCCGTTGTTGACGGCAATCACCTCATACCCCGCATCTGCGAGGATTTTGCGCCCCATGTTTTGGGCGGTCACGCTGTCGTCGGCAAGCAATATCTTCCGGGCCAAAGGAATTCCTCTGATGAGGGGAGATATCGCGAAGGTAACCTGCCGGTCGACGTAAGTCAATGATCAGGCGGCATGTTACTAGGTTACTAGTGGTCAGCGCCTACCGCGTCCCGGGGGCGGCGCCGGAGCCGGAATTCGGCAGGCGGGCTGGCGATATCAGAGGGAACTCCTAGAAAACCTATCTGAGCGGCTAACCACATTAGCTGGAGCCACCGTCTAACAGTTGAGATTGAGATATTATTAGGTACGATGTGACGGAGGGCCCGCCATGCCCCCACCTGCCGCTCGTTCCCACGTTCCGGGCCTAGTGTTTCTTTGTCTTGTTCTCTCCGCCAGCTTCGGCGCCCAGGTCCAGCCCGCCAATCCTGAACTTACTGCTCACGAATGGGGTACTTTTACATCGATCGCGAGCAGAAATGGCGAAGCCGTGGAATGGTCAACGTTGAATGGATCTGCCGACCTACCCAGCTTCGTGGGGCACATCAATAGTGCTCAGTTCAAGGCCGGTCTGCGGGGCACGGTTCGGATGGAAACGCCTGTCCTCTACTTCTACTCTCCGCACGAAACTTCGGTCTCGGTGAAGGCAACTTTTTCCAAGGGACTGCTGACAGAGTGGTATCCCCAGGCCAGCCACGTTGAGCCGAACCCGAAGAATGTATTGGCCGTCAAAGGGCTCTACCGGCGGCGCGGCAGCGGCAGCATCGCATGGGATTCGGTCACCGTGTCTCCCAATCTTGCCGCCACCTTTCCGCGCGGAAGTCTTCCGGGCGAGGGTGAGGATAATCAGTACTACGCCGCTCGGGAAACTTCAGCGGCGCCTCTTGTGGTGAAGACCAGCGCCGGGGATCAGCAGGAAAAATTCCTTTTCTATCGTGGCGTGTCCTCGTGTTCCATTCCCATTTCCGCGACCGTCACGAGCCAAGGGCAATTACAGATCAGAAACCTTGCCCAGCAAGAGATTCCAAACGTGATTCTGTTCGAGCGCCGTGGAGACAAGCTTGGCTACCGTGTTGGCGGCGGACTCCAGAGCGAAATGACGCTCGACCCTCCCGAGCTGACCGCGACTTTTGATTCCATGAGCCGCGACCTGCAAGACACGTTGACTCGTCAGGGTCTTTATCCCGACGAAGCCCGTGCCATGATCGAAACCTGGCGGCAATCTTGGTTTGAAGAGGGCAGCCGGCTGTTCTACATTGTGCCAGGCGATTTTCTGAACGCGATTCTGCCGTTGACCATCAATCCCGTTCCAGCGCAAACAGTGCGGGTTTTCGTGGGCAGGCTGGAGCTGGTGACTCCGGCAACTACGCAGGCTATAGGGAAGATACTCGCGACTCACGACCTCGCCGGGTTGCAAAAATATAACCGCTTTCTGGAGCCTATTCTCGAAGAGATGAAGGCGGCGAATCCCGCCCAAGCCGGGCAGATCGACAGGGATTTGGATCTGACCTACCGCTCGTCAATCCTTCAGCCGCAGACCACCAAGTGAAGACCGCGAAAGGATAAGCGTCGCTTCTCGCGGCGGATCCGACAATGCAAAGCGGAGTGGGTGAAGACTCGCTTCAGAACGCGAGGATCTTCTTCAATCCCTTCTTTTTCTTCTTCTTGCTGCTCGAAACATCCTTGTCACTGGCCAGGTTGGAGTCAGAACTGGAGCTTGCGGCGGCGGCGTCGCCGGACTGTGCCGCTCCCGACTGGATCTCATTGACCTGCGCTGGCGGGGGCGCCGCGGCATCGCTGGCTAACGCATTTTGAGCCGCTGGCTTTAACTCGTTCGGATCCGGAGTGTTGGGTTTCAACTCATTGGGATCCGGCGCCGTGTTCGGCTTCAATTCGTTGGGATCGGCGGCAGTCGCCGTATTCGCACGGGCAAAAGGAGCAGCGCTCGCCACAGGAGCAGGCGCATCGGAGCGCGGGGCTGGGTCGTTCGCTCCCGGAGCTCCACCCTTCACGACTTCCGCGCTCAGACCATGCTCGCCGGCAGGCTGTCCCATCGCCTGCCGCATGACGTCTGCCGCAGCGCCGCTAGCCGACACCGGGGTCGGATCCACCAACGTCGGCTCTCCGATGTGCGATGCCTGCGCTACGTCAGGTCCCTTCTTGACCACGCTCATTAGCCGGTCAAGAGTGTCGCTATCCCGCCGGCTTTCTTCCTCGGCACGGTTCTGCGCTACGGCGGCTTTGGTGGGGCGGGGAATCGGCTGATGCAATGCCGCCAGCCGCTTTTTCGCATCATCTTCCCGTAACATTACCGGATACCGCGTAATGATTTGCGAATACGCCGCAGAGGCATCCTTGGTCAACACGGCAATCATGCTGCCTTTCGCCGTTTCCCCCGCGCAGCCCGGCGGAGTGTTAAAGGCCACGCACGTCGGTCTCGATCTCACCTGCGCGATTTGCCCTTCATAGTTCTGACCCAGAAGAAACAGCGCTTCGTCAGCTTTGCTGTACAGGGGATATTTATCCACCAGCGACTGCAGCCGCGCGATCGACGCCGGATACGACAGCCGGTAGTAATAGAACTTTCCAATGCCAAACTCCCGGTCAGCCAGCACTTCCTGCACTTCGAGCAGCCGCTTCTTGCCTTCCGTCACCAGTTTCGGGTTGTCCGGATACTGCATGATCAGGTTGCGGTACTCATCTTCCGCCCGCTTCGCGTGGGTGTAGTCGCGGTCCGACTTCTCCATCTGCTGATACTGGATGTTGGCGATCTTCAACTGCGCCTCGGCTGCTTCCGGCATGTTGGGAAAGAAAGTCTCGAAGTCGCGGTATTCCTGTTCCGCCTGCTCCAGAGAAGCCGTCCCGCCCTCGGCGTACCAGGAATCGCCCACCGCCAGCTTCGCCCGGGCAATAAACTCCGAGTCCGGATAGGTGATGATCAGGGTCTGCAGCGTCATGCGCGCCACGTCGAAGCGGTTGTGCTTCATCGCGTCCATGGCCTTGTCGAACAGCACCTTATCGGGCTGCTTCGACCCCACGTTAGCCAGCGGATTGACGGACTTCCTATTAGTGCAGCCGACGGTGAGCGCCAGCAATACTGCGAGCGCCGCAATCAATGAGAATCGACGTGACATAAGACCTCGGATCAGGATTGCCAAATTGAAAATTACTAGACTTTCAACAGCGCCGCTTCCGTAGCCGCCTTCAACAGCGTCTCTGCATTCTTCCTTGGATCACCATGACCGAACACGGCGTTGCCTGCTACCAGAATTTCTCCGCCCGCCCGCACCACATCACCCACCGTGTCGTGCCCCACACCGCCATCTACTTCGATGCGATAAGTCAGCCGGCGTTGGCTGCGAATCTCAGCTAATTGTCGCATTTTGTGCAGCGTAGAAGGAATAAACTTCTGCCCCCCAAACCCCGGGTTCACCGACATCACCAGCACATACTCCACAATATCGAGCACCTCAGTGAGTGTATCCACCGGCGTAGCTGGATTAATCACCACACCCGCCATGCAATCGTGGCTTTTGATCAGATGAAGCGTGCGGTCCAGGTGGGGGCAAGCTTCCTGGTGCACCGAGATCCAATCCGCCCCGGCTTCGGCGAACGCCGGAATGAACTCGTCCGGATTCTCGATCATCAGATGGCAGTCCAGCGGTAATTCAGTAACGCGGCGCAGGGACTTCACCACCGGCGGCCCAATCGTAAGGTTCGGGACGAAATGCCCATCCATAATATCCGCATGGATGACACTAGCCCCACCTTCCTCCGCGGCGCGCACCTGTTCGCCCAGACGGGAAAAGTCTGCCGAAAGAATCGAAGGTGCCAGCTCGATCAAAGGTTGTCTCGAAGAACGTTGCTTCTTAGACCCTGGGCTCGCGGTCGAAATCCTCCTAGGAGTTTACCATTCAAAACGGCCCGGCAGAGACTGATTCTAGCCTTCACCAGGATCAATCTCAAGGTGCTCCGCATCGGCCCTCCAAGCGCATTCCGGCCCATGTTACCCTCGTCGGACATGCCGGCCACGTCCCAATTCACGACCGCCGCCTACAGCATGGCCGCAGTCTTCGCCTGGGGCACCAGCGACTTCCTCGGAGGCTACGCCGCCCGCCGCGCCAATGCCTTCCTGTTCACCGTAGTCGTGAATATCGGCGGCCTGCTCGTCGTAGGCACGCTAGCATCGGCAACGCATGCGCCGTTTCCCTCCGCACGCAGCGCAGCCTGGGTTCTGGCTGGCGGCATCTCAGGAGGCGCGGCCCTGGCCATCTTCTACCGCGCACTTTCCTCGGGAAGAATGGGACTGACCGCGCCCGTCGCCGCTGTGCTCGGCGCCGCAATCCCAGCGGTCTTCTCCATGTTCACCGAAGGCGTGCCGGGCAGAGTTCCACTCCTCGGCTTCGTCTTGGCGGCCATCGGGCTCTGGCTCATCACCCGCACCGAAGCTGGAGGCAAGCCGGAAGGCATCGGGATGGCTGTTCTCGCAGGCATTGGCTTCGCGAGTTTCTATCTTTGCGTCCGCCAGGCCGGCGACGCCTCCGCCTTCTGGATCGCCGCGCTCACCCGCACCGGCGGCTTGATCGTCACCGGCCTCGTCGTCCTGTTTCTTGGAAAATTCAGCGACATCACCCCGGCCGGCCTGGGCTTGGGCGTCGTTACAGGCTGCATCGACTCCCTCGGCACCATACTCTTCGTCCGCGCCAGCCAGGCTGGACGCCTCGACGAAGCAGTCGTCATCTCGTCGCTGTATCCGGCTGTAACCGTGATCCTGGCCCGCCTGTTCCTGAAAGAACACTTCACGCGCTGGAGGTTTGTTGGCCTGTTGGCTGCGTTGGCCGCCGTACCGATGATCGCAGCTCAATAGGTACGATTCATTCTGTATGCTTAGGATTAGAAATACAAAATGGCTCTGCTCGAAATCCGCAACCTCACCAAGATTTATCCGCAAA